>Ga0098037_1000651_pt1 | contig 16963 bp, 19 predicted proteins | sample 5_EtaG_FD_75050 | JGI IMG/M metagenome (GOLD analysis project Ga0098037, IMG submission 75050) | Marine viral communities from the Subarctic Pacific Ocean - 5_ETSP_OMZ_AT15132 metaG | ecosystem: Environmental > Aquatic > Marine > Oceanic | place: Pacific Ocean | collected 2015-01-08 | reverse complement strand
TGGATTGTTTTTGATACAGGCAACCTTGCAATAACAGGAGCACAAGTTACTTTTTTTAATATTTATCCTACTGGTAAAAAAATGTTGAGCTTAGATCATACTGGTGGAAAGAATATGCAAGATTGGGTTGAAAGAGGAATTGAAGTAATGACTAAATTTGCAAAAGAAAATGGATGCGAAGGAATAGAAGGTGTTGGCAGACATGGACAATGGCATTGGGTAAAAAATAAAAAAGGTTGGAAAAAACCTGCAACATTTTATGAATATATATTTGAGGAAAATAAATGAGAAAGTTTAAAGGTGGTGGTAGTAGCGGACCAACAGAAACAACTGTAACTCAAACTGATCTACCAGAATATGTACAGCCGTATTTTGAAAGATTATTACAAAGAGCTGAAGCTGACAGCATACAAGGTTATCAACCTTATGGTGGTCAACGATTAGCATACTTTTCTCCTGATGAATTAACATCACAAGCAATGACTCGTGGCTATGCTACATCAGGTACACCACAAGCATATAAAGATGCTCAAGAGAGATTTGGATCAGGATTAGCATATGGTGCAACTCCTGAAGGTGGTACTGCAGTAACAAGATATGCAGCTCCTACTGCAGGTCCTACAGGCTATTCAGCTCCTACTACAGGTCCTACAACTTATACAGGACCAGCAACAGCATTAGCAAGTGCTTATGATCCTAAATCTGATATAAGTTCAGGATATGATCCTTCTGATCGAATTAGAGCTTCTCAATATATGGCTGGTCAAGCATTGCCAACATATAATCCATTAGCTTATGAACAAAACCTTTCTAGGTTTATGTCGCCTTATCAACAAAATGTTATTGATATAGAAAAAAGAGAAGCTGCTCGTCAATCAGATATTATGGGCAAAGGTATAGGTGATCAAGCTACAGCACAAGGTGGATTAGGTGGTTATCGTGAAGCTATACAACAATCAGAAAGAGAAAGAAATCTTGCACAACAGCTAGGTGACATTCAAACAATGGGCAGTCAAAGAGCCTTTGAATCAGCACAAGCACAGCTTGAAAGAGAAAGAGCTTCTCAGTTAGGTGCTGCACAATTTGGTTTAACTAGATTTGGTGCACAAGAAGGTGCATTGCAAACACAAGAACAATTAGCACAAGCATCATTTAATGCAGGTGAACAAGCTAGACAACAGGCTGCTCAACTTGGATTATCTGCACAACAACAACAAGAAGCTGCAAATCAAGCTCAAGAAAGATTTAAACAATCTGCTTTTCAATTACAAGAAGCAGCAAAACAAGCTCAAGGAACACAAAATATTGCAGGATTTAAAGCATTAGAACAAGGTAAACAAGCAGCAGGAGCACAAGCAATTCAAGCATTTCAAGCTCAAGAAGCTGCTAAACAAGCTCAAGAAAAATTTCAACAAAGTGCATACGATATGTCTAATCGTTATAACTTAATGGCAGCTCAAGGTTTACAAGGCATAGGCAGTGCACAACAACAAGATGTGCTTTCTAGAATTGGTGCTTTAAGTGGCATTGGTGCTCAAGACAGAGCCTTGCGACAAGCTAGTATGGACATGGGATATGAAGATTTCATGCGTCAACGAGACTTTTCTAAACGACAGCTTAGTGACTTTAGTGGTATGTTAAGAGGTGTACCAGTACAGCCAGAGCAAAGAATAAGTACATACAGTCAACAACCTGGATTATTTCAACAAGCAGTAGGTGCTGGTCTAACAGGTCTTGGTCTTTATAGAGGGATGGGTTAATTATGAATTTAGTACAACAAGCAAACTTTTTAGAAGATGTGCCTAAAGAACAATTGGTTAGTATGTCACAAGACCCTAATGCACAATTTCCTCCATTTTTAGTATTAAGCGAAATACAAAGAAGAACAACTAACGAAAAAAATTATCAAGCTATGGTTAATCAACCTACTACTACAGTAGCTGAAGAAGTAGTAAGTGACTTTGCACAACCTACAGGTTTGCAGGGTGGTGCACCACAGGCAACTCCCTTGCCTACAAATATCTCTGCAGGATTATCTGGTGCACCAACTGCTCCTATGCAAATGGCAGCTAGTGGTGGTATTACTGGTTATGCAACAGGAGATATGACTGCTTTACCTGCAGGTAGTGCACCTATGATGGGAGCAGGTATGGGTATGGATGCATTAGGAGATAATTTAGAAGCTGCAATAGAACAATATGGAGTTCCAGCTTTAAAAACTTTAGGCATTATAAATGATGATGGTAGTATTAATTATGGAACTGCAGCTTTACAAGCACTTTCAATAAATCCTGCATTTAGATTAGGAAAAGCAGGTTTAGGAGTTCTTGGTTCTGGTCTTTCAAGATTTGCACCTGGAACAATGAGTAAATTAAAAGGATTACCTTCAAAAATAAAAAATCGTTTTACATCTCCAGTATCTAAAGTAGATGAAAGAATAATTACATCAGGATCAATGCAAACTGACAGAGTTTTTGATGCAGCAAAATCTGGTAAAACTCTTTTAAATACTGCACAAAATGTAGCTTTACCAGCATTAGTTGTAAAATCAATGTTGCCTGATGGAGAAGAAATTGTTACTGAAGAAACTGCACAAGATGTTTATGAAAAATTACTGATACCTTCTAATAATAAAGATGTCGATACTGATAGTAAATCTAAAGGTTTAGGACAAATGGATTATAGAGATATGATTAGATTAGGTGTTGGTATTATGGGTGCTAAAGATATGTCTGAACTAGGAAAATCTGTAGTTGGTGTATTAGATGCACAAGATAAGCGTGGATTAGTTGGACTACAAGGTCAATTAACTAAAGCACAAATTTTAAAATTAGAATCTGATATTGAAAATCAACCTTTAGAACAATTACAAGCTACAGCTAGTATTTTATATAAAGGTATATCTGATGGTTCATTAGATAGAGAAACAAATATACCTATTCTTGAATCATATATGAAACGAATACAAGAACTACAAAATGTAGTAGTAGCATCTACAGGAAGTGAAGCAGTAACAAATGCAGAACAAAAAATTCTTGATCAAGCTAAAGCATAACTATGAGTCAATATACAGCACCTGATGGAACTGTATTTAACATACCATCAGACCCTGCAGAAAAAGAACAATTATCTAATGCTTTAAAAAAAGTATATCCTGGTGCTAATATATATGAACCTACACTAGGTGGTAGAGTCGCTGAGTTTGGTAAAGCTATACCTAGAGGTGGTCTAGCTACATTAGCTTCTGCTATTAAAGGTCCAGTTGCTTTATTTGATGTCGGTGATGACAGCGATTTATATAAAGGCATTACTGACTTTGAAAAATACTTACAAGAAGATTCAGCACTAGCACCTGAAGCTGGTTATGAAGATTTGTATAGCACAAAACTAGGTGGTGCATTTGGTTCTTTTGTTCCTTTTTTAGGAGCAGGTATGGTCGGTGGAGCACTGACTAAAGCAGGTGTTTTAAGTACAAGAGCAGGAATGTATGGTGTTCCAGCAGGATTAGCAATACCAGCAGGTATGGGTCAACAAGCTGATCTTATTGAAGCCTCTAGAGGATTAGGAGAAGAAGTAGGTGGTTTTAAAGAAACTGTAGCCACATTACTTGGTGGTGCTATAGGTGCTACAGAAATAATGCCTGTTGCTAATATCTTAAAAAAAGTTCCAAGAAAAGCATTAGAAGATTTACCAACCAAACAACTCATACTTGAGTACATGAAGTCTGCTGCACAGTCAGGAACATTTGAAGGTGCTCAAGAGGTAGCAGCAAGTTTATTACAAAACATGGTTGCTCGTGGTTTATACAGTGATCAACTACCAGTAGTAGATAGTGTATTTGAAGAGTTTACTCTTGGCGGTATTGTTGGTGGTACTGCTGATCTTGTCTTTAATAGTATGCAAAAGCGTAGAGGTATTGCTACTCATGAAGAAGGTGAAAGAGCAGAACGAGCCAAAATAGATTCTAATAAATTAATTGAAGCTAAAAAAGCAGAACTAGCAGAACAACAAGGTGTATTACCAGTAATACAAGATCAACCATTTAAAGTTGCTCCAAACATACCTGCACCAGTAGAACCTGCAATTGCACCTGACTTACAAATTATAGAAAATACCGATTCAACATTTTCTTTGTTGGATCAAAACAACCTTGAAAACCCTGTTATTAAAACAGTGCCGACACAAGCAGAAGCCTTAGCTGAAAACAAAAAAGTTAAAGATGCTTTTGCACAAACACAAATCATACAACAACTAAACAACGATCTATATTCGCAAGGACTTATTAACAGTTCTACTGCATATAGGATTGGTGAGAGTTTGTTAAACCCAAATTCTATATCTGTTGGCATCAATACAATTATTAAGTATGACACTAAAGCTAAAAACAAAACTCTTAAAGAGTATAGAGAAGAGCTAGAAACTGCAGGTACTTACAACAAACTTCCATTTCAAAATCAATACACCATTGCAGATGCACAAAAACTATTAAACAAATCACAGTTTAATCAGTTTGCTTCTGATGCTGCAGCTAAAATATTTGAGACTTCAGAAAAAAATGGGATACCTTCCATTCGTGACGGCAAACAAACCATTGATACATCTAGAAAATATATTAAAGACTTTGCTGCTGGTAAGAACATAGAACTAGACTTCAATACTCCTGCTGTGAACTATGCAGCAAAACTATATACTGGTGAATCAAATTATTCCAAGATGAGCAAAGGACAAAAAGAATTGTTCTTGGCTAAACTTCACTCTCTTCCTTCCTTTAATGTTAAAACTCCATTTCCTAACTTTGCACCTAGAGCTTACTCTGCAAAAGATACTGCAGACTTTGTAGCAACCATAGGCTCAACTGAATTTACTGGTAAAGATGTACAAAACTTTTTAGCAGATAGAGAAATATCTACACTTGCTGCTTCAGATTTTTTGCGAGACTTAGATCAAAGTGGTAGAGCACAGTTTGTTAAAGGTAAAGAGAAAGGATTCTTAACCTCTGTAAGGCAAATTAGACCTAACTTTGAGTTTGATATTGCCAGAAGAGCAGAAGGCTTTAACGAGTCTCCTGAAGAGTTTCGTGCTAGGTTAGAAAGTCAAGGTGAACTTAAACCAGAAGTTATTGAACAAATGGTTCAAAACGAAACAGCTAGACAAGAACCTTACACTCCTCCTGAACAACTAGAAGAACAAACCATAAACTTTGCAGAAGCTATAGAAGAAGGTCGAACCAATAAGTTTGCTAAAGAATTGCGTAAGTCTCTAGATGCTAGAGGTCTAAAAGATACAGGTGTAATTGTAAGCAATGACATCTTATCTACTACAGCATTAAAAGAACAAGATGGACAAATAGCTTTTGATCCTAGAGAAGTAAGACAAGCAGAAGGTCAATACGATAAAAACACAGATATTATTTTCTTATCATTAAATGCAGTTAATCCTGATGGCAATGCTACTGATGCAGAAATACAAACACGATTAAACAAAATTTTAGACCATGAAATGATTCATGCTTTACGAGGCAAAGATTTAATTACAGAAAGTGAGTACAGATATTTAAAGAATTTAGTTAAAAATAGAAGAGTACCTCAAGCAGTTGATGCTCAAGCCTTTGAACAAAAAGAAACTTTCTATACAAGAAGCAAAAGAATAAATGCAGCTATTGAAAACTATGGTGCAAGTGCAAATAAAAAAGAAGAAATCTATATAGAAGAAGCTATAGCAGAACTCTTTAGAGCTAGAGAAGTGGTGGCTAAAGATGTACCACCTAAAGCTAAAGGTATTTATAACAAGATTGTTCAGTTCTTTCAAAGCATTGGTAATGCCATGAAGATATCAGGCTACAACAAAGCTGCAGATATATTCCAAGACATAGAAGCAGGTAGAGTTGGAGCTAGAGCTAGAGGTGAGATAAGAACTTTACGAGACTTAGATCAAGCTGGTAGAGCACAAGCTCAAGTTGTGACCGATTATGAAGATGATGCAGAGACTCCTACTGGTCCAGTAGTAGAAACAAAAGTTAAACCTACAAGTCCTAGACCTCTAGCATTTGATCCTAGAAGTACACCAACTACCCCACCAGTTGCAACACCTCCAGTTACTCCTCCAGTTATACCCCCAGTGACTCCTCCTACTGCAACACCAGTTGTAACACCACCTGCTACACCTTCTAAACCTACTACTATTTTTGATAATAGAAGTATAAGTAATGAAGAATATATACAACAAAGAACTAATATATTATTAGGTTTACAAAAAGCTGGAGTAATAGATCAAGATATTTTTGATGCAGATGGTAATGTAATAAACACAAAAAAAGGAAATAACGATTCTATTAAAATGCTTAAATGGCTAATAGATAATTCTCCTAGTGAAGATTATAAAATTATTGCTCAAAAAACTCATAAATCTTTACTTGATTTGCAAAAAATTGGTTATAAATTTCCTTTTAAAATAGAAAATAAAATAAATAGTTTTAGAGGACAGGTAACTCCTTTACAAGCAGACGGAAAAACTATAGCAACAAATAAAAAAAGAACTGCTGTTTTATCTATGCAAATTTCTGATCCTAACGATTTTTATAATGTTGATAAAGATCAATGGAGAAGTAGTAATGGAGTAAATTTTGAAACTCTTTTACATGAAAATATTCATCAAGCAACAGTAGCTCAAATGTTTGCTGTTACAGATGGTAATGCAATAGGTGATGCTCAATCATTTGCTAGAGTAGAAAATGCATATAAAGAATTACAGTCTCAACAAAAAAGACTTAAAAAACATTATGACGATAAAATTAAATACTATAGAAATGCATCTAAACAATTAGATAATTCTAAGGTTCAAAAAGAAATAGCAGAAAAATTATTTGATTTAGCAGCAAATAATCCTATAGAAGCAGAAATAGCACAAATATTTATTAAAGAAAATCCAGATGTGCCTTATACATACATACAACAAAATACTTATCTTTCTCAAATTAATTTAGAGTCATTTAGAGAATTTGAAATAGGTTATCAATTATTTGGAAAAGGAAAACAAAAAGAACAAGATGTTTCTGAAATGATTACTTTTGGTTTAACAAATAGAAATTTTCAAAAAATGCTTGAAAGTATTCCATATAAAAATAATAAAACTTTATGGCAAGGTTTTGTAGAAAGTATAAGAAAAATATTAGGAATACCAGCTAAATTAGATACTGAATTATCTGCATTTTTATCTAATGCAGCAGAGGTTTTAGATTTAGGACAAACAGGATTAGAATCATTAGTGCCAAGAGCACCGCCTACAGAGCCAGAAAAAAAACCTAAAGAGCCAGATACAGTTCCTTTTGCTACTAGACCTACAGAAGTAGTTGTAACTAAACCATTTACATATACAAAAGCTAAACCAGAAGAAGCTGGTATGGGTATTGTTTATCACAATGGAGAACTTAATGGTTTTAAATTACAACTTTTTAAATTTGATGATGGGTCATGGTATTTAGAATATCCAGGAGAACAAACAATTAATGGTGTAACTCTTAAAGACGGAGGAATTTCTTTTGGTTCAATAGATTTATTTGCTAGAAATAAAAAAGAAGCTGTTGCACAAGTAAAAGAACTATGGGAAGAACTTCTTAGAACTGGTTCTTATACCTATGGAGTTCGTGGTGAAAATAAACTTATATTAGATGAAGGCGTTACTCTTAATAAAGCTAGACAAGATGTGCCTACATTCTCAAGGATTAGTAAACGAGGTGAGTTAGACAATAGAATTGCTGATCTTGATAGGCGAATAGAAATTAAAGAAAATACTTTACGACAAGATAGTCAATACCTTGGCATGGCTTCTTATAACAGAATGTCTAATGAAATAGATGTTCTTAAAGGACAAAGAGCAAGACTGGTAGAAGAAAGAAACAATCTACCTCCAGAACAAGTACCTTTATTTAGTAGAGCTAGTTTAACTCCTAAACAATCAGAAATGCCTACATTAAATAGAGAAGATTTTTCATCATTTGGCAGAGAAGAGGTGGGAAAAATTTATTCAGAGGGGGTTGTTGATCAACTTGAAGGAAGTAGATTAGGTGGAACAAGAGAAAAACCAGGTGCTTTAAAAGTTGCAATTACAAATGGTTTAAAAAATAAAAAAATACAAGAAGCTAGTAAAAATTTCTTACAACAATTTACTAATAGCAAAGGCAATTTAATTTTATTTAGAAGTTTAAACATTCCTGAAAATGAAAATATTAGAAATTATGGACAATTACCTGAAGATAATTTTGCTAGTACAACTTTAAATCCAAGAGAAGCACAAGCAATAGGTCGTAATTTATTTAATAGAGCTTATAACGCAGGTGCTACATGGAATACTGAAATATTAAGATACGAAGTTCCTATGGATAAAGTCATAGGTTATGTTCCTACATTAATACAAGCCATGAGAAGTAATTACCTTGATACATATACAAGTAATTTAGCAGGTAGTGGATATAGAAGTCGAGAAGAAATAGAAGAAGAACAAGCTGAAATGGATGAAGCAGGAGATTTTTATTATCAAGAAGAACAATCTATGGAAGAATTGCTTGATGATGAAAATTATAAATTAGATGAATATATAAATGAAGCTGAGGTTGTTGCTGATCTTCGTGGCATTAAACCTACCTATCAATACTCACCTAAAACTAGGGCAAGAGAAGAAGCTAGTATTACTAGAGACATACCATTGTTTAGCAGAGCATCTAGAAGTTTTAGCGATGGCAACTCTAATGAAAGCATCAAAAGAAGAGAGGCTGTAAAGGTAGCCGAAGAGAGAACAAAAGAAACACCTAGGGGTGATATACCTTTTTACAATATGAACGCTTCAGACATCGCCTTAGAAGCTGCTATAGAGTTTAATCAAGACCCACTTAAGACTGCACCTGATGACATACCTACTTTTTCTAAAGCTATGCCATCTAACTTACAGGAAGCTGCAGACACAGTAGGAGTTGCTACACCTAAACAATCACAAGCTACAAGATTAATTGATTTTGCATCTGACCCTATTACTAGCATTAAAAAAAGATTTAAAGACTTTAGAACTAATTACATAGATAAATTAGATGCTATTGAAAAAAGAATTGTTAAAGGTTCAGCAGAAAATGAAGAAGTTAGATTAGCTAATAACACTGCAGATACAGCAACTGTAGCTGCAATTAGAATGGCAGATAGAGCAAGAGGTATCTTCCAACAAATGTTATTAAAAGGTATACCAGTAGATCAAATAGAAGGTATGCCATCTTTAACTAAAGTTATTGATTTAGAAATTAACACAAGATATAACCCATTAATTGAAGGTGATACTTCTACAGGTGGATTAATGCAAATACTATCAGCACTTCAATCTGATCCTGAAGTAGACTTAGAAGGTGTTTTTTCTTTATATGCTAAGTTAAAAAGAGTTAAAAAGTTAAATGAAAGAGGAGAAGAAATAGCCTCTCCAATTACTTCTAAAGAATTACAAGCTATTGAAACTATTGAAAGAGAACATCCAGTAGTAGTAGAAGCATATAACAACTATCAAAAATGGAACAATGCTTTAGTAGATTTTGCTAGTAGAAAAGGATTATTAGATTCAGATCAAGCTGCAAAATGGATAGAACATTCAAGCTATTATCCTTTCTATAGAACTATGGTAGATGATGCAAATATTACTGCACCTACCATTGCAGGTGGTTCACTACCTAACAACCCTTTAAATATGCCAATGAAAGGGTCTGAAGAAAAAATTGATGTTGACCCTATAGAAGCTATATCAAGAAACTCTTTATCTATTCTTACTGCTGCTATGAAAAACGATGGCACAATGAAACTACTTCGAGACTTAGAATCTCTTGGAGAGGCAAGAGTTGTATCAAATACAAAATTAGCAGGTATCAATAGTGTATTTGTTTTTGAAAACGGAAATAAAAAACACTATCAAGTAGATGACATAGATACATACATGGCTATGCAATCTATTGGTGGAGTTAAGTCAGATGGTTTAATGAAAATACTAGCAATGCCTGCAGGATTACTAAGAGATACAGTGACTCGTGATCCTGGATTTGTATTTGTTAATGTATTTAGAGACACAATATCTGCAGCAGTTACTTCTGGTGCACCATTAGGCAGTGATGGATTTACACCCATATTAGATTCATTTAAAAATTTATTTGGTGACATAAGTTCATTAGAAGAGTTTGGAGTTATAGGTGGATATGACTTTGCTAATGATGAGGGTGATGTTAAAGATTTTTTAAACAGAGCCAGAAGAAGAGCTGGACTCTCACCCAATAATGGTTTGAGACCTGATGTAGCCTTTTATAAATTATGGGATGGATTAGGTAATCTTACAACTAAATCTGATGGAGCAACTAGAAAAGCTGTAGCAGATGCAGTCTATAAAAAATTAAAAAAATCTATTGATCCAGTCACAGGAAAATATTACACAGAAGCTCAAGCTCAATCTGAAGCAGCTTATCAAGGACTAGAAATAATTAACTTTGGAAGGCGTGGACAATCATCCATGTTTAGAGTATTGACTACTGCAATACCTTTCTTAAATGCAAGAGTGCAAGGTCTTGATGTTTTATATAGATCGTTTAGTGGTCAGTATTCTGCACAAGATAAACTTCAAGAAGGTGGCACATTAGAAGATTTGCAAGGCATGATTATGCGAAGAGCATTAACAAGACTAGCTATAATGGTTGGAACAACAGCTATGTACTATGCTTTAGTTAGTGATACCGATGAATACAAAGCAGAAAAACTAGAGAAGAGAGATGACAATTACATCATCCCTATAGGTGGTGGCAATGTTATTTACTTACCTATTGCGTTTGAAGTGGGTATGTTGACTAAGGCTATACCTGAAAGGTTGTTTGATTTGATGAGTGGAGAAGATGCTTTCTCTGATACCTCTCTTACAGACTTTAAAGACTCAACAGTTAGACAACTAAGCAACTCTTTAAATCTTCCTTTCTTAGGAGGAGACATAGGCATACAAGCATTTAAACCTATCTTTGAAGCAGTGACCAATAGAGCCTCATTTACTAACTCAGAAATAGTGCCTTACTTTATGGCAAAAGAAAAACCTGCCTATCAATCAAGAGAGTCTACCAATGAGATATTTAGAATGATGGGCGAAGCATTAAACATATCTCCAATCAAACTTGAGTACATCTTTAAAGGATACACAGGAACACTAGGAGGTTATGCCTTGACTATCACTGATGCTCTTGCAAGGTCAGTGACTGGCACACCTCTCATGCCACCTAACATCAAACAAATTCCTGTTGTTGGTAGGTTTGTTGGCGATCAAGAAAGGATGGGAGGACTGCAACAACAATTCTATAAACTCAGAGAAGAGGTTAATACTGCTGTGACTACCATGAACTCTCTCAGAGAAGATGGCAGAATGGATGAACTCTACGCTTACAGAAACCAAGTACAAGGACTGTTAAATGCAAAAGGTCAGGTCAGAGCCATAGAAAGATACATGAGGAATTGGAGAAAAAGAAGAGATAGGATTCTCAACAGAACAGACATTAACGCAAATGTTAGAAGTGATATGTTGTTAGACTTGCAAATAGAAAGAGATAAAAGACTGGCAATGATTCCTGAACTAAGACAAAAAGCAGATATCCCACCTGATACAGTGGGTGTCATCCTGCGATAGCTTATCTCTTACCAGTAAATAATATATTTTTCTGGGCTGCCAGACGCTGCGATTTCTGGTTCACCCTTTCAACTGCGTTGCTTAGATCAACTATTTTGTCTGACATTCGATCAATGTTTTCATCCACACTCTTTAGCTTTTCAATGATTTTCTCTTCCTTGAATTGTTTTAACTTAAAGAAGTCATTGTGATCAGGATGACGAGCATGAAACAGACGAGCATAGAAGCTGATGTAATCATTACTGATCTTGAACTCCCCCCCATTGGTTTCTATCTCCCTGTTCCACCTAATGCGATTAATGATTGCCCAATGAGAATAGTGCTTTCTGCCAGTCTTAATAGCTTCTAGCGTATACTCCTCAAACTTATTCCACACTTGAGGGTTCTTCTTATGCCACTCCCACCAAGCCTCTTTCCTTTCTTGTAGCTTTTGTTCAAGCTGTTCTATCATCATCGACATTATCTTCCTCCATTAATTTTTCTAACCATTCTGCCATTTTAAAACCACTGGGATTACCATCAGGGTTTGTGTATTCAGTATTCTTAATATCTCTCACCAAAGTTCTAGGCAAGTAATACTTGTTAGCAATATCAGTGATGATCTGCACCAACTCTTCTCTGCCAACACTCTTTGTCCACTCAGTCACTTCATCGTAAGTCACTTCATCTTTATCCATCTTTACTCCTTACTAATGGAAAACACTTAATCGTAAGTTCACATCTAGGGTTATGTTTATCCACACCCCCAAATATATACGACACCTTTTTAATCTGTTTAAAACTATCATCCTCTATGATCTTAGCCTTGACCAAAGCATGGCAAGTAAACTTATCTATAATAGAACAAGGATTACTCACATCTAATCTTCGATTGCTTTTGGCATAGTAAACATACTCTAAGGAAACAGGGTCATTAAACTTAGCAAAGTCTTTTATCCTTTCTACTAAGTTTTCTGTATAGACTTTCTTTGCAATGGACAAAATCCTGTAATGAGCATTGCGATAATTGTTTAGGTTCAGGATAAATTTCTTCTTTTCAGAGTAGTAAACTTCAAGAGGTAAGGTCACGAAGGTCATATTCTATTGACTGGTAAAATATATTTTATTGCAGCGATCCCTGGAAGCCGTCATTCTGTTTCCACAAAAACCATAAACTGATCTTCATCTATTTTTAATATGGCTACAATGTGTTCGCCTTTAAACTTGCGTTCCACACCAGTAAACGATTTGCCTTTAACAACATGGGTATCAACTTGGAAGTCTCCCTCTGTTGTTTCTACTATGATTGATTTAAGACTTATCACTACGCAACTCCATTAGATCATTCCATTTGTATAGCTTCTTGGTTTCATGATCATAAAAATTGCCTTTGTATTCTTGTTGATAAGAAACTTTTACAGAATAAGCAATGTTATTGTTGTCCATAAAGTCTTGTATCTCTTCTCTGATCTCTTGATCACTAGGCATATGGTCAAATTCAAAACAAAAGAAAGGATGAACAACCACCTTTTTTATCTTTGATTTAGTCTTAAAGTCTTTCATCCATACTCCTTTATTATTAAAATTCCTCTATTTACTTGATCTAATAATTCTTGTTCAGTTCCATAGGCTTTAATAAATCTAGCTTTATAAGGATGCCTACTGATAAAAGGTTCTTCCATACCACCCTCTCTATGATGTCGAAAGCATAAGGGTAGAACAAATAGATGTGCGTTCTCAATCGTTTTACCTTTAACATGATGTATTTCAGCAGGTGTGTTATAGAATCCTTTATTGCGACACACTATGCATCCAAGCTGAACAACTTTGTCCATATGTTCCTTTTCACTTTTGTTTGGATTTCTTCCTTTTAGAGCCATTTTTTTTCCTAAAAATCCTTTCCCAATTATCCTGATACTGCGTTCCCTTTTCAGGTCGTCTTTTACTACCCTTACTCATTAAATATCCAATGTTTATATTTATGTGCGTTGTATTTGGGTTGATGTCGTGCAATTAAAATTTTTTCCCAATACTTTCTCCTGTTTGTAGGCAATATCCTATAACCATCAAACACTTTGTCTTTTACATGACTACCAATCCTAGCATTAGGATTTTTACTTTCGCCTATGTAAACTATTTCTTTATCGCAAAATAATAAATACACTCCTGACAAACAAAGATTCATAACTTTACTGCCTTGATAATTCACTACAGGTCTATTGGAATATTTAACAGCTAGTAAGTTTTCATCTCTATCTTTTTGTGTTTCTCCATGCCTATTTTCTAAAAGTTCATTTCCTATATCAGCCATAGCAATTCCTGAAGTAGCAGAAATTTTATCGAAACTAATAGGTGCTGATGATGAAACTATATTGCCATTGACTGTGCTTATAGTGTGAACATTCTTACCTAACTTAATAATATGTTCTCTGTAATTTTTTGTTCTTATTTCAGGAATACTATTCATCTTCATCCCATATAAAACTTACAGTAGTCTTGCCAAAAGAATCATACTGAATCTTCCATACTTTAAAAGGACAAGCATTAAGCCAAGCATAGAAGTCTCTAGCTTTTTGGTTCATTTTTCTCTTCTCCTAACCATAATTTAGTTTCTAAAGTATCGCCTATAAACTCCCAAACAAAATCCCAATTACTTCCATAATATTTTTTTAAAAGTTTTTCTAATTCTTTTTCAAATTGTTCGTTCATGCATATCCTGTTAAAAGAACCTCACCATGAAGTTCATGTCCACTTGAACCTGTGCTATGTTCACTTATGCTATCAAGACTATGTTCTAGAAAATAGTTAGTCGTGTCATAATCTTCAGGTCTATGTTCTAATACTCTAACAAATAAAGTTTTATCCTCTATTTTATTTAAAGCATCTATTAATTCTTGTACTGTCATGCTCCATACCTCTTGCGTTCTTCTCTAGCATTGACCATCTTAGTCCTCCACTCCTCAAAGCCTACCTCTAATGCTTTCAATTGCACCTTGAGAGCAGACAAGCCACCTTTGGCTTCGCCCACTCTTAATCTAGCGTTATAGACTTCATCCTGTGCTTCTGCCCAAGTATCTTGAGCAGAAGTAGTTTTCATCCCATCAGCCAGTGCCTTGAGTTTGAGAGTAGCTAACAACTGTTTTACATCAGCTTCATTCTTAAAGACTAAGTATTCAGTTTTCTCTATCAATGGTGCAAGAGTTCTAATCTGATGCATCCACGATTCTGTTTGCTCATCCATTAACATTCTCCTCAACTACAGTCGCTTCTACATCTGTAGAAAATGCATCTTCGGAATTAACTCCATAGCTTTCAGCTTGTTCTTCTGCATCTTCCTTATTGTTAGCATTGATAATTAAATAATGCGTTTCAACTACTTTTACTTTTACCTCATACTCTTTTATGCTCATGACTCCTCCTTAGAAAAGAATTTGCCTATCTGATCTTCAACATTGTTTAATGCTTTTCTTCCATGCATCTCGTTGAATACGCGTTTGGCAATCTGTTCAGAGTATGGTTCTTCATTGTGCAATCTTCTCTCTTGAGTATTCATGCTAAACCATGTGCTGAAATTAGCTTCGTAAGTTTCGTTATCGTCATAATGAAATTCTTCCATGTCACACCCCCAATTTGTTTTTATGGTATTCATCTCTCTGTTCTTCTATCTTGAAAAACATATAGTCCATCAAGAGAGAATGTGGGGTAGACCCACTTCCCTCTACGATTGGTTTCAACTGCTCGATCAATTCCGAGTAGTTCTTCATTAGCTCAAAAAATATATACTGGTCAATAGAATTTTCTATCTCCTGTATCAACTCTTTGCCATGCAAGGGTTTTACCTCAGAAAGGGATATCGTCATCACTAATCTCAGGTTTGTTTACAGGCTCTACTGGTCTTGGGTCTGCCACAAAATCTTCTTTCTTTTTCTGTGGCTGTGGAATGTCTAGTCGAGCATACTTGTAATCGTTGCCATTCTTAGAAGTCCTATCCCAAAGAGCAACACGCATCTCTGCTTCTTGCCCACTCTTTACTTTCTCAACTAAAGCCTTGAGTAAGTTCTTATCTAAGACAACCTTGCCTGTCCAATCAGGCTGTTTCTCGTTGTCTTTATAGTTATTAGTGTAGATTGCTCCATCACTCTGCATCCTTTCCTCAGTCATCGTTTACCTCCTTTGGTAATTTACTTATAAAATCTTGAATCGCAACATCTAAAGTTTCTTTATGCTTAGGAAACTTATCTTTAAGAGTTCCTATTGCTTGACGATTAGTTTCACTTTTGTAAGCATTTACAATTTTATCTCTTGTATCATAAAGTGCTAAGGTTTCTACAAATCCATGAACAAAAGCATCTGCCCAACCTTTAGACCCCATAGCATCTTCCTCAACAACTTCCTCCTTTACAGGTTCAGCTTTTTTGGATGGTGCTTTCTTGCCTTTAGGCTGTTCATCTGTAGCTTCATCAGGTAAAGTTTCATCAGCCATACCAGTAAAGACTGATATACCTAATCCAAACATCGCTACACATTTAACCAAGCATCGCATTGCATTATCTGATACTTGCCTAGCATGAGGATTGATCACTGGATTTTTCTTATTATCCATTACTGGTAATCTCATTTCTCTTACCAAGTCATCAATCATAACTCTTACCACAACCTCAGTAGTGCCATCAGGAAGAGTCCTGTAAGGCACTCCATCGAAATCCACAAACTCATATTGTGCTTGTGGATAATGTTTACACAACAGCACCCACATCTTTGACCAACTTAAATAAGTTAGTTTCATTTTCTCCTCAGTGTGTTTTGACACATCCACTTTGGATAGTGTTTCCCACACTTCGCCATAGGTTAGTTTTTTATCAGCCATTTTATACCTCCTCAGTATTTAATTGTTTGTAAGTCATATTCTTATATTTGTTAAACAAATCTTTTATAAATTTAGGAACATCTATCTGCTTAAAAGAGTTCATCATGATGTCTCTTTCAACTGCTTCTTGATAACAACCATAACTATCCCATTCAATTCCCAAAGGGATATGATCTGCACGATAAGGAATCCTAATGCCTGAATTATATTGAAATCCTTTTCTAAGATTGTAATTTCTTATTTTGTTTTGAAGTTTGTTATGTCTAACTCTTGATTCCTCTTCTAGTTTTTTAATCTCAAGGTCTAGTTCATACAGACTTTTACGTTCACTATCGAATACTTGGTACTCTTTAGTTTGTTTTATCCTTTCTAATTTTTTTAGATGGTGTTGTTCCATTAACTTTTTTATTTCGTTTGAGATAAAGTTTCTCTCTTTAGCTA
>Ga0098037_1000650_pt1 | contig 16988 bp, 27 predicted proteins | sample 5_EtaG_FD_75050 | JGI IMG/M metagenome (GOLD analysis project Ga0098037, IMG submission 75050) | Marine viral communities from the Subarctic Pacific Ocean - 5_ETSP_OMZ_AT15132 metaG | ecosystem: Environmental > Aquatic > Marine > Oceanic | place: Pacific Ocean | collected 2015-01-08 | reverse complement strand
TCATCTTCATCTGTTATGTTAAAATACATGAATTCCTTCTCCAAGTTTTTTCATTCTTTCGATATATTTGTTTGCTCTTTTCCAATACCAATTTCTTTCTTTAGGTGTACGATAATAGTATATATGATCCTGTGAAAGATCACCATTAAATCTTCCTGTATTAATTAATGTAAGAAGATCATCTAATTGAATAATTCTCTTCTCCATTTTGTTTTCATCAAACACATAAATTTTAATTGGTTTTGAATAAGGAACTTCTAGTAACTCTAAACCCAAATTTTTTTCTTCTATTGCCATTACTTGCCCTCCTTCAAATTAACATCAGAATTTCTATAATGCTTACGATCTATCTCATCCCAATAAGAATTCTCTGCTCTTTGTGGTCTATGTGAAAATATTTTACCTTTTGAACCTTTCGGTTTTATCTGTCTTTTACCCATAATAATCTCCTAAATAAATAAGGCAACATTACCTATACAATATATAATCCTTAAGGAATATTTCTAGGGAATTCCCCTTCCTGCGAAATTAGAGGAACTCCCTGAAATTTTTTAAAGACATCTTTTGCGTATGAACTATCATAAGTCTTTTTTACTTCCAACACTGATAATGAATACCTTCTTCTTGGTGTCTTCCACAAAAATGGCAATAGCCATCCTTATCAAAATGATTCATCGACTCTTCATACTCGTGTTGTTCAGCAAGATATTCTTGCTCAGTCATTTCATATTCTTTGTCTTCTATCATCTACTTAAACCTCTTAACAACAATAAATCTATCACCATCAGATACTTCATAGATTGGAATATCTTCCTCTGCATTAATTATTGCTTGAGCCATTTCATCTAAACTTATGGTAAACCCATCTTTATTTGCTGATAAAAAATCTTCAACTGAGCATTCAAACTCTTGTTGATCTGTATCAGGTGATATTCCAATCATCCTAAAATTAAATTTACTTTCTTCTATACTAACCATTTGTTTCCTCCTTTTCTAAATTGTCTAGTAATTCGTGTACAGCATCACTTAATCTTTGAGGGATAACTGTAATATTTTCTTTTTCATTATTATCCCATGTAACAGTAATGTTCCAATCTACTATTTCTTTTTTGATCATATGTTTTTTATCATCGTCTTCAAAATGATAAACTATTTTTGTAGGAACACCTCTTGACTCTAATTCTTCTATCAATGCATCTCTACTTATTTCATCATCTTGAGGATAATGGGTATATGTATTACTCATTTACTTTCCTCCTTATTTAATAAATATTTTGCAGTTTTTATACTAATAGTTTTTTGATCTCCTGTTATTATATCACGCATAACGAAAGGTTTTCTATACTTATTGTTGTAATCAAATATAACCCACCTTCTTGCACCTGATTTAATAACTTTGTTAGTATCGATACCAAGACCTGTGGTCATCAATTCAAACGAACTAATTTTACTCATCGGATACCTCCTCAAAACACTCGTCTTTAAGTAATGATGTTTGATCTGCTACATGACCTAACTTATTCATTATGATTTGAATGCTTGTATAAGCATCTCTGAGATTGTCATAAACATTATCTATCTCAGTTATACCTACATTATCTTTAACATAGGCAAGAGGTGTACTCTTAGTATTACCACTTTTAATAATTACAGGATCAATAGAAACCTGACTAGCATTCGTGTTACCACCTGATCCAACAGCATGTTCATTTAAAAAATCTAACAAACCTTTTTTATCTGTTGGTACATTGATTGAATTAAATGACAGTCCGTCATTTTCTTTTTTAGTTTTTCTTGCGTCAGCTTGTGTACCTGACCATTGACCTTTACTATTATAATATAATTGCATATCGCAACTCCTCATTTTTAAATTAGGCAACATTACCTAGACAACTATTTAATGATTGGTGTCAGGTTTTTGATAGACAAGTACCTGACCAACTTGCAATAAAGGATGCATGTTACATCCCACTATCGGTATTTATTCCTCAAAGATTATTTACATCAACTTGTACACACTCTGCAAAGTTTGGTGTATTACCTGTGTAGTCTGTTGTTGCCCATAGAACAGGGAATTGAGGTGGATTATTTTCCATATCGCTTTTAACATAACCATCAGTAAAGTAAATAGCACAGTCAGGAAAAACCTCATGATTTGTTTGATCAATAAGATTGAAGAAAGGATCGACTCTTGTTCCTCCTCCACTTAGATCACGAACATTTATTGTCTCTCCCATTGCTACATCGAACTCATCCCAATAGTCATCTGCATTGAAAGTATCAGTATCTTCATCTTTGTTATTGATACGTTGAACTATTGTATTTATGTAGCACACTTTTACTTTCTCTATCTGAGGAAATGCTTTGAGAATATTATCAAGAGCCTCTGCTTGAAGACATCTTTCTTCATGACTCATACTTCCTGAGATATCAAAACCTATCGCCAACACTCCACTGTGAGATGGTTGATGAGATGGATAATAAATACCTGTGTGTAACAATCTTCTGTTAGGTTTGTGAAAAGACATGTCATTGTCTGTGCTGTACTTAAAGGTTAAGTGTTGAGCAACAGATGTACTGAAATCAACAGGTGTTGATTGTGCCTTCTGAAGAGCAGACATTCTTGAGTATCCACTATCGTCACCAATACCTTTCATCTGCTGTTTTGCTGTAATGATCGCATCACTTATTCTTTGTTGCTCTTCAGATATCTTATCTGATTGAGCATCAACAGGATTACCATCCTCATCAGTAAAATCAGTAACCTCACCGAATGAAGAACTGTCTAGAGGATTTTTTTCTGAGGATCCAGAATTACCACTATCTTGTTTTTCTTCATCACTTTGATCACTGTCTCCACTATCTGAAGATGCTTGAGCATTACCTCCACTAGCTTGTTGTGGCATATAATAATCATCGCTATCTTCAGGTTTGTTGGATGCAAGAATAGAATAGATATGTTCAGCACTTTTGAAAGTACCATCATCATTTCTAAATCTTCCTTCATTATCAACTAAAGCATTCATCTTAGTAAAGATGTACTCTGCGGTGTAACCAAGATCGTTTTTACATTCTTCGATAAGGTCACTGTTGATAGCAAAGTCTGTAGCAATGTTCCATCCTTTAGGATCACGATCACCTCTTCTTGTATGGTGGCAATTAAGAACATGTTTCAATTCATGCATGGTAACAACATAGATAACTTTTCTTGCATAATCTAAGTCCTCCTTATCAAACAAGTCAGTTATCCATTTTTCAGAATAATAGATATATCTGCCATCTGTCGCCATCACATTTACTTCAGATTTTTTCTTAAAAGTAAGAGGTACTAGAACAGATGCATAACTTACATTGTTACTCAGTATATCTCGTCTCACTCTTAATAACTCTTTATCAATACTAACTACCATTAGCTTGTTCTCCATTTAATGTTGGAAACAATGCACTGACATTACTTGTTTGTTTAGCAACATCATCACGTTTCTCTTTGTTGTTTTTAAGATCATCCCAAGTAACACCATCAAGAGATTGACGAGTACGTTTTATTATCTCATCAAGTCTCTGATCATTGTCGAACAGTAATTTGTTTTTCTGTTCAGCAGATGCAAGAACTTTCTCTAAGTTATGAATGAAAGTTTTTTCAGATGGTGATCTACCTTTGCCTTCGAACTTAGGAAGACTATCAGTAAAGTGTTGGATAGAAGTCCTGAGAGTATCAACACATTCTTTTAGCACTTGGTTTTTCCAAATAGCTACACTATCAGAAACCTTGTTGTCATTGTGTTTGAATACTTGCTCAAGTGTTGCTTGTTTTCTACCATACTTAACTTCTTTATCAAATACAGTACCACTTAAGCTGACGTTATCATCGAATGCTCTTTGGTCTGCATTCTCATAATGATAACAAGTAAACTTACCTCTGATTGTTTCTTTCAATCTTTTGAACTTACCACCAAACTTTTTCTGAAATTCAGATAAAGATTTGATTGCATCACCACCACCTCTGTAAAGAGGGAAGTCAATAGTCTCACCTAACTCGGCATGGTATGATACATCGACATCACCTCCTTCTGTGCAAACATAAATAGGTTTACCGCTCCATGGTGAAAGAACATCTTGTTCTCTGTCCATCAAGTCTTCAACACTTGGGTAAAGTGTAGGATCAAATGCTGATCCTAAATCTTTCTTAGCCTGAAGTATTAATTCTTCATACTCCTCTGCAAATTGTTTTACCTTCTTGTTGAATGATGCCTCGATGCCATCCCATTCTCTTTGCACTTCTTCAGCATGATCATTAAGAACTAATAACTCACCATTGCCTAACGGCACTGTCCATTCTTGAATATTGATCCTGAATAATCTGAACTCATTGTTGATCTCATCAAGTAATGGCGAGTCAATTAAAGTCTTGTGAAGATCGATCATATCAGGGTTGATATAATCATTTGTCTCTGACTTTGAATTATAGTCTTCAACAATTCTTCTCAAGTCTTTATCCAACTTTTTGAATGATGGTTGTTTCTTAGTAAACTTATCTTTGTAACCAATACTACTTAAACTACTTTCAATATTTAAAATATTATTCATAATTGCTCCTCCTTAAAGAACATTGTCGTTAACGATTTTTGTATATGCTTTTGTATGAGTAAGATCAGGATTTTGTTGAACCATAATCTTAGATGCGAACACCACATACTCAGGTACTTCAAATCTTGATAGATACTTAACTGCGTTATCAAAGTGACTTGCATCCTTGCCAACTAATCTGATCAATAAACTTGTTACAGCATATCTAACGTCACTCTGATGTGCCTCAATAAATGGTGCATTGTCAGGATCACTAAGTATCAGATTGTGATCAGGTGCATTCTTGATAAGATTTCTGAAAGACATAAACTCTTCAGCAAATATCTTACCAACAGTCTCCATGCATTTCCTTCTCATGTCGGCATCATCCATTTTCTGTATGAAGTCCAACTTGTAGAGGTTAGACCATTTGGTAACAGTACGAGGTGAACATGATTTCACACCAACAGGTGTAGCATCAAAAGTATCCAATACATTTGGCATCAACTGAACTAAAGATATGATGTCAGAATGAACACCTTGAGGTATCGCAAAGTCATTGATCCAAGATGCATGATCAACTTCTAGATCGTACATGCTTGATATCCTATCTTCCAATGGTGATATCATCGCTCTTGATGATGCTCTATCCTTAGTACGATTAGTAGCTAATCCAACTAACCATTCCTTAGGGAATACATAACCATTAAAATATCGAGCCTCAATAATTTGTGTAATGAACTTCTGTGCATCATCACCACCTTGACCAACTTCATCAAAGAATAGAATTCCTGATCCATCACCTATGGGTAGTAATAATGAAAAGGCAAACTCCACCACCTTCTGCATCTCTTCTTTTGAGATGTTTACTTTTTCGATATCAGGCAATCCCATGTCCATTGCAGATAGTGTTGATGCTGTGATTATCTGATAACCGAACTCACCTTTCTTAGGGTTAGAACATTTACCGATAAACTTCAGACCTTTCTTTTCTGCGATAGCCTTTGCGATGGTCTCATATGCATATGTTTTACCACATCCTCTACCACCTCTCAGACAAGGAACATAATCATAATTTCCTTTATCGATTTCTTCACTCCAAATAGCTATGATCTCTTCACTCGCCTTGGATACACTTGTTGTAATAATATAATCTTCCATAATTTTTACTCACTATTAGTTATTGAAGTCATGACCACACCATGTGATCACATACCTAGACAATCGGCAGAACACAGGGAAAAATCAATTTCCCTGTGAGGATCCAGAATTTTAAAATTCTCCTTTTTGTGCTGTTCTAACTTTAATTACTAAGTCTATAAAATCCTCAAACTCTTCAAACTCGGCATCACCTTCTACAGGTGGCATCTCCTTGATGAGATATTGAATTAATTTTAATTCAGTCTCAGAAATTTTAAGTGTTATTTGATCATTTGTGTGAGATTGCGATCTCATTGCTGTTGGAATATTATTCATGTTAAAAGTCTCCTCTAACTTTTTTGATTGAGTGTTCATTAATTCTTCATATACTTTTTTTGTAATGTTATTGACCATTAGCTAACCCTCACTTCGCCTGATCTCACTAAAGTTTGTAGTGAGTATTTGTGGTTGAACATAATTGATCTTGGAATAGCATTAGTCTTGCATGTATTCATGATCACTGATGCAAGCATCACAATCTTTTTATAATTCTGATCTTTTTCTTTTTCAGAATACAATCTGTCTTGAACATCAATTAGATTTTCATACGCATTTATTAGTTTTTTATTTATCATTTTTTTACTCATTTTTATTGACCACTATCAGGTGATCAGAACTGTAGGTCTGAACATCAGCACCTATACAAATTGAAAAGATAAAGAGGAAGACAATCGAATGACTATCTTCCTCTCTAACATAATTGTTTCGCCTTCATTTATTTTTATCCATGGTGCGAAGGCATATCTCCGAAGAGATATCCGAGCAATGCTCGGTCATCAGTAGGCAACACCATGCGATGTCCTGTGCATCTTAACTCGGTCTTTAAACCTTCGCCTCCATAACACTCAGACATTGGGGATCAATTAGTCTCTCTCGAGAACCCAAGAACAATTACCTACTACTTTCGGTCATGCATACGCATCCTACTATTCAGACCTTGCTCCAAACCTCTGCATCGCCGTTTCTCCTGATGACTAACTATGTCTCTAAGATCAATGAAAGGATTTGCTCAGTGATCTTCATGTGGTGGTAAATACTTACCTCTAAAATTCTCCTCCGAAATACTCCTATTTTATAGCACAGGTAGTATACGATTACAATACATCAATGTATTATTTTTATAATTAATTATTCCTTGAGGATTATATCTCGATAATTATTACTCAGCATTAACTTTGAACATGTACTCTTGCATACTCTGAGCCTGATCCATTATTATTCTGAACATGAGCGATGATACAAAAGATAAATTTACAGTAATAGAAGGCGGAAGGAAAAAGGGATCAAAGAAAAAATCCCTGACACCAAAACAAATAAAATTCGCAGAGGCACTTGGGCATGGCATCGATGGTGAGCCTTGCAGTATTAGTGATGCTTATAGGTATGCTTATGACACCAAGAACATGTCGGATGCAGTGATAAGGAATGAGGCATCGAAATTATCACAGCACCATGATGTTACAATTATGGTGGATAAGATAATTGCAGATCGGAACAAGAAAAAATTTGTTAAAGAGGTCTCGACAAAAGAGAGAATTGAAAATGAGTTATGGAAGATTGTGGATGAGGAAGACAACAACACACACAGACTGAGAGCCTTAGAGATGATGGGTAAGAGCATTGCTATGTTCTCTGAGGTCACTATCAACAAAGAGGATCAAAGATCATTAGAGGACATAGAGAAAGACCTTAGAGATAGGTTAGATAGCATTAGTGATCAGAGTAAATCCTAATATAACCATCACCATCAGTGACTATCTTCAAAATATACAGGATCAGAAAAAGACCTAATTAAGGTTATCGGTAAATACTTACTCCAATACCCCACCACACCTGTGAGATTTTACAAAAATGACTAGCACACCACAACTAATTTGCTCAAACAATCAGGTTATTTTCAAAATGTTACTGTTATGTTACTGTTAAGACCATTAGTATTATTAATACAACAGCTAAACCTATACCAATTCCAACATTTTCTTGCTTAATTGGTTTTACTTCTTGTTTTTTCTTCTTAGTTGTTGTTTTTTTCTTAACTTTCGTAGTATTTTTTGCCATTTTTTTCTCCACTAACTGTTTTTAGGGATGGTTACCCCTTTTTTTTACAAAAAACCACAAGGAATCCTATGCATTAAAAATTTTTTTTGCATTTTTCTGTTTTTGTTTTTTTAAATCCCCTGTAGTATCTATCTAATACTAGTATCTATCTAGTATAGTAAGTATATAGGTAGTATCTACCTATGTTCTTACTAAAGAATATACTCTTGCTTTATTTTTGGCAAGTAAATTCGTTAAGTAAGGGAATTATAAGCTATTTTAATGTAAGACTTGTGTTTTTTACTTGACGAGGAAGTCCTTTGTATCCTCCCTTACTTAGGACTTCCAAATATTTTGTTTTTATGTATAATGTTTGCAGGGAGAAAAGAAACTATGAAAGAAAATGATAATTGCCCAACAGTAAAATCAGAAGATTGTACAATATCTTTTAATGATGAGTATGTACTAATATCTCACAAAAAAAAATTTTTTAAAAAGTACCTCACAATGGAGGAACATGAAAAACTTTTTAAAAACATATCTAAAAGTTATTGGGATAAGAGATATCGAGAAGATCAAATTAATTTACTAGAGGATGCTATAGAAGTACAAAAGAAATCAGAAAAAGTTTTAGTAGATGCAGAAGAACTTTCTTCTGATATTGGTTTAATGATAGACAAATTTTAATGACACTAACTTACTTTGATATTTTTGGTATTGCAGCTCTCATGGTATTGCTGTTAAACTTCTGGTTGAAAAAGTAATATAAGGTATTAACAAATGGAAAACATTATTAACGCTATAAGAAGTATTATATCGCCTGAACAAAGTTGGTCAGCTTTTGTAATGAAGATTACGAGCCTTCTTATTGTTTCTGTTATTGCTTACATTGGTTTCCAACAATATACAAATCTGAATGTAGAAGAAGATACTGAAATACCAATAGTAGAAGTATTTGAAAATGATCCTGAAAAAGTAATTAAAGTAGAAGATTTAATTACTAGACTTCTTAGGTCTGACAGAAGTATCGAATCAATATGGTTATATGATTGGGTAGATGCTAGAAATGTAGTTCCTTTAATTACTGAACCTAGAAATTCTGCTGATCTATTACCAACAGGTTATTGGATGGAAGGCGATGAATATGTTATTGGAAACTTTGTTTTAAGCCAATGTACTTCTCTTGAAAGAAATGTTCCTAATATAGCTTGTCCTATAATGAGCTCAGAAGACGCATGGGGTGTATTGTTAGTAACTTATCAAGATGGTGTAGAGCCTAATATGAAGACAACAAAAGCAACGGCAATGAAAATTTCCGAAATATTGTACTTGATAGACAGATAAACATAAAACAGGAATTTAAATGGCTAGAAATTATAAAAGAGAGTACGCCAATTATCAAAGTAAACCAAATCAGAAGAAAAGAAGAGCCTCTAGAAATACTGCTAGAAACAGAGCTTTAGCAAAAGGTACAGTCAGAAAAGGTGATTCAAAAGATATTCATCATAAAGATGGTAATCCTAAAAATAATTCTAAAAAAAATTTAGTTGCAAAATCTAAAAGTGCTAACAGATCTTTTGCTAGAAATAAAAAAGCAGGAAAAAGATGAGTCTTAGTATCAATCCCTCTTCTATTTTAAAAAATTTATCTAGTTATTCACCTGAACAAAAAAAAGATTTGTTAAAGTTGCTTGATGAATATGACAAAGCTAAAAGAAGAGATAATGCTAAATTAGATTTTTTAGACTTTGTTAAAGAAGTCTGGCCAGCGTTTATTAACGGAGAGCATCACAGAATAATGGCAGATGCTTTCAAAGAAGTTATTGATGGCAAACTAAAAAGGCTAATAATAAACATGCCTCCTAGACATACAAAATCTGAGTTTGCTAGTTATCTTTTACCTGCTTGGTTCTTAGGAAATTTTCCTGATAAGAAAGTTATTCAAACAGCACACACAGCAGAACTTGCTGTAGGTTTTGGTCGTAAGGTAAGAAACTTAGTTGGAGATAAAGACTTTCAAGATATATTTGGTGAAGTAAAGTTACAAGCAGACAGTAAGGCTGCAGGTAGATGGAATACAAATAAAAAAGGTGAATACTTTGCGATTGGTGTTGGTGGTGCTGTTACAGGTAAAGGTGCTGATCTTTTAATTATTGATGATCCTCATTCCGAACAAGAAGGTGCTTCCGCAGATGCTGATGTCTTTAATAAAACATATGAATGGTATACCTCAGGTCCTAGACAAAGATTACAACCTGGTGGAGCTATAGTTATTGTTATGACACGATGGCATAATAGAGATTTAACAGGACAAATTATTGACTCAAGCATTAAACGTGGTGGTGCAGATGAATGGAAAGTAATTGAACTTCCTGCAATTATGCCTTCAGGTAATCCACTCTGGCCAGAGTTTTGGAAGTTAAAAGAACTTGAGGCATTAAAAGCTGAACTACCTGTTTCTAAATGGTCTGCTCAATATCAACAAGACCCTACTTCAGAAGAAGGTGCTTTAGTAAAAAGAGAATGGTGGAGAACATGGGAAGAAGAATACCCACCTCATTGTGAGTTTATTATACAGTCATGGGATACTGCGTTTTTAAAGCATCAAAGAGCTGATTATTCAGCATGTACTACATGGGGAGTTTTTTATGCAGAAGATGAGTTTGATGGAAGAAACACTCCTCAATTAATTTTACTAGATGCATTTAAAGATCGTTTAGAATTTCCTGAACTAAAAACAAAGGCTATGGAAATGTATAAAACATATCAACCTGATGCTTGTATAATTGAAGGAAAAGCCGCAGGTATGCCTTTGATATTTGAACTTCGTGCAGCAGGTGTTCCTGTATCAGAGTACACTCCTACTAGAGGCAATGATAAAATAGCTCGTGTAAATGCTGTTGCTGATTTATTTGCATCAGGTGTTGTATGGTGTCCTGAAACAAGATGGGGAGAAGAAGTAATTGAAGAGTTTGCATCTTTTCCAAATGCCTCTCATGATGACCTTGTTGACAGTAGTACACAAGCTCTGATAAGATTCAGGCAGGGTGGTTTCATCAGTCTATTTAGTGACGAAGAAGAAGAACCATACAACGAAAGAAGGAAGGCACAGTATTACTAATGGCTATAGAAAAACCACTTACTCCCATTGATCCTGATTCGATTGAAATTCCTTTAAACGGAGTAGCAACTGAAATTGAAATAGAAATAGAAAAACCTTTACAGGAAAGTGATGGAGGTATGATAATAAATCTTGAAGATTTACCTTCAGGATTAGAAGCAGGGTTCGGAGAAAATTTAGCTGAACTTATGGATGATTCAGATTTAGATGCATTAGGATCAGAACTTGTAGGTCTTTTCAATGCAGATAGAGAATCTAGGTCTGATTGGGAAAATACATACATAACAGGACTAGATCAACTAGGGTTAACAATAGACGAAAGAACAGAACCCTGGCCAGGTGCTTGCGGTGTTTTTCATCCATTACTTTCAGAGGCAGTAATTAAATTTCAATCACAAGCAATATCAGAAATATTTCCTGCTGAAGGACCTGTAAAAACAAAAATTGTAGGGGTTATTGATGATGAAAAAGAAAAACAATCCCATAGAATACAGGAGTATATGAATTATCTTTTAACAGAAAAGATGGTTGAATACAGAACTGAAACAGAAAAATTATTATTTTCATTACCTTTAGCAGGATCAGCTTTTAGAAAAGTTTACTTTGATCCTAACATGGATAGACCTTGCTCTATATTTGTACCTGCTGAAGATTTTGTAGTTAGTTATGGTGCTAGTGATTTACTTACTTGTGAAAGAGCAACTCATGTAATGAAAAAAACTGAAAACGAAATAAAAAAATTAATGTATTCAGGATTTTTTATAGATTGTGAATTACCTTCTCCTTCTCCTGACATGACTGAAATAAGTGACAAATATAATAAACTTACAGGCGAAAGTGATACAAGTTACGACAATGATAATCGTTACACTCTTTTGGAAATGCAAGTTGATCTTGATTTAGAAGGTTTTGAAGATATGAATAATGGAGAGCCAACAGGTATTGCTCTTCCTTATATTGTAACAGTAGATAAATCTAGCAGAAAAATTCTTTCAATAAGAAGAAACTATGAAGAAGATGATCCTAAAAAATTAAGAAGACAACACTTTGTTCATTATCAATATTTACCAGGTATTGGTTTTTATGGTTTTGGATTAATTCATATGATCGGTGGTTTAAGCAGATCAGCAACTTCATTACTTCGTCAATTAATTGATGCAGGAACATTATCTAATTTGCCAGGTGGTCTTAAGACTAGAGGTCTTAGAATTAAAGGCGATGATACACCTATTATGCCAGGTGAGTTTAGAGATGTAGATGTACCAGGTGGGTCTATTGGAGAAAACATACAGTTTTTACCTTATAAAGAACCAAGTGCAACATTGTATACTTTGTTAACAACTGTAGTTGAAGAAGGAAGAAGGTTTGCAAGTTTAGGTGATTTAAAAGTAAATGATATGAATAATGATGCACCTGTTGGAACAACTTTAGCAATCATGGAAAGATCTATGAAAGTTATGAGTGCTATTCAAGCTAGACTTCACGCATCTATGCATAAAGAATTTAATATTTTAAGTGGAATTATTTCTAAATTTACTTCTCCTAGTTATCCTTATGCAGAAGAACCTGATGAATTTATTAAGGCAAAAGACTTTGATGGAAGAGTGGATGTGATTCCTGTAAGTAATCCAAATGCCGCAACAATGTCTCAAAGAATTATGCAGTATCAAGCCGCACTTCAGTTAGCACAACAAGCACCTGAGATGTATGACATGCCTGAACTACACAGACAAATGTTAGAAGTTTTAGGTATTGAAAATGTAGACAAAGTTATTCCTGATAGACAAGATATTAAACCTGCTGATCCTGTACAAGAAAATATGAACTTAGTTAATATTGTTCCTGTTAAAGCATTTGAATATCAAGACCATGAAGCACACATTGCAGTCCATATGGCAGGCATGGAAGACCCTGAAATACAACAGTTGGTAGAAGAAAGTCCTTCAGCACAAGGAATAATGATGGCAACTGAAGCACACATTAGAGAACATTTAGCCTTTCAATATAGAAAAGATATTGAAATTGAAATGGGTTCACCTTTACCTCCTATTGGAGAACAATTACCACCTGACATTGAAAAAAGATTGGCAGAACTTGTTGCATCAGCGGCTGATAAATTATCTCTTCGTAAAAGACAAGAAGCACAACAACAAAAAATTCAAGAGCAAATGGAAGATCCTATTATACAACAAAGAAATAGAGAGCTTGATATTCAACAAGGTGAATCACAACGTAAGGCTATGGCAGATAGAGAAAAAGCAATGCTTAATAGAGAAAAACTTAAAGCTGACGTTATTAAAGAAATGGTTAAACTTCAATCAAAAGAAAAAATATCAGGAACAGAGCTTGGTGTTCGTATTGGTGAAGCACTTCTTGAAGCTGAAATGCAAGAAGTAGATATTGATGAAAAAGGATTTGCTGATGGAATTAAATTAGCAATAGAAATTCAAAAACAAGTTGAGCTTGCAAAAAAAGGCTCTAAATTATAATGGCAAAAAAAGATCCAAGACTAGCAAGGGTTGGAGTTTCTGGTTATAATAAACCAAAAAGAACTCCTAATCACCCTACAAAGTCTCATGTTGTTGTTGCTAAATGTGAAGATGGAAGTATAAAAACAATTAGATTTGGTCAACAAGGTGTTTCAGGTGCAGGAAAAAATCCAAAAAGCAAATCAGAAAAAGCAAGACGTAAATCTTTTAAAGCTAGACACGCTAAAAATATTGCTAAAGGTAGATGTTCTGCGGCATATTGGGCAAATCGTACTAAATGGTAGTAAAAGTAAAATGGTAAAAAGGAGAAAAAATCATGAAAACAACTAAAGGAAAAACTCGTATGAAAAAGGGTAAAACTGTTAAAGGTAAAACTCGTATGAGCATGGGTAAAACTGTAAAAGGCAAAACTCGTATGCGTATGGGTAAAACTGTAAAAGGTAAAAAAAGAGGCGGAAAAAGATAACTAAACTAAGGGAGGTTTTATGTCTTATTTAATATCCAATATTCCATACTTTAAGGTATGGGTAAGAAAAGAATTTACAGCTAGTCACGAAAGATATCATGGAGAATTTATTCATGGATTAGCTGTAGCAGTTAATTGTATTCCTGATAGATCGCTATCATTTCAAGTTATATTTACAGGTTGTGAAGATCAGGAAGATAATGTTCATGGCGGTGCTATGTGGGCTCGAATGCCAATTCAAGGAATGATGGCAGACGTACCTGTAGAAAACTGGCCAGAAAGAATGCCAAATCATTTGTGTCAACCTTGGGATTGTATGTCTCATCATCACTCAGTTATATCAATAGATAGAGCATCATCATCACCTTGGTATGCAAAAATAGATGGTGAATTTTATACAGCTAAATATATTTTTACTGTTGATTATACAGAGCATGATATTGCAGATAGTCCTGATCAACACAAACAAAGTCATTTATTATATTTAACTGAAGGTCAATGGAAGGGTAATTTAGTTGCTTTACCTAACAATAGAGTAAGAGTTACTAATCCTGCATTGTGGGTTACAGGAGAAGGAGCTCCTGATTTTATGCCTAGTCAAGAAATACATAGTAGCGAAGAGCATGAAAGCTATACTGATCCTAATATAACATTTAATAACCTTTACAATGAAGATTGAGTTTCTAAAAAAAATATGATTAAATATTAAAAAAGAGGAAACAATGACTAAAAAAAAATCTACTGTTAATAAAGCAGGTAATTATACTAAACCAACAATGAGAAAAAGACTTTTTAATTCTATTAAAGCAGGAACTAAAGGTGGCAAAGCAGGTCAATGGTCTGCTAGAAAAGCACAACTATTAGCCTCTAGATATAAAAAAGCAGGTGGTGGTTATAAATCATGACTTTAAAAAAATCTCAAAAGTCTTTAAAAAATTGGACTAAACAAAAATGGACAACACCTAGCGGTAAAAAATCTTCTGAAACAGGAGAGGTATATGCTCCTAAAAAAACCATAGATAGATTAAAATCTACATCAAAAGGTAGAAGTAAGTTAGCAAGAGCAAATAAGAAGAAAAGAGCCGCAACTAAAGCAGGCAAACAACATGCAAGACACGGATTGCATAAAGGTAAATCAAGAACTGTGTAAATATTCTTTTAGGAATATATAAATAATTCTTGTGTTATTGATTTTATAGGTTTAATAATTATATTAATATAAGTATAGGTTAACAATGAAATACATAGTATTAACAGTTTTAAGTTTATTTGTTGTGACAGGATGTGCAAGTTCAAATATATCCTTAACAGCAAATATACCTGAATCTCAAGAAATTGATATTCGTATAACAACTGAAAACAAAGACTCAGACTAGCTATATCTGAGGGAGAAGAATGGCAGAAACACAGTTCAGTCTTTTGAGAAAAAAGATTCAAGAAGAAAAAACTCAGATTGAAGAAAATCTATTGGAGGGAACTGCAAAAGATTACTCTGACTATTCTCATTTAATAGGAATTATTAAAGGATTATCTATAGCTGAAAGAGAAATTGTTGACATAGAAAGAAGATTTATGGAGGACTAAATGAAAGTTAAAGATAATCGAGTATCAAACAAAATTAGAGCTAGGGATGATAAAGGTCAATTTATTGGCGATGATCTTGACACTCCTGATATTAATGAAGCGTATGTTAGTGAAGAGATTCATAACAAACTAAAAACTAAAGCAGATGATGCTAAAGAAGCATTACTTAAAAAATCCGAAGAAGCTACAGCTTCTCAGTTACCTGAACCGAAAGGTTACAGAATTCTTATTGCACTACCTGATGTTTCTTCAAAAACACAAGGTGGTATATACAAACCTGATGATATGATGCACTCGGAAGAGATAGCTACTGTTGTAGGTTTTGTATTGAAAATGGGAGAAGAATGCTACGATGACAAAAAGAAATTTTCGTCTGCGTGGTGTAAGGAAGGAGATTGGGTTGTTTTTCGTGCCTTTACAGGAACTAGATTAAAAATACACGGAAAAGAATTTAGAATTATTAACGATGACAACGTAGAAGCAGTTGTTCAAGATCCTAGAGGCATAGAAAGAGTATGACTGAAACACAAACAAACGAAACAGAAAATTTTGAAAATGTACCTGAAACAGATACTTCTTCAGAAGATAAATTTTTTGGTCTTAAATCTTCAGTAGGTATAGATAAAGAATCTAATATCGAAATAGAAGTTGTTGATGATAGACCTGTAGAGGATAGAAAACCTCCTAAAAAAAAATCAGCAGATGATAATTCAGAAGAGATATCAGATTTATCAGAAAGTGCTAATAAAAGAATTAAGAAATTAAAGTATGATTACCATGAAGAAAGAAGACAAAAAGAAAAAGCAGAACGCCTCAGGGATGAAGCTGTTAATTATGCTAAAAGAGCTTCTACTGAAAACGAAAGGCTCAATAAACTTCTTGGTACAGGACAACAAGAACTTGTTAAACAAGCAAAACAAAAGGCAGAGTTTGCGAAACAAGCCGCTACGCAAAACTACAAGAAAGCCTACGAAGATGGTGACGCTGATGCGATTGCAAAAGCTCAACAAATCCTTACGGAAGCAACACTTGCAAGCCAACAAGCAGAATACTTACCGCAACATTTAGCTAATGAAGTTCTAAGAGAAGAACAAAATAATCAACCCCAAGAACCTGTTCAACAACAACAACCTTTGGAAGTTCCAAAGCCTGATGAAAAAGCAGTTGCTTGGGCAGAAAATAATCAATGGTTTGGTGCAGATGAAGAAATGACAAATTTTGCATATGGAGTTCACGCTAAACTTGTAAAAGAAAATGTTGATCCCACATCAAAAGAGTATTATGATCGTGTTGATCAAAGAATGAGGGAAGTATTTCCTCAAGAATTTGACATCGAGGAATCTAATCAGGAGGTAGCAGAGCCTGAAGAGACTCGCAAGTCGCAACAAACACCACCTAACGTGGTAGCTCCTGCGACTAGAAATAACGGAGCAAGACCTAATAAGGTCAAACTAACTGCTACTCAAGTTTCTCTCGCTAGGAAACTTGGTATTACACCTGAACAATATGCGGCTGAACTTATAAAG
>Ga0098037_1000649_pt1 | contig 17003 bp, 7 predicted proteins | sample 5_EtaG_FD_75050 | JGI IMG/M metagenome (GOLD analysis project Ga0098037, IMG submission 75050) | Marine viral communities from the Subarctic Pacific Ocean - 5_ETSP_OMZ_AT15132 metaG | ecosystem: Environmental > Aquatic > Marine > Oceanic | place: Pacific Ocean | collected 2015-01-08 | reverse complement strand
AGAGGGAAAATAATTTTGCTCCCTGCTTTGTGATGAGGGGTTAGGTTCGCCCTGCCCCTTATCTTTTTAAATATAAATTATGACTTTAAACGAAATAGCATATAATATTAAAAATATAGTAGAGGGCGGCATAGCTGGTGAAGATTCTAATTTATCTCTTACGCAGATAAAACACATGATTCATTACCATAGAGCAAATCTTTTGACAAAATACACAGATAGCGGTAGATATATATCTGATGCATGTTGTCAAACAATATCAGGTTTAAATACTTCTGGTTCATTATCTATAGGAAGAGTTATTGGTTGGCCTGGCAATAAAGCAATCAAAGAAGTATTTTTGCAACACCCAGCTGGTGGTGGTGTACCTAAAATAACAAACCTTTCTATTGTTAATCCTTCAGAAAGAGATTTTGCTTTAGCAACAAGGTTTGCTCCTAATCAGGGCCATTACTTTGCAATACACAATGCTCCAGCAGGAACTATAATGACTATGAATCCTGATGGCAGCTCCTATATAGAAGGCAATGTTATTATTACTGCAAAGGTTGTTTTAGACAACCCTACAGACGCTTCTTTAGTTGGTGGATATCCTATTCCCACTGAACTTATAGCAAGCTTAACAGAGCTTGTGTTGGCTAAAGAGTTTAATATTTATTTAAGGACATCTGCAGATAATAGCAATAATTCTGTTGATGAAAAAATGTCAAAAATGGCAACACCACAAACAAAAGCAGTGCCTAGTGCTAATGCTAGGTCAAAAAGAGCAAGAACTAGATAAGTATGAATATAAGAGATTTTAAAGAAAAATATATTTTTTTAAAAGATATATATAATAAAATAAAAAAAAACATAAAAGTAAAGGGAAGTATAAGAAATAGGCAATTAAGTTACACAGAATATAGAAATGTAATAAAAAATTATTTTGATATTTTAATTACTGATGTAGCTAGAAAAAGAGAAAAATTAAAATTGCCTAAAAAATTTGGAACACTTTATGTGAAAAAATGTAAAAATAAAAGACCCTTTCACATTAGAGTAGATATAGTAGAGAGCGAAAAAAAAGGAGAGGTTGTTAAATATAAGGTTCCTATATTGGATAATTATTATAATAAACTAGTATGGCTTAGACCTAAAAAATTTAAAAAATGTAAAGTGTTACCTTTACGTAGGTTTAAACAAGTTATTAAAGAGGTAAAAGAATATTAATATGAACGGACAATCTGGAAAAAGAGTTAGTGTAAAAAGAGTTGTTGCAACTGTTATGAGAAACATGGACATATCTGATGTTTCTAAAAACTTTTATCACTTTGTAGAATGGGCATTTGAAGCAGAAAGAAAAATAGGCTCATATAAAACTTTTGTAAAAAGAACAGCAACTATTAATATAGTTAATAAACAAGCCTCGTTACCTAATGACTTTTTAAGTTTAATAGATGTTAAAAAATCTGGAGACGCTTCTAGTTCTACATATTTTTCACAAAGTTCTGCAACTTTTCCTGCTGATACAGATAAGCAAAATAGTTTTTATTTAACTGAAGACACAATTAATGTTTCTACTAATGATGTTTCATCTTTAGATATTGCTTACTATGCTGTAGATACAGACTCAGAAGGGTTTCCTACAATAGCAGATAATCACGAAGATGCTGTTTCTGCATATATAATGTGGAAATACAAAGCTAGAGATTATTACAATGGTAAGCTTGCAAGAGCAATATATGTTGACATGGAAAGAAATTGGTCTAGATTATGCGCTCAAGCAAGAGGAAATGACAATATGCCAACTCCTATAGAAATGAAAAAAGCTGCTGCTATATGGAACACATTAGTGCCAGTTAAAAGTTTAAATGGATTACTTAATGTATAATGAGAAAAGCAGGAAAACCAAATAGTTTTTACAAAGGAATGAAGGTCGATATGGACCCCTCGGCTCAGCCAAAAGATTCATATAGATATGCAAAGAACATAAGATTAAATTCTTTTGCTGGAAAAAACATTTCAATACAACCTTACGATAGCGACAAACTTGTATTTAGTTTAGTTACAATGAATTCTACAAGTGACACATTTCCAGCGTTTTCAAACATAAACACCTGGAGTCAATTTGTTTCTGGAGCTACGTCACAAAATACCGATGTGCTATGGGAAAGTTTTTTTGCTTGGGAACCTTCAACTAATGGTGGTATGGTTTCTTCAGGTGGAATGGATTTAGTCAATTTCTTTTTAACAGGTGACGCTGCGGCATATATGAATTGGGGTGCTGCTGGACCTTATGGTATATCTGTAGAACAACTTCAAAATGAAACTGGATTTAGCGAATATCAATCTATGCAGGACTTGCAAATAGTGTTTGACCTTATGAGTCAAAATGGTGTGGGTGAAGAATCACAACTTTTTGATAATTTTATCTATCCTTCACAAAATAGCATGGTGTCTTTTTATAATTATTTTATAGAACAAAACCCTGTAATTCCACTAGGTTATATTATATCTAATGAATCAGATGCTATATCATTAAGTTTTGATGTTACTTTAACTATGAGTAGCGGACAAACACATGAAATAAACGTTCCTGTTCCTGATGACTATACTGCTGCATCTATAACAAATAATGATATTCTTATTCCTGCACTAATAGCTAGTGCAATAACAGCTACTGATTTGTCAATAAATTCCAATATATCTATGGTGGGAGATACAAACACGGCAGGGGGAATTCAGTTTTTATTTAATTGTGCAGGGGCAGACTATGTTACTAATATAGAAATAGTAGCAAATGGACAATTACAAATAGTGCCATCAATAAGTTTATCTGAAAACTCGTATCCTCAAGCGGTAGCAGACCTTTGGTATAATAACGCTGTAGCTTATTATGCTAATTTAGGATACGATTTTAACGCTCCTGAATTAGAAGGTTTTGCAGGAATGATGTTAAACATAGGATATTTTATGGGTTGGAATTATGCAGCTTATTTAGAATATTCTGGCGTAACACAACCTGAAATAAACGATGAATATCAACCAATAATAATAACTAATCAAAATTTAATAAACGTAAATGCTTCATTAATAGATAGTGTAATAGGCGATTCGTCAGATGCAGATGCAGATGGAAATGATGCTACTATGCAAATTTTAGGGCATTACTCTTTTAGCGATTATTTAGTTCTTTTAGGAACATGGATGGATGCAAATGAATCTGAAAGCGGACAAGATTTTATTATAAAAACATCGCAAAAAAAAGATGGTTCTTTAACAAATATAAATAATATTACATCTGGAGAAATTTTTGAATTATATTTTATAGGTAATTTAGGTTTTAATAGAAAAGAAAAATTAAAAGTTGTAGGGATAGAAGAAAGCAGAAGCATAAGAAGACTTTATTTTACAGACACAAAAATCCCTTTAAAAACTATTAATGTAGGAGCTCCATCATCAACATACACTCCTTATGTAGATAACCCATCTTTTTTTGATTTATTTGTAGACTCTAAAACGAGTATACCTAGGATTACAGGATTTGAAGATGGTGGTAATTTAGATTCAATAGCTCATTCATATTGTTTTAGATATAAAACAAACGATGGAAGGTTTTCAAGAATGTCTCCTAGTACCAATCCAGCATCTTTACCAGTAACTTTAAAAAGCACAGAAGCAGCTTTTACTAGAGGTGGAAACGCTGATGAAAATACAGGTAAAACTATAAAAGGAATAATAGAAAATGTAGACACAAGGTTTCCTTATTTACAATTAATTCATATGCCTTATGTAAATGGTGCTCCAGCAAACGGTAAAGTTATTAACACTTATGCTATTAATCAAGGAGACAATGATGTAGACATACATTGGAGTCACACAGGTTCAGAAGAAATTATTGAAGAAATTATAGTAGAACAATTTGGAAGTGAATTTGTAAATTGGAACACATGTGGCGCAATGGAAATAAAAGATAATAGACTTTTTGTTGGTAATTTAAAAGGCGCAATTACTGATATAGAAACAGATTTTTCTGTAGCTTCATATAATAGTAAAAATAATCATCATTCTTATGAAGGTGGCAATCCACATTTGTATCATGATTTATTGTATTCAATGGGTGGTTTAGATTTTGGTGGTAATGACACAAATCCAGATGTAGCTGTTCCAGAGTCACATGATAATGGCAGGTTTTGTAAACCAAATGATGTAGATTTATACAGATATATTAAAGGACCAGGTACTCCAGGAGATGATAATGCAGCATTTTATGATTATAACTCTGAAAGAGGAATAACTTATTTTGATGAAGATGGCAATTTTGTAAATCACGATTCTAAAAGAGGAGTTTTAGGTTCTGAAAGCAAGTATTTTAATCAAGCTATGGATAATGGTGAAAAAGAAGGTGTTAGGGTTACATTTAGAATTCTTGGAGCTATAGACACTCCAGCCAAACCAATACAACTAGATAAAGATAATAAATTAATTACTTCAGGAGACTATGAAGGTGCTCGTGCTCCTTTTTACAAATTAAATATTGATGATGGAGAAGGTGGCCATTATGCAAGCTATGCTAACCCTGTTTACAATTCTAATTTTGTAGGATATAGAAGAGGTGAGATTTATAGATTTGGAATTCAATTTTTTGACAAAAAGGGAAATCCTATGTTTGTTAAAAGAATAGGTGATGTTAGAATGCCTGAACATAGTACAGAGTATTACAAACAAACGTACGCTTCTGGAACAAGCTCTATTGTAAAAAGCAGACCAACATGGCCATATTATTTTCAAACAAGTAGAAGTAATTTGGACCATGGATTTTTAGCTTATCCTAATAAAAATTGGCTTAATGACAGCACAGATTACGAAAAACCTTATAGTTCTAAACAATGGTATCTTAGGAACCCAGAACAAGGACAATATGGATGTGTTTTATATCCTTATTTTGAAGTAAAATTATCTTCAGAAACATGTAAAAAAATTAGTGGATACTCTATAGTAAGAGTGGAAAGAGATGATATAAATAGAAGTATAGTTACTTCTGGTGTTCTTCAAAGAGCTGTAAGGTATCAAGATAATGATGGAACAGCTTGGAATTATCAAGAAGAAAATGAAGGCACTTTTAAATGGTTCGGTGCCAATGCAGTTGAAATGGATGGTAGATATGGAAATGACCCTATGTCTATATTTACTTTAGTTCAACAAAGCTATAGGTCTAATAGACATGGTAATCATAGAACTAATTTTAATTCAAACTATAGCACTTCTACCCCTTATTTAAGTGTTGCTGATTTGAAGGATGGCTCAAACTTAAGTTACGCTTCTGGACCAGGTATTACAGACCAACCTATTGGGGGTGATGCTCACTGGCATTTTTCAAATGTTTATACAATGGATTCTCCAGATGCAATTATAAATGATGAGTTTAATTTAAATTTTGGTGCAGGTGATAGGATTAAAATAACAGAGCAAAGGTATTGTGTAAAGGATGCTGTTAAAAATGTAAATGGGGATGACGGGTGGCCTTTTCAAACTTTTTTCAATCATTACTTAGCTGACGGACAATACAATGATTGGGTTCAGGGTGGTTGGCCAAGTACTGAAAACACAGATTATTATTTAGAAGGGAGGGCTTTAAGTTTATTTGCTTGTTTTATAGACCCTGCTTTGCTGGGAGGAGGAACAGCTTATTATGGAGGTGCGTCTATTGACTATGGCGGATGGAGTCATAGACTTTCTCCCCAAAGAAGTTATTCTACTTCATGGCAACAAGATTGGAGGGTTTTTCAAACTAGATTTGATTGGTGGGAAACTAACGGTGTTGTAAGTTCAGATGGAGATATATTGGGTCCTTGGGCAAATCCAGACGACCAACCAAACCCACATGGTGGTAATTGGAATAGAAGTTTTAATATGGGATTTTATACTAAATTCTATAGTAAAAGAATAGGAGCGTACCCTATGTATGGTATGGCAAGAGCTGATTGGAATGATTTTAGTATAGGAAATGTTTCTCCTTATGATAAGCCAAATGGATTAGGAGATGGTTATGGAATAACAGACAAAAGAAGGTGGTACACTACTACAGACGAGAATGGAGATGGCTATGGTCATTGGTTTAACCCTCAATTTTTAGGAGGAAATGCTTGGGGTGGTAGTTCTGTTTTTTATACGGAACTTAATATGATGAGCACTTTTCCAAATGGAGCTAGAGCTATGAATATAATGCCAGACATTATATCAGATGGACATAATGACAATCCTGGTTTTGGAGAAAAACTAGCAACAGACTATAACTGTGGTACTATAGGTCATTGGAATGAGTCAAATATTATACACGCCGCAGTAGTTAGTCCTGGGCTAGAGGTAAGCGCATCAACTTTAGGTTCAAGTAGGCCTTATAAGAACGCTTCTATGTGGCATGATTTTCATGCAGGAAATAACTTGTGGGGCTTAGATGGTACTGTTGATAATAAATGTTTAGGTTATGGCGCTAATGTTGACCAGAGTAATAGTGATGATGATGAATTTGGAACTTATTCTGAAGAATGGGCAGACTTTACATTAGGAAATAGAACTATAGTTTTAAGTTTAGGAAATCATTCTATGCTTCCTATAACAAGACATTGTTTGCAAGACAACAATGCTAGGGAAAATGTTCGTTGGGTGTTTGGTGGAAGTATTTACCAAATGCCGTATGGAACTGAAATTAATGGTACATATCTAAATACTGATTATTGGGGAAGAGCTGAAAATTATCATGCTTATGAAGTTTCTAGAGAACAAGGTGGTAGTAGATGGAGCAAGTATTCTCCTGAAGTTACTATGGCTTCTATAACAAAAAAACAAAATCTTGAAACAATGTATGGTGGGTCAAGTATGAATTCTTTTCGTAAAAACACATTTATAACAACAGGGCATTTTAGAGCAGTAAATCAAGACGGCTCATTTAAAGCTGTAGGAAATAGTGGAGACCATGTTTTTGGTGGAGACACATATATTTGTAATTTTAATTTAAAGAAAAATCACGACGACGATACAAACAGAATAGTAAGCAACCCTAATGGTGGTGAAAAAAATCATTCAGAAGCAGGTGTTTGTCTAGCATATACATGTCCAGTAGAAACAGAAACTAATTTAGATTTGAGACATGGATTCTTTTTTGGGTCTAATACAGATATTATACCTAAAGAAATACCAGATGATTTTGGTTCTGCTGCATATAACAACTCATATGATGCAGATAATATATTGCAAGCATTTTCTCTTAAACCAACAGATTGGATAGATGCAGATGGATGGCCAGCAACTGTAGCTTTTTCAGAAGCAAAATTTGCAGGAGATTTTACTGATTCCTTTTCTATTTTTCCTCCAAATCAAATAAGAGATTTAGACCACTCTAAAGGGGCAATAACACAAATGTTTAAATTACAAAATAATTTATTTGCTTTACAAGAAAGTGGAACTTGTCAATTAACTGTTAATCCAAGGGTAATGATACCTGCAGGAGAGGGAGGAGCTATTACAACTATAACAGGAACAAGTAGCGTTATAGAAAGATTTGATTATGTAAGTGAAAACTATGGTAGTCAACATTTTCATGGAAGAGCTATAACAGATAGGGCTGCATATTATTATGATGATACAAATTCTAAATTCCTTAAATTAGGAAGAGGCAAAGGTGGTGGTTGGAATGTAACTTCTTTAGGAGATACTTTAGGAATGCAACAATATTTCCAAAGATTTAGCAATCATACTATTAACGATAAGCCTTTGTGTGCTTTAGATTATGCTAGTGTAGATGCTGTAGGAGCTTTAGGCGACATGGGTAATGGAGACTACATGTTTCTTAGGCAAACATTTCATAACACAATGGTGCACGATGCTTTAACAACTATATATGGAAAATATGGCGGTATTTCAATGGGGTACGATAGAGAATTTGGAGAAGTTTTGTTTACTATTTTCCCAGAAAAATTAATGCCAAGCACTATAGTTTACAATGAAAACTTAGATGTTTTTACATCTTTTGTTTCTAAAAGACCTGCTCAATATATAGAACACGCTGGAAGATTATATACTACTTATGATGATTACTCAATAGGCGCTTCTAATAGAGTTTATTTAGCTAATGGATATAGTGATGTGAGACCTGTAAGTATGCCTGGTTCTGGACAACCAACAAGTTTTTGGAATTCAGATATTAACGAAGCACAATCTTTGGAAAGAGTGGAGTTTAAATATTTAACATTTGGAGGTATAGATTATTATCAGTTTGGACACAAATTAGACACTAATGATGATGTAGAGGGTAATCAATCTAATTATGATGTTTTTACCACAGGAATGGGAGATGAGTTTGCTAATTCAGAAGACCAATACAGTTATTGGTACCCAACTTATGTTCCAGGCGGAGAGTATGGAGGAGATTATTTAGAGCCTTATGGTTTAGCACAAGCACACTTAATGTATAAAGAACCTGTTCAAGTTCAATTTATTATTAATGATGAGCCTAATATGACTAAAGTTTTTGATAATATTGATATAAGTATTACTGGTGATACTAACGTTGGAAAGAATTATTTATATTTTCGTAAATTTGCATTTTATGGTTCTGCTAATGTTCACGCTATACATGAGTTTGATATGTCAGAATTTCAAATTTTTGAAAACATATCTACTACAGACGGAGAAGGTGTATATCAAAAATATTCAGGCGCTAATATAGGTTTTAGAAATGACCCAGAAAAAAGAATGTGGTATAATGTTAAAGAAGGAACACATCACATTCCTTTAAGAGCAACAGGATATGGGCAACCAATTCCAACTCAAGTGGGTGCAAAAGAAATAGAAAAAACTTGCAGAGGTAATTATGCTCACGTTGCTATGGTAATGGGTTGGGATGAAAATAATAAGTTTTTTGGAGAAACAGTAAATCAATTTAAAACTCAAAGCGGAGCACCAACTACAGGTAATTTAAAAGATGAAGGATTTAGTATATTATCGCTAGTTCCATATTATAGATATTCAAGAAGATAAAATGAGTGAAGTTCAACAATATATAAGTAATGCATATTCTGATTCTCAGGGTGGGTTTTCTTCTGTGGGAGATTTTACTTATGGTGGATTAGATTCTTCTACTATGTTTGGAAACAAAGGAAGTAGTACGACTGGTATAAGAATGCCTTCTGCTAGAACTAGTGAGCAAGGTTCTGTTTTAAATACAGGAATGCAAATGGATTTTAACCTAGGAAATTATAATCCTACGCCAGTTTCTGAAGCAATAGGACAACAACTTTATCAAGAATCTAAAGCTCCTAAATTTGATTTTGCTGGAGCATTAACTTCTGGTGCAGAACAGTATTCACAATTTGTGCAAAGAAGACAAAATAGAAAGTCTGGTATGAACACAGACCCTTCCAAAGGTGGAGCTGCAGGAATGATAGATGGTGTTCCTGTAGATATGGATGAAGTATTGTTAGATGGCGGAGCAGGTCCAAAAGGAAATATACTAGGAACAGAAAGAGGCACTATGGATGATGGTTCTACTGGTGCAGGATATGCAGCTGCTGGACAAGCTGTTGACCTAATAGGAACTGGTGTAGAAATGGCTTTTGATGATGAAGATGCAACCAAATGGAATGCTGGTGAAATCACAGGAAGTGCTTTAAAAGGAATAGGAAAAGGAGCTGCAACTGGAGCAACTATAGGTACTGCTATTGGAACAATAGTTCCAGGAGCTGGTAATGTAATAGGAGCGGGTGTTGGAGCTGCAGTTGGAGCTGTTGTTGGCCTTGGAGCCAATATAATAGGAGGTATAACAGGAAGAAATAAGGCAAGAAGAAAAAAGGCTGAAGCTGAAAAAAAAGCGTGGGAAGAAGCTTTAGGCAAAGCAACAGATAGTGTTAGAAGTCAGGCTGGTCAACTAGCTCAGGCTAGAGTTTCACAAAGAAGCGCTAGTGCTGCAGCTGGATTAGAGGCTGCTCAAGAAAAATACAAACTATCAACAGGAGGTAGAGTTTTTTCTGATGAATATTTACAATTTAGAAAAAGTAAAAAAATGTACAATAATGGCGGAAGAATTACTAAATTAGCAATTCAAAATAATAGACAAAATAGACCAGAACATTTAAAGTATGAAGGCTTAATGGGTGAATTAAAACTTTTTGATTTATACAATAAAGAAGTTACTCCTATAAAAAAACCTGAATACAACACTGATTATAGTGAAATAAACCAACATCTGGAAAAAGGGGGAATGATAGAATATGAAGATGGTGGGTTAATGGAATCTTCAGGTGAATCTACAAGTGGTTCAGGATTGTCTTCTACAGTATCAGATAGTTTCTATGATTTTGCTGGTACAGAGCAATTTAAAGTAGGAACTAAACAAGGTATAAAACATGGCGTTAAAACAGGTATAAAATACGGTACAACTAGAGCAGCTGCAGCGGGGTTATTAAATAAGTTTGGCGCTAGAGTGGGAAGTAAATTTATACCAGGAGTAGGACAAGCTTGGTTAATGGGTGATATAGGTTATTATGGAACTAAGTGGATGACCAAACACTACGCTAAAGCACATAATGAAATTTTTGGACCAGCATTAGATGATGTACAATCCACGCATGGAGAAGAGACTAGAAAAAAAGTTGAAAACACAACACATACTTATGGCGTTAGTGGCATAGGTTCTGGATATAGTGCTAAATTGGAAAAGGGTGGAAAAATTAGTTATGATGTAGAAGATTATTTAACTAGCAACTACAAAGATTTTGTTAAAGGAGGCATGATTGAAAAGTATAAAACAGGAGGTATGACACAAGGAGAATTTTCTCACGACAACAATCCTTTAACAGTTGTAGATAAAGACGGGCAAGACACTGGCATGGAACTTACTGGAGGAGAGGGAGTGTTTGACCAAAAGGCCATGACTATGCTTGACAAATATAAACAAAACAAAGATTACAGTAAAGCTGGTAAACTTGTGTTTAGTGAAATGGATACATGGAAAGATGCTGGTACAGCTAAATATGGAAACAGAATAAAAGAATATTATGGCTAGTAACGATAGAAAACAACAAATAGTTAAGTTAATTCAAAAACATTATCCTGACATTAATGAGAAAGGGACTGCTGCTTTAATGGCAAATTTTGACATTGAAACTGATTTTAAACACACTACAGAAAACAAATACACTCTTAAAACTCTTGAAAACAGAAAAGGTAATTTAAGAAGTATGAATAAAAACCTTGCTAAATGGTTTCAGGTAAAACATAATATAGACAATCCATATAGTCCAGAAGCAAAAGCTATTTGGGACACATTAAGTGTTCAGGAAAGCAATGGAGTTTTGTATCAAGGCAATGAAAAAGCTACTTCTGCAGGAGGATATGGAGCTTTGCAAGTAACTTCTGCTAATTACGGAGGGTTAGAAAACTTTGACCAAATGATTGCAACAATGGCCAAAGAGGACTTTAATGGAATGGACCCTCAAGAGCTATTAAATAAAGTTAAAAATGATTATGATTTTGGTGTAGAGTTTTCTTTATTGTATTATAAAAAATATAAAGAAGGAGATAAGTTAACGTCAGAAGTACTTAACAATAGCACCCCTTCACAACTTAGAAGCACCTATATTAATCCAGGTGAAAATCCTGACTCAAGCGCTGTACTGAAGACTAGATTAAATCAAAAATATGAGCTACATAATAATTCTGATAGTTTAAATCTATATAAAGACACTTTAAATTTAGAAAATATTCAAATTCCTCAAGAGAGAAAAACTGAAACAGACACTTACGGAGAAGGATGGGATACTGCAGAAAAGACAGGAGATGTTTCTATAGATGAAGATGAAATGAGAAGATTAAACTTCCCAAATACTGAAGTTGACAACAATCAAACTAAGACAACAGAAAACAATCAAAACAATAAAGTAAACTTAGATGATGTACCTGAAAACATGATAGACCCTGAAACAGGGAAGCCTTATCCTGGCTATTTGGTTACCGCTTCTGGCGACCAAGCAAGAACTAAAGAAGAGCCTATAACATTAGAACCTAGACTTTTAAATAAAATTGAAAACAATACTGGAGCTAATTTAATTAAACAAGCTGAAGGAAGTGAAGAAGAAATTGTAGAAAAAGAATCAAAAGAACCAATAAGAAAAAAGAAAAGATTTATAGCTAGAAACCCCATGTTGGGAATTGGGGGTGAAGATTATGATGAAGGCTCTGAAGACATGCTAGCTTTAAACGACTCTTTTATTGAAGATAACAAAATGTATTTAGAAGAAGGCGGTGTAATAGACTTTAAAACCCTTGAAGAGATGGGTGGTACTATTTTAAAACCAGGTCCTACAATATTTTCAAACAAACCACGACCATCTAGCGGCCGTACTGAATATAGAAATGTAGATGCATATGAGCAACAATTTATTGACCCTTATCAAAGAGTGGCTTTTGAAAAAGGTAATAAATATGTTACAAGAGAAGAAGTAGAAAAAGATTTATTAAAATATAAAGATGCTTTAGGTGAGCAAGATTTTAATGCTTTAGTAGAAACTAAATTTAGAATAGAAAATTTAAATAATTTAGAATATAAACTTAATAACAGAAAAGTAGGTGTATCTCAAGGACAAAAAGTAAACAATGAATTTAAAAAAGCTTTTGAAAATAATCTTAAAAGAATGGATAAGATTATTGAACAAAACCCTGAAACTATTTTTGGTCCAAAAGAATTTATGCAAGGTTATAGAGATGAAACTATGGCTCTTAATAATAAGTTTGGGCAAAGAAGCACAAAATTTAATGCTGCCTTTCAACTTAAAGCTCCTTTAGATTTACAAGGAGCGTTTGCTTATGGCTATGCTAATAATGGTGAAAGTAATTATACGGGTGTAACACCGCCAAATATAACTGAAAGAGACAATGAAAGTAGAGTTCAAAATATTTCAACTCCAGGATTTAGTTCTGGGGTAAGAGGTGAATATTATGGATTAGAAAATCCTGTAACAGACTTGTCTCAATTAGATAGGCCTACTCTTTTAAAAGAACTAGAAGATATAAAACTTCGTAGAGGTATTGTGACAGATATGTCTGCTTCAGGAAAAAAAGAATTAGAGCTTGAGCGTTTGAACAAAATGCAACAAGATGTTGAAAAAGAATTAAAAAACAAACCAGAAGGGAGTGTGCCACAAGTAGAGGTTTCAAAACCACAAATAGATTTAGGTTCTTATAGTACAGAGTTTCTTAGGGGTATTCAAGATGGAACAGAAAGCACATTGGGAATGGACGAGGCAACTGTTAATGCTATTAAAGTTTTAGATTTAGAAAAAGATAACCCTAATTTAACTGAAGATGGTCAAGCAGTTAATTTATCTGAAGATGTTGAAATAATAGCTCCAAAAGGAAATCAGCCTGTAGTTGAAGATTATAATATACCTAATTTACCAGAGACTGATGATTATGTTCAAGAAAAAAGTAAAGCAGGTAAAGTAATAGAAGCGCTAGGAGGCGCTAAAGGTATAGCAAGAGGAGCTATGACTCTTTTAGCTTTAGCTGAAGGTAGAAAAAATATTAAAGAAGCCATGAAAGAAATTCCCGTAGAGGAAGGACATAAGCTTGATGGAGCTTGGAAAGGGTATATGGCAAAAATGAGAGAAGCTGCACAATCTGGTATGAGCGCAGAGCAAAAGTTTTCTGCTCAAAGTGATTTATCTACTGCTTACAACTTGGGTGTTAAAAATGTAGCAAGAGCTTCTGGTGGAAACAGAGCTATGTTTTTAGCTAATGCAGGAGTGTTAAATGCAAACAGAATAAAAGGTTTATTAAAACTTCATGCTATGGACGCTAAGATGCAACAAGACAATCTTAAAGCTTTAGGAAAAGCTGTGGAATATCAAAACGAACATGGGCGAATGGTAGGAGAAGTAGACAGAAAAATGGCATACGATGAAAACACAAGACAATCTGCTTTACACGGAACTTTAGGAAATGAATTTGTAAAACATGCTTTAGGAGAAATTGCTTATGCTACAGAAAAAGCTGCTAACATGACGTACATGAATGCTTTTAAAGCATCAATGGACCAACAAAATATTAATTCAGGCTTGATAAATATGGCTAAACAAAATGAAGCTAGAATAAATCAACTTAACACAAACTATTCAGAAGCAGATAAAAACACAAATGATGCAGGATAAAATTAAATAACTATGGCAGTAAATTGGAACAATATTATAGGGGGGTGGTCTTCAGCGGCACAGCAAGGTCGTAATAGAGCAAAGAATGAAGCTAACACCCAAATAAAAACTATGCAGCTACAAAATCAAGCTGAACAACTAGAACAACAAAACGAAGCTTTAGTTAAACAAAATTTAGAACAAAATTTTCAAGAAGCCAATGAGCTTTCTAAACATTACAGACCTCAAGATTTAGAAAGCATGAGAACTGTTGCTGTAGATGCTGAAAATAAAATTAAAGAACAATTAGAATTTTATGGAGATGATTTAACTTCTTTTATGAAAGGGGGTGGGTTGAGTCATTTAAGACAATATAGAGACACAGTTTTGCAAAGTGACCAAGCTCAAACAATAAGAAATAATCACGCTAATATAACAAAGTATTTAGATTTAGTAAAAAATAAACCACACCTAGTTTCTAATATAGATAGAGAGGGTTTTGAAAAGTGGAAAAGCGGAGAACATAATGCATTTATATTTCATGGCAACTTACAACAATATAAGCAACCTAGCGAAGAAGAACTTCGTGGTCAACCAAGTTATGCACATGCTTTGCTAAGTGGAGAAAATCAACAAGAAAATTTTAACGCTGCTTTATATAATTATAATATAGACACAAATCAAAATTTAACTCCAAGTGAAGTTAATCAAGACCAGCTACTGAATTACATTAACCAAACACAACAACCATCTGCTATGCCTGTAGATTTTAATCAACAAGTTAGTGGACATATGAACAATTCTAAAAAAGCTTCTGACCAATTAATTTTAGTTAATGAAACTATCAATAGAGGTTTTACAGGTAATTGGAGTGATTTTTGGGAAGATGGTTTGAATAAAAATGCTTTATTTAATTTAAACCAAAGAACGGGTTTAACTACATTTGCTCAACAAGGAGAACAACAAGTGTATGCTGGTAATATGTTCGTTGGTCAAGAATCAGAAGTTATTTCTGGTTTGTTTAATATGGAAAAGAAAGATTATAATGGCAAATTAAATATAGATGATATTCATGCTCTTATGCAAAGAGGCACTGTTAAAGCATATGACACAAATGGTAACGCCTTGTCAACAGGAGAAGAGTTTAGCTGGGGATATGGAAGCGACTTAGATGTTATGGGAATACAGTATGGGCTTAAGGTAACAACTGATTATGAGACTGGACAAAAGAAGTTATTAACATATGATGACGTGTCTGCTGAAGGTGATGGTTCTGAATTATATAAAAACAAATCTAAAGATGGAACAGTTATTATAACAATGAGAGATAAAGATAGATTTGGAACTTATCCTGCTTTTGGTGGAGGTAAAGATGATTTTGTATATTTGGAGATTGATATTAATAATCCATACATGGCGCAAAAACTAGACAAAGCAGTTGGTGAAATGGAATACAGAGCAAAATCTACAGCAGAAACATCGCCAGGAGAATTTGTTTATAAGCCAGGAGAAAAGTTTTCTTTTACAGGCAATAGACCAAAACAAGCTGTAAGTAGTTTACACAATGGTTTAGAAACTTCTTTAAAATCAATTGGTATAACAGAATTTGACCCATTAGTTTATTCAACTGTAATGGCTCACTCTTTAAGTATGACACAAGATGAGGTAGCTCCTGAAGAGTTTATTCAAGCTTTAACAACATCACAGGACCCTGTTATGAAAAAAGCGGTACAAGAATTAAAAGATGGAGATATTTCTGGTTATATTAGTGTGTTTAAAGATGCTAATAAAATGACAAAGAAAGAAGCAAATAAACTACAAAGAGATTTACTTGCAATTATTGATGGGTATAATACCTTAGGCGCAGAATACGAACAAGAATAATTATGGCAGACATAAATTTTTTTAAAGGTGTAGTAACTCCTAAAGCGGAGGTAGAGCAATATGATAAAGGAAAAACTTCTGAGCAAGTTGTCCAAGATTCTAAGCCTTCTCCTGCTTCTACAACAGCATCCTTAACAAGAATGCCAACACCCCCCACCCAAATGCCAACAGGTATAGACCCTGGCGAAGATGAAAAATATGGATTTGTAGAAAAAGATGTGTTTGACCCTGTAGATACAATGGAGGGGTATCAGTCGCCAGTAGGATATGACTCCACTCAAGCAGCAATGGACGCGTCTATAATGCAAGGAAATGTTGGAAATAACTTTGACTTATTAGGCATAGGAGATAATCACTCAGAGGCTACAAAATTAGCTGCGGCTAATTCAGATTATATGTCAGATAAAAACTATTCTGCTTTTGGTAAACTTGGCAGAAGTGTTGTAGCTGGTGTGGGTTCTCAAATATTTACAGCGTCTGCAGATGTAATAGATTGGATGGATAGCGTGGGCCATATGATTACAGGAGTAGAAGACCAAGGAAGAAGTATTTATGATGAAAGAAATCCTGATGGAACACCTTATGAGCGGGGTGAATCTATGCGAGGTGCTGATTTAGTTACTGGTATAGCAAATCCTGTTATGGGTATTGCTAATGTATTTGAGTATTTTACAGGAATAGATATGTTGTCTTCTTTTACTGACACGTTAAGGATTGCAGGAAATGCTTTAGAAACTGTAGATGATGATATAGAAGAAAAGTTTAAAGATGAACACGGTGGAAACTTTGTTAAGTTTGATGAAAATGGAAAACCTAAAGTAGATTACTCTCAATTGTTTGTTGCAGACTTTTGGCTTACTAAGGTAGCAAAACAAATTCCTAACATGGCAATGTTTGCTTTTACAGGTGGGCTTGGAGGGGCAGCAGCAGCGGGTGCTACAACCACCAAGGTTGGTT
>Ga0098037_1000648_pt1 | contig 17009 bp, 16 predicted proteins | sample 5_EtaG_FD_75050 | JGI IMG/M metagenome (GOLD analysis project Ga0098037, IMG submission 75050) | Marine viral communities from the Subarctic Pacific Ocean - 5_ETSP_OMZ_AT15132 metaG | ecosystem: Environmental > Aquatic > Marine > Oceanic | place: Pacific Ocean | collected 2015-01-08 | reverse complement strand
TTAATCCAAGTGATGCTTGGCTTCGTGCTAACTTATCTAATGCTGAAGGTACTACAAGCCCAGACCTTGACCTAGACTTTGTAAGCAATGGATTTAAGATAAGGAACAATGGCACAAATAGTAATATTAATAGCAGTACATACATCTACATGGCATTTGCAGAAATGCCTAGTAAATATGCAAACGCAAGATAAGGGGATAAACAATGCCTTGGAAATTAGGTACAAAAACAATTAATTTTGGAAGAAGTTGGACTGATGCTAATGGCAATCAATATCCTACAAATTGGTTAGCCCTTACTACAGATGTTGAAAAAAAGGCGGTAGGTTTAAAGTGGGAAGATAATCCTACTTCTTACGATAACAGATTCTACTGGTCTGCTAGTAACCCTAAAGATGTAGCTGATTTAAAAACAAGTTGGATAGCTACAACTAAAAAAACAGCAGGGTTATTACTAGTTGATACAGATTGGTATGTAGTGCGTAAGGCAGAGGATGCCACAACAACTATTCCGACAGATATAGCAAACTATCGTGCGGCTGTACGGACAGCTTCTGGTACAATAGAGACTGCTATAACTAATGCTTCTGACCATGCGGCATTTATGGCATTGTTTGATACCCCTGTAGATAGTGAGGGTAATCCTACTGGTAATGCTCCTATAGATAACTGGCCAGACCCACTGGAGTAATAGATGGCATTTGCTAGTTCTGCATTTTCTGAAGTACCTTTTGGTGCATTAGTAGTAACAGCAACAGTTGAAACAGCTACAGCAAGCTCTGCTGGAACTTCTAGTGTATCTGGCTCTGCTACTTTAAAAGCAATTGGTGTTGCATCTTCTGCTGGAACTTCTAGTGTATCTGGCTCTGCTACTAGTAAACAAATTGCGATTGCATCATCAGCAGGTACATCATCTGTAGCAGGAAGTGCAACTAGTAAACAAGTTGCGATTGCATCATCGGCAGGTACTTCTAGTGTATCGGGTAACTCTACAATAAGAAAAGTAGGGGTAGGTAGTTCAGCAGGTACTTCATCTGTATCGGGTAGTTCTACTTTAAAAGGAATAGGAGTAGGAAGTTCAGCAGGTACTTCTAGTGTATCTGGTTCTGCTACAAGTAAACAGTTAGGGGTTGCTTCCTCATCAGGCACATCCTCTACAAGTGGCTCTGCTACAAGCAAACAGTTAGGGGTTGCATCATCAGCAGGTACATCATCTACAAGTGGTACGGTAAGTAAATTAAATAATGTTACGGGTGAATCAACTGGTTCATCATCTACATCAGGTAGTTCAAGTTTAGTACAAGTAGGACAAGGTACATCAACAGGCTCTGCTTCTTCGGTTGGTACAGGAGATAGATTAAGAAACGCTATAGCATCTTCTACAGGAACATCTAGCGTATTAAATATTTCTGTTTCATCTTTTAACTACTTTGATACCAGAGATAACTATAACCGAAAACGCACTGTTTATATAGAAAGAAAAACTACATCTAGTGACAGAACTGCTTTAGTCGCTGAAATCCCAAGAACTATAGTAACATCACCAAATGTTTCTAGTGTAAATCGAACGGTATATATACCACAACAAAATAGAACAATATTTGAATCACCTAATTCATCTAATTTTAATAGGGTAGTTTACGTGCCACAAGAAAATAGAACAGTGTTTATAGAAAAAAGAACAACTAGTTCAGATAGAAAAACTTTAGTTTCTACTGTGCCAAGAACAATATTTAATTCAGGTAATCCTTCTACATTAAATAGAGTAGTATATATACCACAAGAAAATAGAACCATTCGTATAGATAGGCAAACAACAAGTGCTGATAGAACAGTTAAAGTTGCGTAGGAGTTTAACATGTCATTAAGATTTCCAAATAAAGACCCAGATGAAACATTAGATTATAGTGTAGATTGGTCTAGGTTTTTAGGTAGTGCTACAATTAGTGGCAGTGCTGTTTGGGCTGTTAATAATGCTAGTAATGCTAAAACAACTTTATCTGCAACAGGTACTGTAAATGGTTTAACTAGTACTGCTCAAACAATTAGTACAGATTTACAGACAGCTACTATAAACTTATCTGCTGGAACTAACAACACAGATTATACTTTGTTTTGTACTGTTACGGATAGTAATGGTATTACAGCAGAGCGTTCTATCAAACTTAGAATAAGGCAAAAATAATGGCATATAATTATTTATCTCTTGTAAATCAAATAAATAGAAGATTGAATGAAGTAGAATTAACATCTTCTAATTTTTCTACAGCAACAGGATTTTACTCACAAGCTAAAGATGCGGTAAATTCTTCTGTGCGTTACATAAATCAAAGTGAATATAATTGGCCTTTTAATCATGTAACTCAAGAAGATATACTAACTGCAAATATTCTTAGATATGGTAATCCTGATGATGCTAAAGTAATAGATGTAAATACATTTAGAATAAAAGAAAGTTCTACTTTAGGAAATAGTACTCGTAAATTAAAAATACTTTCTTATGAAGAATATTTAGAAAAGTATATACATTTTGAATATGATGAAGACAATGGTTTATCTGGTGTTCCTGATTTTGTTTTTAGAACACCTTCACAAGAGTATGGTTTAATACCACCACCAGATAAAGCATATACAATAGTATATGAGTATTATCGTATTCCTGTTGATTTAGAAAATCACGATGATGTACCAGTTATTCCAGAAAGATTTGCTCATATAATTACAGACGGTGCAATGCATTATGCTTATTTATTTAGAGGTAATACTCAAGACGCACTTGTAGCAAAAGAAAAATTTGATGATGGTATTAAACATATGCGTAGTCTTCTTATTAACAGATATGATTATGTACGTTCTGGTTTAATTGTAAAAACAAATAGTCTAACAACAAGTTCTTCTTTCAACTAATACTTGACAAACAAAATAAATTAAGTATAACTATATTAAGAGTTTATAAATGGCTGATGCTTGGCAAACATATCCTGTAGAATTTAAAGGTGGCTTAGTAAGTAACCTTAGTCCTTTGCAACAAGGTGCTAATTTACCGGGTTCTGCTACAGTACTACAAAACTTTGAACCTTCTGTTGAGGGTGGTTACAGACGTATACTAGGTTTTGATAAATTTGACAGTAATACATTAAGTAATTCTGGTTTAATTCGTGGTGTATTTAGATTTGATAGTCAAGTTTATGCGGTTAGAGGCAATGATTTATTTAGGTCAACAGGAAATGGCTGGACACAACTAACTGAAAGTACAGCTTTTCCACCTTCTGTAGCAACAGCAAAAGTTAATGGCTCAACTAGTAGTACTACTTCTTTAGTAGTTGACAATAATAACAATACTATTATAGCTGGTATGGTAGTTACGGGAACGGGTATATCAGGAACAGTAACTGTATCAAGTTTATCTGACCAAAATAATTTAGTGTTATCTAGCACACAAAGTTTAACTGATAATGTAGACTTAACTTTTACTGAAAAAAGTTCTGTTCTTAGTTCAGATGCTACTAAAGTAAGATTTGCAAAATACAATTTTGATGGTACGGAAAAGTTTGTATTTGTTGATGGAGCAAGTAAACCGTTTATATTTAATAATACATCACTTAGAATATTATCAAATTTAAGTAGTGACTTTGGAGGTTGTACACACACAAAAATTTTCAAGAACCATATATTCTTTGCTAAATCTGATTTATTATTATTTTCTGCTCCATATTTAGATGGAGATAGTTCTACATCTACAACACAAACAGATGCATATAGTGTAGCCGCAGGTGGTGGTAGTATTAATGTAGGCGGTACTATTACAGATTTAATAGTATTTCGTGACCAACTAATTATATTTACAGAAACTAGTATTAAAAGATTAACTGGTAATACTATATCAGATTTTAGATTAGACCCGATAACAGAAGATGTGGGGGCTATTGATACAGACACTGCTCAAGAATTAGGTGGCGATATTATATTCTTAGCACCTGATGGGCTTAGATTGTTAAGTGCTACTGATAGATTAGGTGATTTTGGTTTAGGTGTTGTATCTAAAAAAATACAGAAAGAAACAACAAACTTTATTAATAACTCTATTACTTACGCTACAGTAACAATCAGACAAAAATCTCAGTATAGAATATATGGATTTAATTCTGGATTTTCAGATGATGCATCACAAGGTTTATTAGGTACGCAGTATTCTACTCAAGGTGGCTTAGATATAGCTTGGTCAGAATTAAAAGGAATGAATGATTTTGTATCCCATAGTTCTTATGACAATGAAGATGAACATGCCTACTTTGCAAATGATGACGGATATGTTTATGAGTTAGAAAAAACTAATAGTTTTAATGGTGGAAATATTGAAGCAACTTTTAATTCACCGTTTCTTCCTATTAGTGACCCAAGACTAAGAAAAACTTTTTATAAACTATTTTTATACACCGACCCAGCAGGAAGTGTTGATGTAGATTTTTCTTTAAAGTTAGATTTTGATAGACAAGATACAGGCTTAATACAACCAGAACCTATAAATTTATCTAATTCTGCTGGTAGTGTTTTTATTTATGGTTCATCTAATTTTGCTCATGCAGGTTTAGTAAACAATGGAAGTGGTTTATCTATAGGAGCAACTAGTGTAGCAGTAGATACATTATCCGCAACTAGTGATACAGGTATTACTACAAACGATACATTTAAATTTGATGGAGTTGCTCAAATACACACATTAACTGCTGTGCCTACTGTATCAGGCAGTGCTGGTACTGCTACAACTACTTTAAATTTTACTCCTGCTTTAGCCGAAACAATAGCAGATAATACACAAATTATATTTACTAAAGTAGCTGGAGAAGATGAAGCATCTTATAGTGATGGTTCACTAGAATCACAGTTTGAAACACAATTAATAGGTTCAGGATTTACAGCTGCATTACGAATAGATTCTGATAATACAAGCCCAGCATTTACACTAGACGCAGCAACACTTGAATACGCGATTAATGGAAGAAGGTAATAACGATGGCAGGATATACTAGACAAGCATCGGGGAATATTCAAACTGGTAGCGTTATTAATGCTACGGATTTTAACAATGAATATAATTCTATATTAGCCGCATTTGATGCGTCAACAGGACACAATCACGATGGTTCTACAGGAGAAGGTGCTAGAATTTTAGAGATAGGACCTAGTTCTCAAAAGGTTACATTTGGTTCAACTGCTTTAACATTTACTGCTTCTTTAGACATTGGTTCTACGTCTGTACAAATAAATGATTTATTTATATCTGATGATAAAAAAATAAAGTTCGGTGCAGACCAAGATGCTAGTATAGAATATGATGAAGCATCAACAGATACTTTATTGTTTGAAGGTGCAAACATACGTATTGCTAATACCAATAACATTATAGAGTTTAGAGATGCAAATTTAAAAATACACTCTTCATCAGATGGTAAGTTAGATATTGATGCTGATACAGAGTTAGAAATAGTTGCACCTACTGTTGACATACAAGCATCAACAGCTATTACTTTAGTTTCTGATGCTATTACTTTTGGCGAAGCAGGTGACACAGACATTGTACTTACTTTTAATGCTAACACAAGTGATGGTGTTTTAACATGGAAAGAAGATGAGGATTACTTTGAGTTTAGTGATGACTTATTAATTGCAAGTACAGAAAAAATACAGTTCCGTGATACTGCATTGTTTATTAATTCCTCTACAGACGGTCAATTAGATATTGATGCTGATACAGAACTAGAATTAACATCTCCTATCGTAGACATCAATGCATCTACATCTGTAAATATTAGTAATGATTTAAAACTAGACAGTGATTCTGCTGTGCTAGGTTTTGGTGCAGATAATGATACTACACTAACACATACAGACGGTACAGGTTTAACTTTAAATAGCACAAACAAACTAACCTTTGGTGATGCGGCATCTTTTGTACAACAATCAAGTGATGGTGTACTAAGAATAGATGGTGAAGCTACAATAGATTTAAATGCATCTACTGCTGTTACAGTTAGCAATGATTTAAAATTAGATTCCGATAGTTCTGTATTAGGATTTGGTGCTGACAACGATACCACTTTAACTCACACAGATGGTACAGGTCTTACTTTAAATAGTACAAATAAATTAACATTTGGGGATGCGGCTACATTTATACATCAATCATCTGATGGTGTATTAACAGTTGCAGGTGAAGCAACCATTGACCTTAATGCTAGTACGGCTGTTTTAGTATCAAACGATTTAAAGTTAGACAGTGATGCATCTGTAATACACTTTGGAGCAAACAGTGAAGTAACATTAACTCACGTACACAATGAGGGTTTAACCTTAACTCACACAGGTACAGGTGATAACACTCCTATTATACTACAGTTAAAATCAGAAGAAAATGAAATAACTGCAAATGAAACAATTGCTTCTATAGAGTTTGCGGCAGGAGATGAAAGTGGCAGTGACGCGGCTTTAGTTTCGGCAGGTATACATGCAATAGCTGAAGCAGAGTTTACATCTAGTGTTAATGCAACTAAACTTGTATTTACTACAGGTTCTTCTGAAGCGGCAGATGCTAGTGCTACTGCTATAATGACACTTAGTTCAGCAGGATTGCTTACTATAGCAGATGACTTAGTAATTAAAGACGGTGGTACAATAGGTGTTGCAAGTGATGCTGATTCTATTACAATAGCCTCTAGTGGAGTAGCTACTTTTTCCCAGAAAGATATACACAGTGCTGGTATCTCTGTAAAAAATGGTGCAACATCTGCTGGATTTATAGAGTTTTTTGAAGATAGTGACAATGGTACTAATAAAGTAACGTTAATAGGACCTGCGTCTACAGCAGATATTACTCTTACTTTACCATCTAGTGCAGGAACTATAGCTCTTACTACTGACATTGCTACTGCTGGTATATCATCAGGTAATGTAGCTACATTTGGTAGTGGTGTAGCAGATAATGACTTTTTAAAAATAGATGGAACTACTGTTGAAGGTAGAAGTGCCGCAGAAGTATTATCAGATATAGGTGCTATTACAGCTAGTAGCTCAGATACTTTAACAAATAAAATCTTAACAACCCCAATTGCAAATGCAGGAATACAGCTTAAAAACGGTGCAACTAGTGCAGGTTTTCTAGAATTTTTTGAGGATAGTGACAATGGTACAAACAAGGTAACTCTTATAGGTCCAGCATCTACAGCAGACGTTACTGTTACACTACCTAGCACTGCAACAACATTAGCAGGATTAGCTGTACCACAAGAGTTTACTGCATCTCAAAATTTTGATGAACAAGCTCTTAGTGATGGAGCTAATATAGATTGGAATTTGCAGACACAACAAGTGGCAACTGTAACTTTAGGTGGTAATAGAACTTTCAATGCTCCTAGTAATCATGTAGCAGGTTTAGTTTGCGTTCTAACAATTGTGCAGGATGGTTCAGGTTCTCGCACAGCAACTTTTAACTCTGTGTTTAAGTTCACAGGAGGTTCTGCTCCAACGCTAACAACCACTGCCTCAGCTAGAGACATACTTGTATTTATAAGTGACGGAACAAATCTTCGTGAAATTGGACGTTCATTAAACCCAAGCTAGGATAGATTATGGAAATAGACCCAATGTTATTTTGGAACATTGTTCTTACAATGATAATTGCTCCAGTATTCTGGGCATTTCGTCAAATGTTTACTGAAGTAAAACGATTACAAATATTATTAAATAAAACTCGCGAAGACTACGCAACTAAGATGGAAGTGCGAGATGATATGGACAGGGTAATGGAAGCATTACACAGAGTAGAAGATAAATTAGACAGGGCATTGGATAGGAAATAAGCATGGCTATGTTCAAAGCATTTAAACCTAGTGGCATGGAAAAGATAGCACGTTCTATGGGTTATCAAGGCAACATGCAGGGCTTTCAAGATTATATGACACAAGACCCAATGCGTCAGCAACGTATGCAACAGTTTACTAATCAAGCAATACAGATGGCACGTGGTGGTGTAGTTAAGATGCAAGAGGGTGGCACTACTGAACCAGCACCTGTAGAAGAAGCACCTGCTGTAGAAACAACATCAAAGTCACCAAGCATAGGTGACATCACTGTAGATAGAATGTCAACAGGCGCATTACCTGTAGGCGGTGTAACAAAAGTAGAAAAAACACCTATATCAGGCGACCAGCTACTTAGCACAGGTACTGGTACACTTGAACCAATAGAAAGTATATCTACTGCTGTAGCTGATACAACACAAGCAGATGCTGTTCAAGAAAAACAAGCAAACAAAATGGAAGCATCTCAATCTGCTGATGGTATACAAACAGCACTAGATGCTACACAAGCGGCACAAGGAACTGTTGACCCAAGAGCAGAAGTAATAGCCGCACAACAAACAGTATCATCTGTAGGTAACTTAGATGCCGCACAAGGTAATGCTATACTTATGAATAATCCTGTACAACGTGAGATACAGGATGGTGAACTTATTAGTGGTGTAGCTAACGCAGAAAAAGCCGCTAAGTTCACCGAAGAAATACAAGCCGCACAAGCGACCCCATCAAAACAAGCTACTGTGCAAGGTCAATTAGAAGGATTAATGCAAAACTTTGAAGGTGGTAATACACCTGCATGGGCATCAGGAGCAATGAGGGCGGCACAAGGTATGTTAGCTTCTCGTGGTTTAGGTGCATCTTCTGTTGCTGGACAGGCTATTGTACAAGCGGCAATGGAATCAGCACTACCTATAGCACAAGCTGATGCATCTACTGTAGCACAGTTTGAATCACAGAACTTGACAAACAGACAGCAACGTGCTATGCTTGCGGCACAGCAACGTGCTACATTTATGGGCATGGAGTTTGACCAAGCATTTCAAGCTAGAGTACAAAATGCAGGACGTATAGCTGACGTAGCTAATATGAACTTTACTGCTGAACAAAATATTGCTCTTGAAAACAGTCGTATTGCTAATACAATGAACTTAGCTAACTTGTCTAACTCACAAGCAATGGTTATGGCAGAAGCTGCGGCATTGTCTAATTTAGATATGGCTAACTTAAACAACAGGCAACAAGCCGCAGTACAGAATGCACAGAACTTTATGCAGATGGATATGCAGAATCTTTCTAATAGACAACAAACAGAAATGTTTAAGGCACAATCTCGTATCCAATCTTTGTTTACAGACCAAGCGGCAGAGAATGCTTCAAGACAGTTTAATGCTACATCACAGAACCAAACAGACCAGTTCTTTGCTAATTTAACATCTGCTGTAAATCAATTTAACTCTTCACAAGCTAATGCACAGTCACAGTTTAATGCAGGTCAGGTGAATACGGTTGAAAGATTTAACCAAGAGATTGCTAATCAACGTGACCAGTTTAATGCACAAAATCAATTGGTGATAGCACAAGCTAATGCACAATGGCGTAGACAAATAGCTACAGCAGATACTGCCGCAGTTAATCGTGCTAATGAAGTTAATGCTCAAGCAGTGCTTGAAATATCTAGTGAAGCATACAATAATCTGTGGCAACATTATGCCGATACTATGGAGTGGGCATGGACATCTACTGAAGGTGAATTAGATAGAAGAAACAAACTAGCTGAACAACAGTTAGAAAATGATGGTGTAATAAAGCAGAGCGAAATAAATAAAGCGTCAGCTTCAGGTCAAGCAATGGGAAGTTTATTTTCTGAACTAGGCAGTGCATTTATAACAAGTAGATTTGGTGGTTAATATGCAAACAAATAACGCAGAACTTTTATATAAACAAGCTGAACGTGCTTCAAGTATGCTTAAAAATAAACAATCAACTACACCTAACACAGGTTTGTTATCACCTATGAGAAGTAGAAATCAAAACAATGACAGTGTAAAAGATAATCCTGCATATAGGGCAATAGAAATATTTAATACATTGAATGCAAAACGTATGGAGATAAAGAATGGCTGAACCTATGTTTGATGCACCAATTCCGGGACAGTCTCTTACAGCAGAACTTGGGGCTAGACCTTGGCAAAGTCCACCACAGTTTACTACAGTAGATGAGGCGCTAGAATTTTATGTACCTCGCATGGCAAGTGATTCATTCTCCGAAAAACTAATTGATGTTATGGAGATGGGTGTACCACTAACTACATTAGCTAATAGTATGCAGATGAATAGTGTAATGGAAGGTAAGCACAGTGTAGACGTAGGCATTATAATTATGCCAGTGCTGATAGAGATGATGAGACTGATAGGAGATTCAGCAGGTATTGAATACGATACAGGTATGGACAAGAAAGAAAAAACACGCTCCACTTTAATTACTAAAGCATTGAATAAGTTACGTGATGAAGAAGCAAAGAATGAAACAACTGAAGAACCTGAAGAAGTAGTAGAAGAACCAACACCAGTTGAAGAAGAAGAGCCGAAGGGCTTAATGGCGAGGAGATAAAGCATGGCATTTTTAGGTGGTTTGTTTGGTGATATAAAGACATCTGATGTTTTAGTTGGTGCAGCAAAACGTGGTGCTGAGATACTAAGAGATGAGAGAGAGGAAGCTAATGAAACTGTAAGTCGTATGGCTGACTATCAAATTAAAAAGAACTTTGAAGAGCAAGAGAGATATCAAACAGAGTTAAGAGAAAACATAGAAATAATTAAAGGTATAGCAGGACGTGCTGGTGGATTAGACGTTGCTGAATACTTAGTTAGAGAGCATGGTCTTCAAGGGGCAATAGAACAATCTGCCAGATATGAAAATTTAATTTCATTAGGCGTATCACCTACCTTTATAACAAATGAAGGTACACAAAATACAGCAGAAGAATTAGCATCTTATGTTACAGCTAACCCAACAGTGTTTAAAGCAAGTCCTAGAAAACAAGGCGGTATACTTGGTGCAATAGGTTTAGGTAGAGACTTGGGCGCAGAAGCACAAGGACAAACAGATGCAGCAATTGAAGCTATGGGTTATGGTAGATATACAAAACCAGATTTAGGTATTGCTCCTACTATGTCTGATACTTTTGATAAACAAAGTTTATATTCTTTACCAAACTTAGCTGAAGAAGCACAGAGGCTGATGCTGTTGTCTACTAATTTAGAAGAAGGTGGCGACCCTGAAGGTGCTAAAAAACAAGCTGACAAAGCTAGGCTATTAGTTGAGCAATATAAATATATTAACAACACAGGTTCTGGATTAACAGAGGCTCGTACTACACAGAATCAAAAAATTATTGGTCAACAATTAGCTACGTTAGCTGGTACATTTGACCAACTTATTCCTTTAGGTGCAGGTGAGTATGAAGTTAAAACAAAACTTACTAAATCTGAAGACATTAATAAACACAATATGGCAATTAATAAATTAGTAGTTGTAAAAGACCAAGCAATAACTGCTGGTATGTCTGCTGCTAAAGCAGAAGAACAACTCTACAACATATTTAAAAATAATTTAACTCCTCAACTTGTGACTATAGATGGTGTACCTACGATTGTTGCACTTAAAAATGAGGATGGCTCAACTCAACAATTAGTTGAAGGTGGTTTTTCTACAGGGGTAAATGCATTTGCACCACCTAAACCTGCTAATAATATACCTAATAATAATATACCTAATAATAATATTGTACCTGATGTAGAAGATTTACAATCTAAAATAGACAAAATAAATAAAACAGCAAATATTACAGATAATGCTAGATTGATAACTCAACTTAGCCAAGAAATAGGTGCAGATAAAGTACAACAGCTTATGGACGATGGTATTATTAGAGAAAGATAAGATAGTGAATGAAATAAATAAAGAATCGCTATTAAAAGATAAACAGTTTTTGGATGATGCTACTGCATTTCTTGTAGATAGAGGTGGGTACTCTGCTAGACAGTTACTGTCTGCTGAATCTATATACGATAAGTATATGGAACACTTTCGTTTTCAAAATGTAAATGAAGCTACAGCAATTAGTGACATGATATATGCACAGGGTGCAGACGAAGAAGAAAAAGAACGCATGGCTCGTCTGATGGATACGTATGATAATATGGATAGTGACTTTGGTTTAAAAGCTATCGGTGATTATGCGGCAGGTATAGCATCTGCTCCATCTACATACGCAGGTATCGTTACAGGTGGTGGTGCAAAAATTGGTGCATTAGCTGCACAACAAGGTGTTAAACTTGGTATTCGTGAAGTACTCAAGCGTGGTGTGGCTGGTGAAGCATTACGTAAAGCAGCTACAGCAGGTATTGTTCGCGCTGGTGCAGTAGAGGGTGTATTAGGTGCAGGACAAGTAGCCGCCCAAGAAGAAACACGTGTTGAGACAGGAATGCAAGAAGACATTCGTGGTGGTGCTGTAGCATTGGGTGGGGCTTTAAGTGTAGTTCCCGGTGCAGTATTTGGTGCTGGTCAGCAATTACAAAGAGCGATTACATCTAATGTAGCGGAACGAACAAGTAAGATAACTAAATATAGAAAGCATAAAGAGTTAAAGGCAAAGCAAGTAGAGGTAGATAAAGTATTTGAGGATTCAGAAACTAGCGATATGGCACTTGATATTTTTCAAGATATTCAAGAATTAGGTAGTGATAAAAAAGTACCCTTCTCAAAAACAATACCTGAAGAATTGAAAGAAGGAAAAAAACTTAGGGAAGATTTATCTGAGCCAGTAACTATAGATGAATTGAAGTTGAAGTTAAAGTTAGCATCAGATATAGAAACTCAAACTTTTAAAAGTATAGCTGCTGTAGGTGCGAAGCTATCTAAAATGATACCCGATATGGTTGTTGAGGGTGGTGGAGTAGAGCGAGTAGGTTCTAAAATAACAAGAGCATTAATGTCAGGTGCAATAGAAACTAAAAAAGGTGTTGTAGAAAAGTTTGATGCAAATAGTTTAGTTAATATTGCTGACGAATATGGTATAAGTATTGAGCAACTTGCACCTCTTTGGGCGGCATCTGTTAGTGAAGGGATGGCAAAAGGTGGAGTATTGTCTGGCATTTCTAAACGTGCAGCTAAAGAACAACTAAAGAAACTAGATAATTTAGACCGTGCAATGTTAGATGCCGCATCTTTTGGTGATGTACAGATGCTTACTAGACAAGCCAGAGATAGATTAAATGAAGTTGAAAATGTAATAGGAAAAAGTCACCTAGAAAAAGCAATGTCTGTTATGGGAAACATTGCTAAAGCACGTGTAGGATTAATGACAATACAATTAGCAACAACATCAAGAAATGTGTCTGCTGGATATTTACGTAATCTTGTGTATGCCTTTGACAATTTAGGACAAGGTTTGTATAATCAAGCTGTACCTCAACAAACAGCTAAAAGAAGATTAAAACAGATAGGAAATTATGAGCCTACAGATGAGGAGATAAAAGAAGAAACATTACGTGCTGTTAATTTAGGTAAAGCACAAATGCGTACCTTTGTTGATTCTCTCGCATTTAAAGACTTGATGACTGTAACTACTGCGGAGACTACTGCTCTAGCAAAGCTAATGCAAGACCCTGACTTTGGCAAATCTAAAGCTGCGCAAAAGTTGTTTTTAGATATGGGTCATGCAACAGAAGAGTTAGATAAGGGCGATACCTTTTTAGATAAGGGTTTATTTCGTGCCGCAAGATTAGGTAACAAGTTAAACACCATGTCAGATAACATGTTTAAACGTGCTATATTAGGACGGGAGTTAAACAAAAGTATAAGAGCAACAGGTGCAAAGATAGACAGAGTTGGACTAGGAACAGCATCTCAAGTATTTAAAAATGAAGAGGCTTTTAATACTTATAAATTAGAAAATCCGTGGTACGTAAAAGTAAAAAATAATATAGCCAAAGATGCTGTATTAGGTGCAGATGAATTAAAACAATTATCTGATAAAATTACTTTTAAATCTTTAAATAATTTAGATTTAAATCAACTATTGAAAACAGGTAGATTTACTGATATAGATGATGAAGTTATTGCTAGAGGAATGACTGAAGCACTAGACTTTACATACCAAACATCGGACTTCGGTACTAGAGCAGGAGGTTTTAATAAGTTTGCAACATTTTTTATAGATACTTTTCAAACTCCTTTAGGCTCTGCCTTCGTTCCTTTTCCTAGATATATGATTAATCAATTTAGGTTTATGTATGAACATGCACCTATACTAGGTACTTTAAACTTAGGTGGTATAAAAAATGTAGCTGGTTCTGCTACAGGTAAGTACGCAACTAAACCTTTTCTAGATTTGGGTGCTGAATCCGTGGCAAAACAAATGACAGGACTTATGACTATAGGTGCTTTCTTTGGTTTAAGGTCTACGTTTGGAGATGCAACAACAGGACCATTTCAATATGAGAATCCATATGGTTCTGGTACAGTAAATGCAGAAGCCTTACTAGGACCTTTTACTGCACATGCTTTAATTGCAGACGCTTTGTATAGAATAGAAAATAAGGATAAAGTTAATGAGCCTATTGAAATTAGAAATTTTATTAAGGCTGTAGGTGGTGGTCAGTTTAGAGGAACGGGATTAAATCTAGTAGATAATGTTGCTGACACAATTCAAAGTGGTCTTGATGATGGTCAAACTACACAACAAATATCCGATGCAACAGCAAAACTATTAGGTAATTATTTAAACAGTTTTACTGTTGGAGCAGGTGTATTAAAAGACGTAGTTGCTACACTAGACCCAGACTTCCGAATACTACCAAATAATACAGATGTTAAGTTCATACCTTACATGCTGAAACAGGCAACACGTTCTTTCCCTCAAGCAGTAGATGATGATGCTTCTTTTTATGGTTACACAGGGCTAGGTCCTAAACGTGACCGACTTGAAAGTGCTACTAGAACTACAGGTGTCAGGTCACTTAATCCTTTTATGAGACAAATAACAGGTCTTGGTCAAGAAGAAGAAAGAAATCTAGCTGAGAAAGAGTTTGATAGGCTAGGAATAAAGTGGTTTGAGATACAACCTACAAAGATTAAAGGTGACACAGACCTAACCAATAAACAAAAGCTGTATATGGCAGAGCATGTAGAGAAAGATGTAACTGCTTATATAGCAAGTGATGAAGAATATTATGCATTCAAAAATGAACCCATGATACAAAAGAGTTTAGTAAAACAACAGATTGCAAAAGCTAAAGCTAAAGCAAAGGCTCTAGTATATAACAAGAATGTGTATGAAGTTACAAATGAAATAGATAGATTTGCTAAGATAACGTATTTAAATAAACTTAATGATGTAGATAAAGCTAAAATAGAAATGTATTATAGGCAAGAAACAGTAAGCGAAAAGTATCCAGAAGGTATTCCTATAGGTGATAATTACTTAGCTGCTTTATATATTGCAGAAGAACTAGGTTTATATACAGTAGATTAAAAAATAAAAGGGGCAATTAAGCCCCTTCTTTTTTACCTATTATCGCCATCACCTTGGATAGCATTACGTTTTTTTCTGTCCTCTAGTTTATCTAAGTTCTGTGTGGCAATAACAGACAGAGAAACATCTAAGTCTTGTGCAAGCGTAGCACAATACCATAACACATCTCCTATCTCAAAGGCTATGTCTATCTTCTTCTGCTCATAGTCTTCTTGATTATAGCCATCACGTATTAACTTCTTTACTTTATTGGCTATCTCACCTGCCTCACCTGCTAGTCCTAGTGCAGGATAAGTTATCCTATATGATTCAGGATAGATAGCATACGACTTTGCTTTCTTTTGATACTCATTTAATTGCATGTTAGGATACTTCTCCTCTTGCCATTTAGCCATTTCGTATTCAAGCCACTGCACTTTCTTGTCCTTTAAATGCTTTGATTACATCAGAAGAGAATAACTTCTTTAGGTTTAAGAGGTACATACGTGCGGCATTATTATCTCCACCAGACACAGACTTCTTGTAATCTAGGTTGTCAATTATTTTTCTTAAAGATTTTGTGTCAAAGACTAGCGTAGCAAATGTTTCATCCCCAATACACAGATTATGAAACCAGTAATCTGATTCCGTAGCATTGATTCCACTTGGCTTACCATAGCATTCGTATTCAATGCATATATTACCCGTCTTTTGCCATATATCTCTTTCACTCTTAACCTCTATCTTTCCTTGTTGTAACATATCGGCAATCTGCTGTTCTCTAACCTCTCCATATGCTAAGTCAATATCAAACTTCTTTCGGTCTTTAATTTGTGGTTTCATTTGATTCACTATTAGTATCCTTTTGTAATGATTTAATTAATGTATTTGAAAAAGCACTCTCTGCCATAACCATTTGGTCTAAGTCAAATTTTGCTTTCTCTATCCTAGCTCGTAAAGACTTTACTTGTGTTAATACATACAACTCTTTATCATCTAAATCTGATACGTCATACTCTGTATTATCTACTTTAATTTTATTATCTTCTGACATTATTCTTTCTCCATCTATGTTTAAAAAATACAATTATATTTATCATCGTGTTTATAGATATAGCAGTAAGCATTGCTACTTCCCACCAATTAGCTACATAATTTAGAACCATCCTAGCTTGACCCCATTATGTATAATAATGAAAAAGCAAGCAACCAAGTGAGTGAGTACCCAAAAGGTACGTAACATAGCAGCCATATCGCTTTCACTTTCATCATCTGATATCTTGCTCCCAATTGTTTTTGCCCATACTCTCCATGCTTTACTTCTCATAGTTCTTTCTTTGTAACTCTGTATACGCTAGTTTTTCTATGTCATGTCTTCTTATACCCATATCTTCTAACGTATGGTCAGGTAAATCTTGTAGTGTTCTTATTATCTTTCGTGTCTTACGCCAGTCTATAACATATCTCATAAATCTTGTCAAGTAATTTTCCAGTGCTAATTTTTTCATTGTATCTCCTGTTGTGTTTATATATTCTCTTTTGTTTCCTAAATACCCGGGAACGTACTTCATGCTGCAGTCAAGTCCACTACTTCACAGACCCCTGCTGAACATGCTAACTCACGTCCACCCGATGT
>Ga0098037_1000641_pt1 | contig 17116 bp, 26 predicted proteins | sample 5_EtaG_FD_75050 | JGI IMG/M metagenome (GOLD analysis project Ga0098037, IMG submission 75050) | Marine viral communities from the Subarctic Pacific Ocean - 5_ETSP_OMZ_AT15132 metaG | ecosystem: Environmental > Aquatic > Marine > Oceanic | place: Pacific Ocean | collected 2015-01-08 | reverse complement strand
GTAGGCATTTGTCCAGGTTCACCAGTTTTTTTGTACCAAACACTAATACTATAACTATTGTAATTTGGTAAAGTAAAATTAGTATCTATAGAATCATTAGGTATAAAATCAAAAACATAATCTCCAATAGCATTGTTTTCTGATAAAAAGTTTCCATTCCAAGCAGATGTACCTAAAGGATAATAAGCTACAGGTGGACTTGGTAAAGCCATAGGGTTGCCTGGACCATTAGTTGAATCACCATAAAGAGTAGTTACTTGACTTGCTGAAAGAGCGTAGTCGAAAATGCATACATCACTAAAACTTGTATTATACGAGTTGTATTGAGGACTAACATTTGAAAAAGAACCAATAAAAAATTTATCTATAGTGCCTGACATTGCGGTTGCTGTAATTGATGTAGTATCTATTAAAACTCCATCAACATACATTTTCATTTCAGTTAAACTAGAAGTGATTATTATATTATGCCAATTACCGTCATTGTATATAGAAGAAGTATCCGTAACACTAGGAGTACCTGACATAGCATAATTAAAAACACGATACCCTGTATTAGCAGAAGTTCCAAATTGTAAACCAAATCCACTACCAATACCCGATTTGGGAAAAGACCAAATATGTTCATTTGGTTGATTTGTAGTTGTTTTTATCCAACAAGAGACTGTTATTTGAGTTAACCCGTTTATGCTATAATCAGTTTCGATATAATCTGCTTGATCAGGTTGATGTAAACTATAATTACTTTGCTTACTCTGATTAGCATTTCTTGGCATTCGCCAGCCTGGACTTAAAAACTTTGTACTCATATTAATCTCCCATTCTATACCAAGCCACTGGCGTTGGTAGGTTAGTATTATTTTCTATATCTGCTGTTTTACCTGTTGTTGTTGCGTTATATAAATCAAATTTAACTTGATCAGCTGTTAATGCTTTATCAAATATTGCTACTTCATCTATTTGACCATTAAATTTATTGCCTGGTTGTCCACCTATAACACTACTTGTATTAGAAACTGTTGAAAAAGCACCTGCGCCGGTTAAACCAATATTACTACCGTCTACGTAAATTTTATAACTTGATAAAGCCGCTTTATCTACGCCGTCAAAAACCAAGCAAATGTGCTTCCAAACTCCAATAAAATCTGCTGAAATATCACCATCTGTTCTTCCTCTTGCAAAATTAGTTGAGCTTCCAAAAAAAACTCCTGCGTAAGCTGAAGCATTAGACAGTCCAAACGTCCAACCAGTCGATGTATCTGTTTTAAATTTAGCAATTGATGGATATAGCGATGGTGAATAACCTGTAAGTTTTACCCAAGCAGAAACAGAAAAACTTTTAGTAGAATCAAATAAAACCTCTGAACTTAAATCAAAAATATCATCAACCCCATCAAATGTCATTTCAGAAGTATTACTTATTTGTGCTCCAACATATCCAGGTACGTAAGGTACTTTATCATCTGGAATCATATTATAACTCTGAGAGTTAGCAGTTGATAAAGGAGCATCTCCTACACGATCTACAATATCTAAATTTGTTCCTACACCATTAGCATAAGTTCCAGGTGCATCAGCTGATAGCATTGAAGTTGCAGTTCCAGAGCTAACACCATTAGGTGCTCCAGTAATTGAGTTAGGTAATGTAACATTATTATTATCAAAATAAGCATTTTCACCAAGTCTCCACCAAGAAATAGGTGCAGTTCCAGAGTAATTAAATAAATTACTAGGTTTGCCATTATTGTATATCTCTAGTACTTGTGCAGCTGACAAGCTATAATTAAATATAGAAGTCTCGTCTATTTTTCCATTAAAATTATAAGTAGCAGAACCAGGCGCTAACCAATAGCCCATTGTTAAACCATTTACTAAATCTGCTAAATTACTATTATTTAAACCTGTATTAGTAACATCTTGTGTTCCATTTATATATAGTGTATTTGTTACATTAGATCCAGATGTTGAAGTTGTTAAAGTAACAAAATGCCAAGTATTGTTAGCAAGTACTGTGTTACTGGATAAAAATACATAGTTACCATTTTTTAATAAAACAACTGTAAGTTTATTAGTTGTTTCTAATCTTATAGCAAAATTTTGAAGTGCACCGCTTATATAATTTAAAGAAGCTATTAATGGGGCTAAACCTCCAGCAGCAGTCGAATTATTAAACCAAAAACAAATAGAATTACTTGGTGTTATTGCTGTTATTCCTCCTGTAGTAACACCAACTGTCCCGTCAAAACTTAAACTATAGTTACTATATGGTGAGTCAAATTGTAAATCACTTTGTTGTAAAGCTGTACTTGGTAAAGTTGTACTTACTCCATTTACTGGTTGAGGAGTTAATACGTCAGAGGATAATTGTGTAGCTCCACTATTGGTTCCGTTATATCCATTTCCACTTGAGTCTTGTATTCCAGTAGTTAAATTATCTAATTTCCACCACGCTTGCAAAGAAGAAAAACTTGACATTGAAATAAGTGGAGTTCCATTGTTATAAAGAGTTTCTATAGAATTAGAACCTGTTGCTGGTAGTGCTGTGTTAAATATAGACATATTACTTAATAATCCATCAAAATAATAACCAAAACTAGGACTAGCAACTCTAAATTCAAGAGCAGCTATTACTAAATTATTACTAAAAGTTGGTGTAGTAGAACCTAAATTATTAGTACCAGCATAGGCAACTGTATTTACGTACATTGTGGCAATTCCTGTACTACCGTCATAAGTTATAGCAGCGTGATACCATTTATTTAAATCAATATCTACATTAGAAATATTAGCACTAGTACCATTAAAAACTATATTTGGCCTTAATTGACCTGAGTTGTTTAAGTCAAGACCTATGACGTTGCTTCCAAAATCTCCAGCGATGCTTGTACTAAAAATCCAATCAGTTGAAAAATCTTCACCTTTAAACCAAATAGAAACAGTAAAAGCACTAGTATTACTTAACCCAGTATAACTACTAATATCTATACTATGTCCTGATCCCGCAGATGTTCCACCGACAAAATCTAAAGCTGTTGTATAATTAGGCGTAGTTGTAATAGGTAATGCACTTGATATTTTCCAAGATGGGACATAAGCTACTCCACCTGGAGAATTACTTGCACCATTATTAGTTCCTGTATTTCCATTACCAGAAGAATCTGTTATTGCGTTTTGATCATCTAGTTTCCACCAAGCTTGAGGAGAAAAAGATATATTAGTTTCTGGAGTACCAAAGTTAAATAAAGTTGAAACTTGTGAAGATGTAAGAATTACATTATATATAGCTAAATTTGAAACATTACCATTAAAAAAACCATCTGAACCACCGGTATAAGATCCTATCGTATCAACAGTTGGCGATCTATCAAGTTGACTTCCTTTAGATTCTCCATTAACGTAAAGAGTAGCGTTTGTGCCATCTCCAGTAATACAGAAATGGTGCCATTTGGTATTGTCTAGAGATAGAGGCGGCCAACCACTTGTTCCACTACTATCTCTCATAACTATAGAGGATCCATTGTAATAACTGTAATATGTATATGCACTTCCAGCTACTATTAATCCAGCGCCTGATGGCTTTAGCCAGTAAGAAACTGTCTTATTACCATAACCACCAGCACTTGATAAAGTTATAGAGTTAAAACTTACATTATTACCACTTCCAGAGAAATTTAAAGATGTAGTATAATTAGGTGCACTAGGCGTATAAACAGAATCTGCATTTAGTTTCCACCAGTTTTGTGGAGTAACTGTATAAGACGTTTGAGGAGAGCCGTTGTTGTAGATATTGGCTACATTAGCTGTCTGATTAGAGTTCCATATAGCCATATTAGATAATTGACCATCTAAATCTCCAAGATTACCACTACCAATTCTTAAACCATTGTTTCCGTTGTAATTCTGTGAATCTGAAGTAGCAGTTAAGGTTTGAGGAACATTATTGTACCAAACGTAAAAAGTGCCTGAATTTTTTATAATCACAACATTAATCCAAGTATTTGTTACTATTTGAGTATTATTTATTACCCATAAATTACTAACATTGTATTGGTCATTCCATCTTAATTTACCTTGATAAATCATCAAACCAAAAAAACCTGCGCCCTGTGAACTTATAGGGTTTAAAATATTAGCTGTACTATCTGCAGTTTTTATCCAAAAAGAAATGGTAAAGTCTCCACTACCAAAAACTAAAGAAGAACTTGATGGTATATCTATGTATTTGCTTGTTCCATCAAAATCCATTACATAATCTTGCAATACACCATTTGGAAATTGGCATTCACTACTTGCTTCATTACCTAAGTAACCTTGCATCTGTGCTTGCTCACCTAATGGATAATAAGCTACAGGATTTAAATTAGCAGCCATTAAGTTAGAAGGTCTTATATTAGACCCTGTACCATCATATAACGCAGCTCTTTCTGTAGCATTTAAAGCTTTGTTGAATATGGCAAATTCGTCAATTTGGCCATTAAAATACTTTCCGACTGGAGCACCCACGTCTCTGCCTAAATTAAAAGCGGCGGTACTTGTTAAAGATTTGTTAGCGAGTGATACGGAGTTAATTAAACTGTTGTCAACATAAGCGGCTAGAGTAGCATTATCATAAGTTATAACAACGTGTGACCACTGGTCAAAAGTAAATGTGCCAGCAGGAAGTGTTAAGAGATTATTTTCAAAGTAAACGTAATTTGTACCTGTTAAATACTGTCCGTGTAAGGCAAAAGCTATACCTTTACCCCCAACACTAGTATCTCTATTTCCAAAAACAATACCTTGACTACCACCAAGAGGTGAGACAGGTTTTATCCACACGGAAAAAGTAAAATTACTTAAACCATTTATTTCGGTAATAATTCCTAAGTCTACATATGCACTGCTAGGTGCGTTAAAATCCATAGAATACAAACTATTAACACCAGTATCGTTAGCTGTGTTAGCTGAGGTATTTAACTCGTTAGGTAATAAAAAACTTGGACTTTTATACTTTGCTGACATATTCTATTTTTTAACTATCTCCCATTCTATTCCAATATACAAGCGATGAACCTAATCCACCTGTGAATAAATCACCCGCTTTACCTGGGTTATCATTAGTTGCATCGTAAATCAACCCAACCTCTGACAAAGATAAGGCTTTGTTAAATACAGCTACTTCATCAATAGAACCATTAAAGTATCTATTGTTATCAGACCAGCTACCAATAGTTAACCCGCTTGATGTTGCATAATTTGAAGATGGTAAGCTTGGTGTTGCTTCTAAGTTTCCATCAATATATACTTTTAAACTGCTTTGGTCATAGGTTACTACTAAATGATGCCAGTTACCATCTGATGTATTTGGTACAGTAAAAGCACTTGTATCATTTGATTTGCCAAAAATTGCTGCTTTTTCAGAATTATCTTCTCTATTTAAACAATAAGCAAATTGTGAACTGCTTGTAGTGTCTGTTGGTCCTCCAATAGAAAGAGGAATTTGCGCAGCACTTGACGATGTTTTATACCATAAAGAAAAACTTCTTGAATTATTTCCAGTAACTATTGAACTCGTAGCTCGTATATATTGATCTGTTCCATTAAATGACATAGCTGCATTGTTGTCTAGTAAGGTTAAAGCAGCAGCAGTAACTCCGAAGTTCTCTATAATACCATTGTTAGCACAAGTAGTGCTAGAGCCAGTAGTTTGGTAGAAAATTTTATAGGTTCCAATAGTAGAGTTTGCTAAGTCAATCTCACCAGTAGAAGAGTTAATACTCAATCCTGGAGTAGCGCTATAAGTACCACCACTTGTTCCTGGAGCGCTTGTTACACTAGCTGTTCCAACTTTAGGGAAACTAGTTCCACTATAAGCAAATGTGGTTTGATCTAGCGGTTTAACAGTAATAGTATTATCCACCGTAACAGGACAAGTTCCTGCACTTGTATATCTTACTGTATAAGTACCTGCGTCAGATGCTTGTAAATTAATTACACCTGTTGTTGAATTAATACTTAATGTTCCTGAACCAGCGTGCTTGCTAAACACACCTCCAGTAGCTCCAGTTACTGTTGGTTCATCGGTCTCTGGGGTGTATGGATTAGAAGGAGGGTGGAATAAAACAACTCCTGGAGTAGATCCAGCAGAAGCTCCAGGCATATAATAATAAGTTCCTCCTATATAATGAGAATGACTTTGGCCATCGTTACTATAAGCATTAGCAGCAGATGCCGTAGTATACATTGGATAGTAACCATTTACATTTTGAGCACCTGGTACAGTTGGCATTATACAGTAGCTAGCTGCAGCATATTGTACAGTAGCAGTATCTACAGCAGTAACTGTTATTTGTTGGTCTGCCGTGTTCTGACAGCCATTAGAATCAGTTCCAGTAACAGAAAAAGTGGTTGTAGCTCCTGGAGTTACTGTTAATGGATTAGCAGTTTGACCACCTCCCCATAAATAACTTGTACCTCCACTAGCAGTAAGAGTTACACTATCTCCAGCACAAATAGAAGTGCTAGATGCACTAATAGAAATAGTTGGTAGTGGATTGACAGTAAATGCAGCACTAGCTGTATTTTGACAACCATTACTGCCTGTACCAGTAACTGAATATGTGCCAGAAGAACTAACTGTTATTTGAGCCTGTGTGCTTGAGTTTGACCACAAATAAGAAACACCTCCTGATGCAGTAAGCGTAGCTGAGGAACCATCACAAACAGATAAAGATGGGTTAGGGGTAATAATAATGTTTGGTAAATTCTTTATGGTTACTTGCGCAGTAGCTGTTTCTCCAGTAGAAGCAGTATAAGTAATAGTATATGGATTACTGTCTCCTGGTGTAGATGTATCAGTATTGATAACACCGTTAGATGAATTAATGGTTAAGCCAGCTGGTGAAGATGCAAAACTACCACTTCCTGGATCACCAACAACAGTAGGTGCAGCAGTATTGCCACCATCCTCACAGAAAGCAGCAGCAGAATAAGTTATAGATAATGCAACTTGTATGCTTAAATCAAAAGTGCTTGAAGTAGGACAGTTTCCTGTAGTGGTATAAGTAATAGTATAAGGGCCACCTACAGTAGAAGCAGATAAATTAATAATACCACTGGAGCTATTGGTATTCGTTCCACTATCTGCAAATATTATTTCACTAGGCGCACTAAATACACCGCCAACTAGCCCTGTTATTGTTGGAGCAGGATTACTAGCGTTTTCTCTAAAACTAGATGAAGAATAAGAAAAAGAAGAATCATCAGCAGGTAAAATAGTTATCGTGTCTGTAGTTGGTCCAATACTATAAGTAACTGTATAAGTTCCTACAGTAGAAGCACTAACGTCAATTACACCTGTAGATGAGTTAATAGATAATCCAGCAGGGCTTGAAGAGAAAGTACCACCTGGATTATTAATAATAGGAGTTACATCCGAACCATTTTGACAAGCTTGTGACTCTTGATATTCAAAAAACGGTTCTTCTCTAGGGTTTGAAAAACCTACACCGACTCCCGCTCCTATGTTCATATTACCAGTGAGCTATAAAGTCTGAAGCTAATCCACTTCCGCTAAGTGTAACAATTCTTATTACTTGTATAGGTAAAAAAGTTCCTTTCTGAACTTCTTTATAAGTAACTTCATCTCCAGCAGCAGTAACTACTTTCAAATCTCCAGTTCCACCAACATACAATATACATCCTCTAGTGCTCTGAGAATATATTTGATATGCATCTCCAGCAGTAGAAAATATATTACTACTTAAACTTAGCTGTGTTCCGCTGTCAATAGCAGTAACTCTAGCGTAAGCACCAGTTGATGAATTTTCTACAATGTATCCTGCTTGAACAGTGTTTGCAGTAAAAGTATCTGCTGCAGCTACAGTTAATTTACTAGCTGTTGAAGTAGCGTTATTTCCTTTGATTCCAGCAAAATCTGGATCAGGGATGTTAATGCCAGTTGTAGTTGCATAAACTGGTAAAGCTCTTGTAACTTGTAATCTTTGGTATGCCATATTTTATTTTTTAAAAGGATATTTTCTGTTTAATGAGTCTCGTCTATCAGCGCAACCACACGGTTTGCCAGTAGCTTTAGAAACTGTGTCTACTACTTTTTTAATACCAGTTGCCTTAGTTATGCCCTCTACTAAGTCTCCTAATCCTTGCATTTGCATAGCTTGTTTGGGCAAGAAGCCACATTAAACATTAACTTAGATATAACCCAGTTCCATTTACACTGCATCTTAATCCAAGTATTTTGAATCCATAAGCCTAATTTTACTAAAGCTTTACCCATTACTTCTTAATCATTTTGCTTAAGTGACCCTTTACACTTTTTGGATAGTGCTTCATAGAGTGGTCTCCACCATAAGCGTGACCAGATTCTTTTTTAGACATACCCTTAGATTCGTCTCTTCTGTCTTTCATTGATTGTTTGTGTGACCCTTTGTGCTTCATTCCTAATGACTCATCTAGTCTTGCGTTGTATCCTTGTTTCATTTTTTAAATAAATTAATGTTAGCGTCTGCCATCTCATTGCCTTCAGCAATCATTCTGACCTTATCAAATCTTTTTTGCATTCTCTTCATATCCACTAGCTTGGTAATACCCATTCTAGAGTCTGGTCTCATATTGATTTCTCGACCAAATTTCATTTCTAAACCGTCCATAATTCTTTTTTTTACAAATATACTAATATTTTAAGTGTGCTCTAAAAATATGTCAAACTTGTAAGTCTTGGTAGCTAAAAACTGAGGTATGCTAATTACAAAAGTATGATAGTACAAACCATAAGGACCTTCACCAATTAAATCAGTGTCGCTTGGAGAAAACTGAACTGTGTTACTAGGTTGAATGCTATATACCGTACCTACGTCTCCTATTTCTGCAGGACTAGATAAAGGTCCTTGAGAAACTTGTAGGCCTGCATTATAAAGTGGAGGACTAGTTGGTGCAGTAGGTGATAAATAGACTCCAGATGCTGAAAAATTATTATATCCTGACGCACTTGGAGCATAAGCTACATATCTAAAAACTTGAGGAGCAAAACCAGGAATACTAGTATCTGATGTTAAAAAGTTAGTATACACCTTAATAGCAGTTATTGTTCTTTCTGGGGTTAAATTAGGGATAGATGTCCAATAGTCTTGACCAGGAGCTGATCCAGAAATTACATTAAATGTTACAGTAGGGAAACCTGATACGGATATATTGTCATACCAATTTGCTCCTGCTGGATTTATTAGTTGAGCACCAGCCGTACCAACTCCATAGGCCGCTGTTCCTGTGCCATTAGTGTGAGCAACTGATATAGTAGGTAGTTGTATTTGCCCTGTTGCAGGAGGACTCCATACCCAAGCTCCAGGTAAAGGGTTGGCTACACAAGAAAAAGTATATGGGTTGCCATCATTAGGTATTGAAGCATATCCATCAACAACTCCGTTAATCTTTCCACCCGTAACAGACGGAAAAACTAAAATAGACATTGTTGAGTTATTTACAAAAGTAGTTTGCTTACCTGTCGTTGGGTTAGGTAATCTAGTTGCCAAAGCAGAAGTTGTAGCTGTGTCTATAACATTAACACCATATATAGCCTGAGATGTTGTGGCGGCAGTAGTTCCTTGCAAGGTTAAGGTAGCAACAGTTAAGGCTCCACCACCTGAGGCAGCAGCAATGTCTTCTATAGTATATAAAGGCGATAACGAATTTAATAATGCGGATTTTTTGTTCTTATATCCGTTACTTGGAATAACACCCTGAAACTGGGTTCCTGCTGGTATAGAGGTCATAATTTATATTTTTTACAAATATAACTAATATTTTCCTCTTCGATTTTTTGGTGAACTTTTTGTAGACCCCCCCTTGCCAGCCCATAAATTCTTGCAGGCCCAATATCGAGCTGTCAACTTCGACTTGGCTGTGCTACACTTATGTCTGGCTCGGAAAGATTTTCGTGCTGCAGCACTGTAGTTATGACCATATCCTTTTGCGCCAAAGTGTATCAACTTCTCTTTACCACCCTCGCACCCTTTAACCATTCTCTTTTTACCAGCTCTATCACTAGGACGAACTGAGTTACACTTCATTTTACTTTTGTCCGCCATCTTCTTCTATTTCTTCGTAACTAAACACCCAATCACTATATTCTCTATTGCGATTGTACTGATCAATATACCACTCTTTATCTCTAAGCATTTTTGGCTGCTTTAGTATTTGAAACAAACTGTTTCTTTCCGCCAGAAGCTTTTTTCTTTCTAGCAGTAGCAGCTCTTTGTTTTTTACTTAGTCTTTTTGCTTTAGCTAAAGGCAAGCATCTATCTGGATTCTTCTTGTTTTTACTAGTACCACAAGCTCCTTTTATAGAACCGTCTGTACCAATACGAACCCACTTCTGATCACGCCATTTCTTTAGCTCACCCATTAATAACCCATTTCAGTTTTATACTTGTTAGGATTATTTTTCATAGATCCTTTCATAGTTTTTGCAAACTCAGTAGCTTGGGCTTTTCCTACTGCGTTATAAGGAAACATTTTTTTCATTGGTTTTCCTGTGTCTGGACATTTATATTTTACTGTTGGCATTTTTTTTATTTTTTTTGTTTCTTAATACTTTAAAATCAGCTCCTGTGATTTTATTAAAAGGCATTGATTGTCTTGCAATCTTTCTTTGTTTTAAACTTAACTTACTCATTTTTGCAATTTTTTGATTTTTTATGACTATAACCTTTTTTGTTAAGCCTATTATGATCCTCTATCTTGAAAGCCATTTTACCTTTACAGCCTTTATACATCATATGTGGTTTAAATTTTTTAGCCATTATTTTCTTTTTGATTTTTTTGCGTAATTAGGGTCTTTGCAATATTTGCTTGCTGCCATATTAGCATAGGCACTTGGATACTTATCAAAGGTTCTCTTAGCCCAAGCTATACCAGCTGGACATATTTTGTTTTTCTTTCTTTTTGCCATATCTTTAGCAAAGATATGAAAAAGATTGTAAGAAGACCTCACGATAGAGTCCAGCCATCTCACGACTACCTAAAGTACTGGAGAATTATTAGATACTGGGCTAAGAAACAATACGGATTTACAGTAGCTGACTTAGATATAATGTTCTTTCTATATTCAGAAAGATTGTTTACTAAAACACACTTTCATAAGTATGGAAATATTATGTCTTGGGACCCGACTCGTTTTAAAAGCTTAATAGAACGTGGATATATCCATATATGGAGAGAAAAACAAGGAAAAGAAGCTAGGCTTTATGAAGTAACTTTCAAAGGAAAGAGAGCTATAAACAACATATATAAGAAGCTAAACGGAGAAGAAATCGCTGAATCAGCTGAAATAAACCCCATATTCAAGGATGACGTTAGGTATATGGATAAAGTTTACCGTAATGCAATACTAGAACTAAACAAGTCTATAAAACAACAACAACGTCCCGCTCTTGAATAACTACATACGACTGATCATTGATGATTACCTCGTGTGCTTGCGCCTTGTCATAATAAACAACATCACCTGACTTAATAGTATTAACTTCTGTTCCTGGCTTTACTACCGTAGCTTTCTTATATCTGAAAGCAAACGCATCCGTTTGGGATAATAACAGCCCAGATTCTGTTTTTAACTCCTCCATAACTGGAGTAACAATGATATACTTATTTATCGGCTTCATCTTCTTTCATTTTTTTAATTGCCTCATCATAACCCGGCATAGCTTTTAGCGTCTTCTCAGTAGCAAGTGATAAAGTAATTAAATGCTGCATCGCAGCATTTAGCGATTTTATTTGATTCTGCATCAACAGAAGTCTGTTTTCTTTCATAATCTATAAGTTATACCAAAAGCCACAAAGAAACCTCCAGAGGCTATGGCGATTGTGTTTGGATTGAAATCTAGCTTTTGTTTATGCCACACCATACTAGCGGCGCCAGTAGTCATCAGACTTAAGCCACCTATTATTGCTAATCTTCTCATTTTATTTTATTTCTCGTGCCATTGTAATTATGGCGTTAGTACTTAATATTGTTGTTGCTACCGATACTGCGTTCTTAAGTGCGTTCTTCGTCACCTTCAATGGGTCTAATATTCCCATCTTATACATATCTCCAAACATACCGTCCTTTACATCGTAACCCATTTTTGATTCTGAATTGCTTACCAATCCCTCTATCTCCATAATGTCCCCGTCAGAGAGTCCAGCATTCATCATAATAGTTCTGAAGGGAGCCTTCATTGACTCAGACAAGTTCTCTCCAGCCAACTGATTCTCTCCATCCAATAGTTTGTGACCTTCTCTCCATAATGTCACTCCTCCTCCAGGAAGTATACCTTCGTCCAGTGCTGAACGAACTGCACACACCGCATCATCTACCCTGTCGTACTTCTCCTTCTGCTCAATGTCTGAGTTGCCTCCTACATATATTACACCAATCGCTCCATTCAAACAAGCTATACGCTCGCTCATAAACACAACCTCGTTCTTCTCTTTAGTGTTGTCCTTCTGAACTTTTAGTTCCTTTACTCTTTCTTTAATGACAGCCTCATCACCGTGTCCTCCTATCATAATGGTTTCGTCTCTGCCTGCTATCACTTTATCTATCTTACCCAAGTCTTCCATTCTAATTAGGTTGAGGTCATCACCAGTCTCTTCAGCGAAATACTTCCCGCCTGTAGCTACAGCAATGTCGTTCATTAGCTCGTGTCTCTTGTAACCAAACTGTGGTGGCTCAATCTGACAAAGCTTCAATCCGTTTCTAACCACATTTGCCGATAGCGTGTTCATCACATTGGCACTGCACGAAGCAATGATCAGTAACTTATGTCCACCATTGATAATTGGCTTGAGCACATTCTCAATTTGAAGAACGTTACTAATGACGTGGTCCGATAAAAGCACATAACAGTCGTCTAATATGCACTCGTCCTTCTTCTGATTATTCACAAAAGAGTTGGCACCCCACCCTCTCTTAAGTTGAATACCTTTATGAACCTCACTAAATGTTTGGTCATTCTGAGAATTTTCTACCGTAACCACGCCATCAGTACCTACCTCTAAATAAGTATCTGCAATTATTTTTCCCAGCTCTTTATCGTTATTGGCCGATATAGTAGCCACGTCTAACAAACCTTTCTTAGATAGCTTCTTTGAAGTACTCTCTAGGTTCTGAACAACTCTTCTAGTATATTCATTAATAGACTTAATATATTTATTGGAACTAATATTGTTTTCAGTTAAGTGCTTAAGACCTTCTTTAACTATTGCTTCCGCTAAAACAATGGCTGTAGTCGTTCCGTCACCTGCTATATTCGCAGTGTTCTGAGAAGACTCTCTCATCATCTGAACCGCAAGGTTCTCCACTGGGTCAAGTAATTGTACAGCTTTAGCCACCGTAACACCATCTTTAGTAACTGTTATTCCGTGTGTATGTGCAGGAGATTCGATAACTACTGTGTTACCGCCTGGGCCTAATGTACTCTTAACTGCTTCGCTAATTTTTTTGATACCAGCCTTTAGCTTGGTTCTAGCTTCATCGTGTAAGACGAGCTCTTTTGGAGTGTATGACATTTGATTAAATTTTCTTCAAATATATAAAATATTTTAAGCCACACAAATAACCTAGTAAATTTTATTGACCTGACGAGTTTGATGAGTTTTTTTACGAAAATTAAAATATATATTTCTTCTTTATATTTATTTTTTTTTTTCAATTAAAATAGAGTAAAAGTCGTCAAAGTCGTCAAAGTATTTGATAATCAATAAGTTAGCTATTTAAAGTCGTCAGAAAGTCATCAGATTATTGACGAAAGTCGTCAGAAAAACTATTAAATACATATAATTTGGGGGCTATATACTATTATATAGGTGTGTGCGTGTATAAGAAATTGATTTTATTTTTTGGGGTGGGGGTGTTGTTTTGGTTGGTGCCTGTGGTTTTTTTGCCGTTTTTGCGGTGGGTTGCTGTGGGTGTTGGGGGTTGCTGTGGTGGGTGCTGTTGCTGTTTGTCGTTGTTTTATGGTCCGTATCCTTTGCCCGTCTACCCTTCCCCCGTACCCGTATTTTTTAATATTAAATTATCCGTTTTAAAACGTTTAAAAGTATTTAAACACCCTTACAAAGGGAATAATATCCCGACCCCATTTAAGGCAAATAAATAAAAATATTTTTCTATCTCTGTTTTTTCTCTGTTAAGTTGGTGTAAAAAGTAATAGTTTTTGTTTAAGGTTGTTAAAGTTTTTCTTTCCTCTGGATGTTCTCAGTTAATCCAGGATTCAAAAAGGTTAAACAAACTAAAAAAAAATTTGGTATTTTAAAATAGTTGTTTTTATATTAGCTGTCGAAAACAATAAATAAATAATACGATATGAAAACTTTAACAGATTTAATGCAACTAATAACAAAAGCAATTCAACAGAATGAACAATATCAAAATGATTGGTTTTTTAACTTTTCGGGACACGTACACCAATTAGATATAAAATTTTATTTAACGGGTTGGGAAAGCAACCGAGAAAATAACCATTATGAATCGTGTAAAATTGACCTAAGCAACGAGGAAGAAATTCAAGAAGCGTATTGGTTTATTAAAACTAAATTAAAAAAGGAAATATAAATTAAAACGGGGCTTTAATTAGCCCCCTTAAAATCTAACACAATGCTAAAAACTAATTCAAAGAAATATTTAAATAATATTCAAAGTTATATACTTGATTCAATAGACAGCGAAGGCTACGACATCAAGACAGAAACACCAACCGAAAAACTAAAGTTTTTATTTGACTGTTTCGAGGTAGAATTTAACTATAAAAATAATAAATTGAGATACCCTAATTTTCAAGATCGTTTTGCAAATTGGTTGCAGGGCTTACCCTCGGCAATAGATTTGCCTTATCAAAACTATAAAATTTTACAACTATCTAAAATATTATTAGAGGTATACACTTTAACGGAAAAACAAGAAGAAACAATTATTAATAATTATTGGTCATTTATGGCTTATCACATAATTAAACTTAAAAACAAATAGAAACATAATGCAAGGGACGGACACAAAACCGCACTTAAATTGACCATCCATTGAGATGATGACAAAATAATTTAAACCTTGCATTTAATTAAAATAAAACAAATGAAAGAAACAATTGACACAATTTTAGACATAGAATATAAATTAAAAAATTTATATCCAAATGAAACAATAGAAACACAATTAAAACACCTACAAAAGGACATAAAAACAATATATAAAAACTTAGAAACAAATGAAAACAATTGATATTAATGCCAAAGAATGGTTTGACAAAATAAACGGAAATAGTTATTTTTCTGGAACTATTACAATAAATTACGGAATGGAAAACGAAGAAACGTTTTTAATGCCTTTTCAATATGGTTACGGCTCATCCTATGAAGAGGAAGCCAAAGCAATACTAACAGAGTTTAATAAAATTAGTGCCGATTTTGGATGGCCTCTCTCAATGTATTGCAGAGAGAACAATATAATTTTAAGATCTTCAATAAAAAGGAATTCATTAAAAAGAGAATTAAAAGAAATAGAAAATAACTATAAATTTTCAAACTAATAAAAATTTTATTATATTAGCTGACGAAATTAATATTTAAATAATACAAAAACTATGAAAACAGTATTTACAAATTCAGAAATAGTACACGAATTTAATTTGCAAGACCAACCCTATGGGCGAACGTCAAATGGTTCAATGTACTTTGAACACAACAAGATTTATTCCTATGGCTCACACTATTTGTTTGGAGAATTTATAGACGATGAAACAATTATAATTAATAATGAGGGTTACAGTGTAACAACTTCAAGACATATAGGCTTATTAACAAACGCAACAAGGGATAAAACACAATTTTTTAAAACGGAAACAAATCCCGAACTTGTTTTAAGTGAATTAAAGAACCTTTTTAAATTACTTTCTAGAACTCGATTAAAGGCGGATTATTATAAATCAACAATAAATAACTTATTCAAAAGTTACTTTGAGTATATAGACTTTAAAAAGCCAAAAAAGAGTAAAGAACATAGACAAATAGTAAAACTTTATAAGGACTTTACAGAGAATGCAGAAAATTTATTGGAAGTTGTAAAAGAACAAACTAGAAAGGACAAGGAAAAGAAATTAAAAGAGGTTAAAAAGAAGTTAAAAAAGTGGCGAACATTTGAAACAAATTGGTTAAGCAACCAAACGGGCAAAGACTTTCTGAGGATAGACAAAGCCAATAATATAATTGAAACGTCTCAAGGTGTAAAGATACCAATTGAAGAGGGTAAAAGATTATTGAAGTTAATTGATCTTAAACAAATAGTTGGAGCAAGGATTGACAATAAATACATTGTTAATGCATTCAACGGACTTTTAAAGGTTGGTTGCCACAATATAGACTTAAAAGAAATAAACAAAATTAGAAAACAATTATGAAATCAAATATAATACAAAACGTACAACATTTAGCAAGTAAGCTATTTAACAAAGAGGTAGCCCGTATGCATTATGCAACGGACAGGCTAACAGGATTCACCTTAAATCAAATTCTAGATTTAGAGGCTAGATTTAAAAAGGAAGTATTAATTAAAAATCAAATAAAATATAAATCAAAATAAATAAAATGATAAATAAAGTAACAAAAGAAGAATGCCTAGATGCTATTGAATATCTATATGGACAAGGATTTATTGAAGATATGTCAAGGGATCAAAAATGGGCAGTTGAAATACTACTTAAGAAAGTAGCAAATAATTATAAACTTAAATTAAATTAAAATGGATTTAAAAAATATATCAAGTGAAGATTTGAGAAATGAATTAGAATTAAGAGGATATTATACTGAAAATTTATGGCACGTAGACGATGTGTTTCAAAAGTATGATTGTGAGCTAGAAGAGGCTCAGGAAATATTAAATAGTTCTTTAACAAATGAATGGATAACTGAGCAAATATTTCAAACAATAAATGAAATTTCAAATGAATATAAACTTAAATTAAATTAAAATGGGAAGATATTATAATGGAGATGTGAATGGTAAATTTATGTTTGCCGTTCAAGGTAGCGATGCACACGAGAGATTTGGTGCAGTCGAAGAAGAATCAAACTACATAAATTATGT
>Ga0098037_1000640_pt1 | contig 17116 bp, 12 predicted proteins | sample 5_EtaG_FD_75050 | JGI IMG/M metagenome (GOLD analysis project Ga0098037, IMG submission 75050) | Marine viral communities from the Subarctic Pacific Ocean - 5_ETSP_OMZ_AT15132 metaG | ecosystem: Environmental > Aquatic > Marine > Oceanic | place: Pacific Ocean | collected 2015-01-08 | reverse complement strand
GATTTTCTATTGTAAGATAATGTGAGCTAGTATTGTTACCGTTGAAAGATGGTGACTTAAACTTGTGTATCATTTCATCTGCCATACTATTAACAGACCAAAACATAATTAACATAGACCAAAAGAATATGCAAAACTTGCAGTTTCTAATAGACTTGTCGCTTTTAAATGTAGGTATTAATTTCATATTAAAATACTGTACTTATTAATAACATAGATACACCCATAAATCCTAACACACAAACCTGTATTATAGAAGCTATTGTAATTTGTTTCATAGGATGTACGTCTACAATTTTTTCTATCCAAGTTTCACTAGGAGCAAGATTTACCACTTGTAAAATTTTCTTGTTAGTCTTTTCGTTGGTCATCTCTATCTGCTTTCGCAATCTTATCTATCTCTATAAGGTTTGGTGTACCTAATAAAGTTTTAAGTAGAACATCCTGTCTAATACTTTGATTATCCATTGCTCTTACTCTGTCTATTAAACTAACTATGATACCATATTGACTATCTAGTTTAGTTGATACTCGTTCTTCCATCGTATCTAAACTTGCTTGTACTTTATCATCTAAAGTATCTAGCTTTGTTTCCATACCATCAATAATTCTGTTGATAAGTTTCCATATAAACAAACCTAACCCTAACGCTGCTGCGATTGGAAAGCCTACCTCGTTTATTAAACTTATAACTTCAGCCATTCTTTGTACCTAAAATAATCCCTACGTTCTGGACACCAATACCAGCCTTTAGGATATGTTGTTTCTTCTTTTGTCTCTTCCTTCTTCTTGTCCTCGTACCAATGACTTCCACCATCTTCCATTAGTCTTTGTTGGTGTTTGAAGCACCAAAGTAAAAGCTAATAACAGCACTAGCAAGACCACCAAGATAACCTAATACTAAGTTAATTAAAGCTTCTGAGTTCTGCTCTGGTGGTTGAAGGGTAACTAAAAATATATAACCCATAAATCCACCGACTACAGCTATACCCATAATACGAGCTGTCCAATCTTTACTAAATTTATTTCTAGCATCTTGACCATCAGCTACTTCTAATTTAAATACATCAACGTCAAGCTCTTTCATCTGAACTTCAAAAGCTTGTTCAGCTTTCTTCAGCTCAAGCATCTGTTCAGGTGTAGCTTCTTGTACTGCTTTCTCTATAGCTTTAGGTGTATTAGGTACTCCCAATACATCAGCTATCATATTAGCTGCCATGCCTCCCATTGGTCCACCTAATGCAGTTCCTAATGTAGGTGCAACAGCTCCAACTATATTTTTTAATAGTCCTTTCATTTCATACTCCTAATACCATATCTTGTAACTCTTTACTACGTCTACCCACTTGACCAAACCAACGACTGTCTTCCATTTGTACAGCCATTTCTTTCCAGTCATGTCTTCGACAAGCTCTTAACATATTTTTAAATTTGGCAAGTCTGGAACCACCAAGATTAAAACACATATTAACTATAACATGCTGTATGTCTTCTGGTAATCCATCCCAGTCTTCGTTTATTCCAAATACATGTTTAGCTTCTATGTAATGTTTTTTAAAATCTTCTTCATAATACATATCTACAACTTCTTGTGATACTTTAGTTCCTACTTCCCAATTATATTCAGGGTCTTGAGGCTGACATAAATGACCTATACCTAAAGTCTTATATCCTAAACTATCTTCGTAAATCTCTAACACTTCTCCTTCGTGTCTTTTGATTTGTTCTTTACATACATCTATGTTCATCCTAATAAATCCTCCATTTGGTCTGAATATGGTAAGCCTGTGTTAGGGTCTCTCCTATCAGCAGGGTCTTCTTTTGTATATGGTACTTTAAAATCTCCTTCAACTAATCCACCTGTAGAAAAAGTAGAAACTCTTAATGGAGGTTTAGGTTTTTCTTCAGTTTTCTTTTTTGATTGTCTAGTGGTTATATCTATTTCTCTAGCTGCTTTTTTTATTTCTTTATATCCTTCAGGATTAGTACTTTTCAATAATCCTATAGCTGGAACTTTATCTAAAGCTACAGTTAATAATCCTTCATAGTTAGAAAATAAATCAAAAATGTCATTAACTGCTGGACCTGTAAAATTTTTAACAACTGCTGCAAATAAATTATCATAAGCTAAGTTTTGTTCAGCTCTATAGAATTGTTCTGCTGGTCCTAACATACCGGTCCTGACTGCTGCATTAAATACCTCATCTCCTAAGTCAGTTTCGCCTTTTTCTAAATCTTCTAAATTTTTACCACCTGTTCTAAGTGTATTACCAAACATAGCAATACCAATCATAGTAGTGCCTCCCATAATTACACTTGGAGTAGAATGAAGACTACCACTTCTTACATCTTTACTTACTTCTCGTACTGCATTTTTTATTACTGTATTACTGAATGCTGTGGGAAAACCCATTAACCCGAAAGCCCATCTTGTTGAGGGCATAGAATGCCACAATGGTTTTTGATTTGCTGCAGCAGTAGGATTCATAATAACTTCATCTACATATCTGGCAGCACTAGGTAAAAAAGTTTCATCATAAAATTTACCTGAAGGTTTTCCTCCTTTTAAAAGCCACATTTTACCTTGATTAACATTTACACCTAGTTCCTTTAATTCATTTTCTAAACGTAAAGTTTTCTTTGGACTTAATCTTTTATTAGTAGCTAGTTCAAATAAATTGTCATACATTTTAGATTTAGCTACATTAAAGCTGGTCATCTGCACAAATCGTGTCCAATCATGTAATAAATTTATTTTAAAAAATTTGTTTTGTGCTTGAGTAGCTCTTCTTCCAAACCCTTGTCCATACATAGCAAGTGACCTATCTTCTCCAGCTCTGTCAAGTGCTCTGTTAAATCTATTTAATTCTTTTAAAGCTTGAGGTCTATTATCAGCAAGGTCTTTTTTAACAACATCATTCCACCACATTTTACGATATTTGTTTCCAGACTCAAATAAAAGTCTAATACCACCATCACCTAAGTTTTCTTCTCCTTTACCTTTTTGAAAAAGTTTTTTACCTGCTCCCCTTACTAACGGTACAGCAACTTCTGATAAGCTAGTTATTGTTGCTAGTGGTAAAAGTGCTAACTGATTACCTACAACAGCTATATCAGCTAGTCTTCTCATTGTCGCATTATCAATACCAGCAACTTGACCAGTTGTAACTAGATAAATATTTTCTAAACTTTTTATCTCTTTTGAAGTTAAAGGCTTACCTTTATTTTTTAAATCTTCAGAAATAGGGACAATAAATCTTTCACCAAATTCTTTTAAGTCTTCACCTAAATGTATTTTTCTTTGAACATAACCACCGGCTTGTTGAATATAATCATGTATTAAATTTTCTACATTATTATCTAAATAATCACTAATTTTTGTTTCGTCTATATTAGTTAATTTTCTTTCTTTTGTTAATCCGGGAACTGCCTTAGAATATCCTACTTCTCTAGCTTGTCCTCTTCCTAATGTAACTAATTCAGTATAACTTTTACCAACTATAGATGTAGGATTAATAATTTCTTCAAGCACTTCTTTGACTTCTTGATTTGTTTTAAATCCTTCAGCTCGTTTTAATTCTTTAACTAAATTTCCTTCAATCCCATTATCTAAATTTTGAATTTCTTGTTTAACAGCATTATAATCAAAGCCTCTAGGTAAGTAATTTTTTACAAATCCCAAATTTAATCCAGCATCTACTCCATCTTTTCTAATTTTACTAACTATACTTCTAATTTTACTACCAGCCAATGCTATTTCGTTTGTTGTTTTTTCAGTCATATTAAAAGCTTTTTCTAAGGAAACTCTTTTACCATCAATGTCAACTGTTTTTCTACCTGTCCTTAAATAATAAGCCAATGCATCGTTTGTTTCATCAGCAATTCTTTGGTATTCTAATCGTGTTTGTTTAACACCGGCAGTCTTACCTCGTTTACTAAATGGAATTTTAAAAAATGCATCTCGTGAACCAATTTTAGGTATAGTAACTGTTCCTCTTTCTTTTAAGCTATTAACAATATCTTGAAACTCATCTCTAAATGCACCATTGTATGTATTAACATCTTCATAAAAAGAACGTTTAGATACTTCTTGTGCTACATCATAGCCCTCACCTGAAATACTTCTTCCAGTATCATATCTAAATTTTTTAATTAATGCAGCAAGTTGTTCATTTTCTTTCATTCTTTGAACAAAACGTGCAGTTGGTTTTTGAACAAATGCTCCTAACCTAGATATTTTAGGAGTTACTGCTTCAATAACATCATCTGACATTTGTATAGTTTTATCTATAATGTCACCTTTATAGTCTTCTCCACCATCAATTCTAGCTTGTCTACGTGAGTCCATTGACTTATTAAACTTAGAAATACTAGCACCAGCACCTCTCAAGCCTAATGGAATAGCTGCAGTAATTGCACCCATAGCTGCTGCTTCTTTTAGATTAACTTGTTCTCTTCTGTCTGTATTAACATCTGTAGATTGTTTTGTAAAATTTGCAGTACTACCATATAAAAAACCTTCTCCTGTAGCAAACGCAGTCATCTGATTTGCAGTTAATGGATTTTTAATTTTCTGACCCGGAAGTTTTGCAACACCTTTAGCAACTCCTTTTGCTATTTCTTTATTAGCTACAGCTTTAAGTGTACCCTGTACAGCTTTACCTGCAGCTATACGAGCAGCAGCAGATGTACCACCTGTCCAAGGAACAAGAAACATACTTGCTAACATAGTAGGGTCTGTTAATATTTCTTTAGTAACATTAGCACCAGCTTTTGCCCATTCTATTACGCCACCTACATCAGCATTATCAAATTTATTTCGTAAATATTGATAGTCTAATTTTTGTGCATCAGTAAATTTTTTACTAGCTGATACCATCTTACCAGCATCTAGTAAGTTATAATCAGCTCCTCTAAAGTAACCGAATAAATCATCTACATCTTCCCCTTCACCAACAGACATTAAAAATCTCTCTGCTGTTTCTTGAAACTGTTTATCGTTTCGTAAATCATCTAGAGTAAATTTCTTTTTACGAGTTACTAAAGTTTGAAAAGGTGTAGAAGATGAACGTCTATTGTAATCATTTAACGTTGGCATTTAAACCTCTTTAATTATTTATATTTTACTGTGGCTACCCATTTAGGGTCAATGTCTACCCCTGTTTGTGGGTTCTTATCGATAACATCAAAGGTAACATAAAAGTCTTGGTCTTCATTTTTATCTCCTAAGTTAAAAGTTTTACCGATTAGAGGAGTATAGTCTTTCATAGTCCCATCTGCAGCTTTATATTCATTTTCTCTTTGCATATATAAATTTGTATTAATATTATTTGCAACTATTCCTGCAGTTTCAGGTAATAATTTTACCATTTCTACATCAGGATTTACAAATTCAACAGAGTGAGTTTGTACATAAGGGTCGTTTCTAGACCAAATATCATTAGGTTGTTCTTCAGTTCCACCTGTACCTATACTAATTCCTCTTAATTGCATTTCATAAGCTACTTGTAAAACATCAGCTTCAGGTACATCATATTTTTTCTTTAATATTTCTGCAGCTTTTAATACATTAGTAACAAAAACACCAGACTGACCTGTTGACGTATCTTCGTTAGCCTCTCCAATAGTAAAGTCACCATTTATTAATTTTAATTTTATTGCTTCATCATCATCTTTTGTGCCCGTACCTTGTTCCTCTGTAATATTATTAAGTCTATTTAAAATACTAGAAACAACAGAAGTTCTTTGTTTTTCATCTGCTATAGCTGCTTGTAAATTTACACCTTCTCTGGTTATTCCCATAGCTGTGTCATAAATATCTAATTGTCTAGGGTCTAAATAATCCGTAGCATCTAAATTAGGCATACGTTTATTAATATTATTTATCATTGTAAAAGTTTCTACAAACAAAGGTAAATCGTTTGCTTGTAAATCACTTAAAGCTTTTATGTTAGTAGGATTAACTCCTAAAGAAAATGCTTGTCTTACATCACCAACAGTAGGTTGATAACCTTCACTTTGAATTTTAGTTCTTATAGTTTTTTGTTGTCGGGCTACATCTTCTTTAGTAGTAATAAAATCAAATTTTTCTCGTAACGTATCTGTAACTTGTGCAACTACAATATTATTTTTTTCATCATAAGTCACACCTTCATAAGTGTCTTCTTGTTGTGCTCTAATACGTTTAGCTTCGTTTAAACTTCGTGTAAGTTCAGCTCTTTTCTGTTGGTTTTTACCAAAAATATTACCGAACATATTTAAAATCACACCTTGTTGTTTTGGGTCATCTTCATACATCGCAAGTCGTGCATCTAACTCATCATAAGCAGCCTGATTAAATTTAGTTTTTGTTGGAGCAGTAATAGCTTTATCATCTCTGTAACCTTCAATTTCTGTAACAAGGTCTGACTTTATATCTTCAAAAAAACTCAAAGCTTTTTCTTTACTTTGCTCAGTCCAATTATCGCCTTGTAAAGTATTATAAGCATTTAAACCCATCTCACTTTGTATATGAGAGTCTGCATTAAATCTTTTAATTGCTTCTGTATTTATAAAACTATCTAAAGCTGCATTACCTCTACGGGTCGCACTTTGATAACCTCTCCATAAATCTCTTTCACCTTTTTTAATATTCCAAATTTCATCATTATTATTAAAAACTTGTTGCATTTCTTTTTCAGTTTTAATAATGTTATTATTTGATTCTTCTTTATTACTGAGATTTAATTGACCTAAAATGTTTTCTATAACACTAACACCTATAGCTTTTTTAAATCCTGACCTTCTTTGACTAAGCAAACTTCCAGCGATTGCACCGAAATTTCCACCACCATAAATATCTTTACTTGCCATTATTCTACTCCTCTGCTTAACATACTTCTTATTTCAGGACCTTGCTCTGTTACTTTATCTAATAAACTTTTAGGAACAGTACCATTATTAATTTTTTGAGGTTCTATATCTTTGTCTATAGCTCCTTGTTTTATATCTGTAAAAGCATTTTTAAATTGATTTAATTTTTCATCTCTTTCTTCTGCTTCATCTTCTTCATCAAATTCATCTAAATCATTACCTTCGATATTATATTTAATATTAGCTTCTTCACCTATTGCCATCATTATGTACATAACAGGCTCTACTAATAATAACATAGTATCAGGATTTATGTCTCCTGTTGAAAATTTAGCATATAACACAGCAATAGATAAATCTGCAACTGCTGCACCATTAGCTAAAGCACCAACAATATTTTGCATAGGTTCTGGTTGTAGTATTTCACCAACAATAACATCTAATGCTTCTCTAGGATTTGCAAACTTTGCAGGTTTCTCCCAAGGATAAGATTGTTCAGGGTCATTCATTAATGACTGTCCCGGCAAAGCTCCTCCCTTACCAGACAAGTCTACAATTTCATCTAATCCTTCTTGACTAAATCTTTGTTCACCTCTAAGTTGTTTAGGACTACCTGTATTTGGATTTAATTGAAAATCATCAATATCAAATCCTGCATCTAAAGCATCTAAAACAATTCCTCCAGAAGCTTCACTTAAGCTACTAGATATAATTGGTTTTGGATTTCTTTTCTTTACTTGGCTCATGCATAACTCCCTGCCATTTCAGGCATACCAACAGTTTGTTGCCTATATAATTCTGAATTAATTTGATAAACTGGGTCTGCTGTTCCATAAGTCATTTGACCATAAATATCTCCCATATTAAATCCAGCACCATCAGCATAAACTTTTAATGCATCTTGATATTCTTTAGACTCATTAGATAATCCAGTCATAGTTCCACTAGCTTCTCCTGACATTAATTCAGATTGAGCATAACCACTAGCTACACTTGCAGCAACTCCTGTTCCAGTTTTAAGTGCAAAGTCTCCCCACTTATTACCAGTTAAGTAGTCACTAGAAGCAGCATTCACAGCTTTACCAGTAGCAGTTTCAATAATTTCTCCTGTTTCTCCTACACTAAAAGTAGCAGGGTCAAATCCAGCAGCTTTTAATTGTTCAGCATTCATATTTGTTAATTGACCACCTGTTAAAACTTGTCCAGTAGGAAGAGCTGTAACTTGACCAGCAGAATTAACATATGTACCCGTTGTAGCAGCTTTGTAATCTGCTAATTGTGTACCTTTTAATTCTCCAGCTTTGAATGTAGCATCAGCATTGGCACTAAATACACCACCAGTTTCCGTATAACCCATTCTACCTGCTTTACTTGTTAAACCTGTAAAGTCTGTGACAGCTCCTGCAACATTTCCTGCAGCAGTACCTACAGCACCAAATGGTTTAGCAATCATTTTAGTAGCAAAGTTACCAACTGTTTGCATTGCACCAGCAAAACCAGTAGCACCTGTACCAAACAATGTACCACCTAATACGCTTTGACTAGCCCCTACCATCCAACTACCTACAGTAGATGTAGCTAACGAGCCTCCAAATGCTCCAAGAGCTGCACCTCCTGTCACTACGACTGCAGCAGCAATAGCTAATGCTTTGAGTATTTTACTTGAGCCTATTTTTTTTACGACTTTCTTAACGCCTTTAACAACTTTCTTAACGACTTTCTTTACGCCCTTAACAACTTTCTTAAAAGCTTTTTTAATTGATTTAAATAATCCCATAATATTTCTCCGTTATCCGAATAGGTCTCCTGTTATTGCTCCGATTAAATCTTGTATATTTTTTAAACTACCACCATACTTAGAAGGGTCTGAAGCTAGTGCAGTATTTACAATTTGTGATATTCTATTTTTTTCATTTTCACCTTCTCTAAAATCATAGTCGGCTTGGTCTCTCATTTCTTGCCATAAAAATGACATAGAAGTTTGTGACATATTAAATGCATTCTGTGCATTCTGCATATTGATAGCATTTTGTGCAGCAGTATTAGCAGTATTGGATTTACGCCTCCACTCTACATTTGATTGTTCAACAATAGCTTCGTTCTGTGCATTCCATTGATTCCTTGCAAAGTCTTGGTTTGCATTAAACTGGTCTACCTGAGTTGCAAGTTGAGTATTAAACTTCTCAACATCTGCAGCTCTTTGAGAATCTCTAGCAGCAGCAGCATTAGTTTGACTATCATTGAACTGAGCCATAGAATTAGTTTGATTAGTATTATACTGATTCATCTGTGCAGCCATACTAGCCATAAACTGGTCTGTTTGATTCTGACTTGAAGCATTAAATTGTTTAGCTGCATTAATAGATGCTTGGTCAGATAACAGTCTTTGTTGCTCTTGTTGAGCTTTCATCATGTTAGCTTGTTGATTGTTATTAAGATTAGCCATATCCATTGCTAAGAAGTTCTGAGCATTAGTAACAGCTAGTCTTTCTCTTGTAGATAAGTTTGCTAAATCCATTGAAGCCATTGCAGTTGCATTCTGCATAATTGCTTGTTGCTCTGCATTCATATCTGTAAGAGCTACAGTCTGCATAAATTTACTATTAGCTAATTCAACTTGTTGAGCAGCATTAAACTTAGTCATATCCATGTTTGCTTTTGTAGTAGCATTTTGGATAGCTGATTGTTGGTCAACATTAAGTTGAGCCAAATTCATTTGACTAGCTATTTGTGCTTGAAGCTGATTGGTCTGCATAGTCTTATTAAGATTTGCAAGTTCTGTTTTCTCTGCATTACTTAATGTTTCACTAGCAGCTAAGTTACGTGAAGATAAATTAGCCAATCGCATTTGTTGGTCATTACTTAAATTAGCAACATCCATCTGTTGTTTAAACGCAGCATTCTTAGATAAGAAGTCTGCAGCTACTTGCATCTCTGCTATCTTTTCTTGATTCTCTGCAGCTTGGTTAGCACCTTCAACATTAGCTTCTATTTGAAGCTCTGCCATTTCAACCTGTTGCTCATTGCCCAGATTTTGCATACGCATCTGTTGCTCATTCTGTGATTGAATAACAGCAGCTTGTTGTTGGTTCTGTAAGTTTTGTGTTCGTGTTTGTTGCTGTTGGTCAGCAGTTGTCATTACAGCTTGTTGGTCAAACTGACTCTGCATAACTTTCATTTGCTGAGACATTTGAGCTGTTTGACTTTCAGCACTTTGACGATTTGCTAAGTTTGCTAATTTTAATTGTTGAGCTTGAGTAGCTTCTTGCAAGTTAGCCTGTTGCTGATTACTTAAATTTTGTGTAGCTCTTTGTTGTAGAGCTGTGGCATTACTCTGTGCCATTGGTAAAGCACTTTGAATAATAGCATTAAATAAAGCATCTCTACCTACAGTAGAAACACTAAGACCTCTTTGAGCCATACCAGCATTAACTGCATCAACAGCAGGTTTTGCCCATGCTGGAACTTCACCATCTTCCATACCACCTAGTAAGCTTTCCATCTGTGAAGATACTAACGCTTCTGTAGGTAAAGCAGCAACTGCAGCTTGTACTTCTACTGGTTCATTATCTATCTGAGCTGTAACAGTTGCAGGGTCTTGAACAATAGCAGATGATATTTCTGGTGGTAAGTCTGCAGTCTCTGCAATCATATTTGCAGCAGCACTCTGAGCAGCTTGTCCTTTTACAGGTCTTTGTTTAGCTGCTGTATAACCAACAGTATCATTAATCGCTGCAGCAACTCCATCAGGAGCTGGTTCACCTAGTATAGTTTCACGTTCTTGTCTTTCAGCATCAGGAGTTGAATTAACTGTAGTGTCTTCTCCTTCAACTTCATCAACTAAATATGTTCCTGTTAATATGTCTTCTACATTTTTAGCTTTAGCAGCTTCTGCTTTTACTGTGTCAACACTAGCAAATTTAACATCACCTGTTATTTCACCTTGTATATCTTTTATTGGACCTTGAGTAACTCTACCTTGTGCAGCATCAACAGCTACATCTTTATCACCAACTGTAGCAATGTCTTGCATTGTGTTAGCTTTTAAATCTTGACCAATAGTTTCATCAGCTTGTGCAGCAGTTGAGGTGGCTACTGCTTCTTTAGGCTGGTCTGAAGCTTTAAAAGTTTGTGCATCAGTAGGCTCTGCCATAGTGGTAGTCTTCTGTGCAATAGTTGAATCAATCTTTTCTGCATCAGGTATCTTAGCAGCATCAGGAACTTTACCTTGCATTCCTTCTTCTACTCTTGTTCTAGTAGCTTGTTTTTGTTCTGTGGTTTCTCCAGCAGCTTGAGCTTCTGCAGCTTCTTTCGCAGCTTTTTCTGCAGCTAATCTAGCAGCTTCTTCTTCTGCAGCTATTCTAGCAGCTTCTGCTGCAGCTAATCGTGCAGCTCTTTCTTCTGCAGTTTCTCCAGTATAGGTATTATTATTTCCTGCACCTCGATTATTACCTCTTCCTCTTCCTCTATCTTCATAGTAATCTTCACCATATTCATCAAATCCTGAATTTACTCCTCCAACATCAAAACTAACACGACCACCTTTACGATAGTCTTGTCTATCACTCATAGCTCTAGCTCTGCCACCAGAATACTTTTTAGTTCTTTTTGCTTTTTGTTTTTTAGCCATAATTATTTTCCATTCAAGATTGTATTTTACTTGACTTCAAAGAGTTTGTCAAGCTTTTCGTCAAGTTTTTCTAGCCTGTCCATTAGTCTAGACATGTCATCTTTAAGTTCTTGTTTTGTTACGTAGTCTCGTGCTATTTCTTCTCTGGTTTTGTTTAGTAATATATCTAACCTTTTAGCTTCACCAGTATTTTGTTTTATGTTATAGAGGATAGGTCCTAATACTAAAGTTATAAAGACGTTCCAAATTATGTAGGTTGATATTTCCATTATGCTGAAGTTGTATATGTTATAGTTCCAGAAAAATATCCTGTAGTTACATTTCCTGTATAATTACTTTGTGTTACACCAGTAGGAATAAGCGTTAAATTTGACCCTGTTATATAAAATCTTGTTATTGCATCCTCCCAAACATCATTATATCCAATTAAACCTACTTGTTGGTATGAGTTTTGGTTTTGTGCAAAAGGTAATCCACTTACAATTTTATTTCCACTACCAACATTAGAAACTCCGGTTATAACAATTAAAAAATTTGCATGAACAACATCACCTATTTTAACATAATCACCGTTTGCAATACTTGCTGTATAAGCTGGATTAGTTGAACTTGCAATAATCGTTGGTGTCCATATTCCTATTTCGTAATCGTCTAAAGTATTAGCTGCTGCTGTGTCTGAGCCAAAAGCTATACCACCGTGTTGTGTAATTCTTGATTGAACAGAATTAGCAATTCTAAAAGCTAAACTTCTTCTTGAGCCTGAATCTGAATATGATTCATGTGTGTATTCCACAGCACCTTCTGTATCACCATTCGTACCATTATTACCAAAAAATATAGTAGATTGAGAATCACTACCTGAATATATTGTTAGTCCATGAGCACCTGAGCCTGAACCAATAACTAAGTTATCTCCACCTGCGTTTCCAAAAGTTCCTGAATTATGTATTCGCAAATTTCCAGAATTATCAAGTTTTGCTCTAAAAGTATTATTAGTATAAAAATTTATATCAGCATCTTTTTGTTGATAAAGAAAACCATCACCTGTTGTATTGCCTTCAAGACCAACAAAAAACTTATCTGTATTATGGTCATTAGCAAAAGCAAGTTGTGCACCTACACCACTACCAGAGCCATGAAAATCAGCTAAAATACTACCACCTGAAAATGCTGTTTGTCCAACAGCTATAGCAGTACTAGACATCGTACTATCTAAAGTAGTAGCACCTGTAACATCAAACGTACCTGCTATGTCTATATTAGTATCTAACTTAGCACTTGTAACAGCATCATCTACAATCTTAGCTGTAGTAATTGTATTGTCTACAGGAACATTAATATCAGTTTGAGTAAATGTCATAACCTCAACAGCCACACCAGTTGGAGGAGCTGTAGAGAATGTTAGAGTCGTACCTGAGATACTGTATGTTGATTTGTTCTGATATACACCATCAAAGAATACTTGTGTATTGTTTTCATTTACAGGAGATATACTTAAAGTTAAAGTAGTATCACTACCATCCCCTGTCATTGTGTCTATGTTTAAATTAGAACCTGATACACCTGCAGCAACTGTATAAACTACAATCTTTCTTCCGTTAGCAGGAGCAGCACTAAATGTTAATGTTGTAGTACCACTTGAAGTAGCTATAGAGTATGCACCTTGTTCTTGGAATACACCATCTATAAAGACTATTAAATTGTTTTCTGATTCTGTTGATTGGCTAAGAGCATACGCTGTAGTAGAGCCATTACCTGTAAATACATCGTGTGTAAATGTATTAGTACCACCACCACCAATAGCACCCCATGCATCTGTATAACCTTCAAATTGTGATAGTGAAGTGTTATATCTAAAGTAACCTGCAGCAGCACTTCCGGGTCTTTGAGCTGTAGTACCTACTGGTACGTGTACAGCATCTGTAGCAGAACCTATATCTAAACTTACATCTGGAGAAGCATTTAAAATACCTACTCTGTTTGTTGATGAATCAACTACTAAAGTATTTGAATCCCAGTTGAAGTCTCCTGTTCCACCTGTTAAAGCTGTTAAAGTTCCAAGGCTTGTAATGTTTGCTTGTGCTGCAGTACTTAATGTTCCTGCAAGTTCACCTGACGAACCATATATTACTGCTTTAGAATTAACTACAGTATTAGCTGATGAACCATCTAATAGATTTAATTCAGCAGGTGTTGAAGTAATAGCAGTTGTTGTAGCTGCTGCTAATACTGGAATGTAACCACCTTGATTAATTAAATATTGTGTATGGTCTGAAGTTGGGTCTACAATACTAAGTGTAGTTTCGTTTGCATCTGCTGTAGCTCCTTCAAAAACAATAGCATTTGCAGCTTCCATAGTAACAGTATCTACTTGAGTAGTTGTTCCTGCTACAGTAAGTTTAGGAACTAATAGTTCTCCTGTACTTGGGTTATATCTTAAAGCACCTGTGTCATCTAATAAACCATTTGATTCATCATGGAAGACTATAGGGAAATTTGTGTTTGCTGTACTATCTGTAACTGTAGTTGTTGTAGCTAAAGTAGCTGTTGCAGCATTACCACTTGTATTTTGATTACCTGCAGTATTTACACCCGGTAGGTTAATATTCGCACTACCATCAAAGCTTACACCACCAATAGTTCTTGCAGTTGTTAAAGTAGCTGCAGAGCCTGTAGTGTCTTGGTTAAGTGTACCGATTACAAAGTCTAATGTATTGTCACTATCATCATAAGTAACTGTTATGTTTGTCTCTGTATTAGAGCTAACCATAGCTCCAACAGTATCACTAATTGTTTCTGCTAATGTAACACCACCGATTGTAATTGCATCGGCTTCTAATGTTCCATCTATATCTGCATCACCACTAATATCTAAAGTAGCTGCATCTAACTCACCGGTAATGGTTATGTTTCTACCACCAGTAATGTCTTTGTTTGAATCTGTTATAATAGCTTTACTGGCTATTACTGTTCCGTTTGTTATACCATCTATAAGATTAATGTCTGTAGCACTTGCTGTCACACCATCTAGGATGTTTAGTTCTGCAACTGTTGAAGTAATACCATCAAGAGCATTTATCTCTGCTGCTGTAGCTGTAACTCCATCAAGGATATTAAGTTCGGCTGCTGTAGATGTTACGCCATCTAATATATTTAATTCTGCTGCAGTAGATGTAACACCATCAAGGATGTTTAATTCAGCAGCAGTTGCTGTAATTGTTGTTCCGTTAAAGTCTATTGCATCTAAATAAGCTACACCATCAATATAAATATCTTTCCATTGTTGTGAAGAACTACCTAAGTCATAAGTATTATCATCATCTGGAATAATGTTAGAGTCTACATCAGCTCCAAATACTACGTTATCTGTAGCAGCATCTCCCATAGTAATCGTACCACCATTGAAAGTTGTAGTACCAGTTACTGTTAAGTTTCCTCCAACTGTAGCATTGCCACTTGTTGTAAGTGTTGTAAATGCTCCTGTAGAAGCTGAGTTAGCACCTACTGTAGTACCATCAATCGTACCACCATTTATATCTGTTGTAGTTAGTACAGAACTTGCAAGTGTTACAACACCTGTAGAGTCTGCTATAGACCCTGCAGCAGTTCCATCTTTAGCTTTTAAATTTGTTAATTCAATATTTGTTGTGTCTACTGTAGTAGCATTGACACCTGTAATATTACCTGTTGTTGAAGTTAGTGTAGTAATTGTTGTAGCAGCAATAGTACCACCTTCTACTTTGTCACCAGAGATTTGATTATCTGCAAGTGTAAAAGTACCTGATGAAACGTCTAAAGTTTTACCAGAACCAACTGTAATGTCAGAGGTTGCAATAGTTGCACTATCAATAGTACCACCGTTAATGTCTGCTGTATCAGCTACAAGGCTGTCTATGTTTGCAGTACCATCTATAAATAAGTTTCTCCATTGTTGTGAAGAGCTACCTAAATCGTATGTGTCATCGTCATCAGGTATAATGTTTGAGTCTACGTCAGCACCAAATACCACATTATCAGTAGCTGCATCACCCATTGTGATTGTGCCACCATTAAATGTAGTTGTACCTGTTACAGTTAAGTTACCACCGACTGCAACATTACCTGTGGTTGTAATGGCATCAATGTAACCATGTGACCAGTAATTAGAACTGTCACCTAATGTATGTGTACTATCAGCACTTGGAATAATATCAGAAGCTACGTCTGCTGTTATAGTGACTGTATCACTTGCAGCGTTACCAAGTGTTGTGTTTCCGTTTACTGTTAAGTTTGCTGTTAGAGTTGTATTGCCTGTGACACCTAATGTACCACCTACTGTAGCGTTTCCTATAATTCCTGCGTTGGCATCAACGTCTAACGTATCTATATGGGCTGTGCCATCTAAATATAAATCTTTAAATTCTAATGAGCTAGTACCTAAGTCTACATCGTTATCAGTAACAGGTATAATAGCTCCATCGGCTATGTATAATTGTTGTACTGGATTGCTACTTACTTCTACATAAAACTCAATGTAGTTGTTTGTTGTATCGATTAATACTTTGTTGTTCGGAGAAGTCTCTCCTGCATCACCAATAAGACCAATAACAGGACCAGAGGCTGCTGTGCCATCATGTGCGTGACCTGTAGAGTTGTGAAAAGCGTTTACTAGCTGATTATACTCATCGTTAAAAAGTGCAGCAGTAATGGTATCCCCATCTACAAATGAACTCTGTCTTACATATCCTGCCATTTTGTTATTCTCCGTTTAAAATTTGTTTTGTTATTTCTATTATACTTTATAGCTACCACTAAATTCTAATATAATATTTGAGTTTCCTACAGCTAAATTAGACCTATTATTAGCTACTCCTACTTTACCTGTATCAATCTGAACAGTTGTGCTATTTGGAACAACAAAACCAGTAAAATACTGTTGTCCACTTTGACCTGCAGTATTTAATAAGTTTGTATTTCCAAATGCTACTGCATAATTTCTATTATTATTAGCTGCAGTAAATGGTAATCCTGTGACAAGACTAGCACTAGCTGTTCCTGACATACCTGTACAAATAATACAAAAAGTAACTAAGTCTCCAATTTTAGTATAGTCACCAGAAAATGTTCCTGATACACCTGCTATGGCTGGAGTAAAAGTACCTTCTTCATAGTCATCAAGTTTGTTTGCTGAAGTAGTTCCACCAACAAGCAAACCACCACCAAGATAAATATCTCTTAAACGTCCTTGAGTACTATGTCCTAAATCAAAATTATCTCGTGAGCTTTGACCAGTACTATCACAAGGATTAATAAACTCTTTAAAATTAAGACCTACACCAGCAGTATTATCAGCTATATAAAAATTATTACTAGCTTCAACACCTAGTTTTCCAATAATATTACCATTTTTTCGGAAGTCTACAACGTCACCATCGCTGTCCATACGATTAAACAAGGCAACAGTATCATCGCTTCTTGCAGAAGCTAAATATCCAGAAGCTGCAATCGCATGTCCTGCATCTCCACTTGCACCGTTATCTGAAGGGTTTACATCAGTAGTACCCACCAACACGTTTTCAGAGCTATCAATAGTTATGGCAGTAGCGTTGCCACCATCAACAATACTAGGTGTGCTAGATAATTCTACAGGGGTTT
>Ga0098037_1000636_pt1 | contig 17180 bp, 13 predicted proteins | sample 5_EtaG_FD_75050 | JGI IMG/M metagenome (GOLD analysis project Ga0098037, IMG submission 75050) | Marine viral communities from the Subarctic Pacific Ocean - 5_ETSP_OMZ_AT15132 metaG | ecosystem: Environmental > Aquatic > Marine > Oceanic | place: Pacific Ocean | collected 2015-01-08 | reverse complement strand
ATTTTGTGCACGACCACGATTAGGATACAATGGTTGTATTTTATAACCAGATTCTGTTTTAGCAATGGTTGTTGGGTTAAGTAATCTAGTATAAAAACCCATCATTTGAGATACATATGTCATAAACAATCCAAACACTGATCCTACACCTCTACCAAATGCTTGTCTGTTTATCTTACCATACACACCAAATGCTCTGTTTGTCATGTATCTAGCTAATACTTCTGGTGTTAATTCTCCTTTGTTTTTTTCTATTTGATATTGGAAATCATGATCATCTTCGAATAATATTTTTGCATTTTCTATAGCTTGTGGGTCCGAACTTGCAACATCATACACGGCTGAGAAAGCTGCGAGACGTGAGAAAAATTCAAACGTATTGAAAGCGCCACCTACAATTATATTTTGAACCTGACTTAATCTTCTTTGTGCAGCTGATCCACCTAGTAACTGAGAAGCACCTGCTTCCATCATAGCTTGTCCTTGTTTAATAGTACCATCTGCTATCGCTCTTAATATAGCATCTTTCTTAGGGCCATCTGGAATCGCATCTATATTTAATAAAGCATCTTCATACATAGATCCGTCTTTTGCCCCCTTTGCTAGAGATGCAGTTGCTAAAGCCGCGCCATCAGATAAAGCTTTTGTTGCTTTTGCAAAACCTACTCCTGGAATAAAATAAGGATTTGTTAATTCAGCTATCATAGGGCCAGTAAACTGAACGGCTGAAATAGTTTGTAAAAATGCTGATGATAAGTTACCACCAAGATACCAAATAAATCCTAGTCTTCTGATATAAGCAAACTCGTTAGTAAAGTCGTCTGAATAATTCATCCAGTTTCCAGTGGCTTTTAATAAATTTTGATCGTTAGTTTCTATACCATGTTTGTTTACTTTTTTATATTCATTTTGTATAGTTTTATTAAATCTATTTTTAGCTGTGGCTTGGGCTGCAGTTTGCATAAATTGTAACGTTGATCTAGTAAAATCAGGATCATATCCAGGCACACCTTCTGCCCCTACTTCTGTATTTCTTGGTCTGAAAAAATTACGGAAGCCTGAAGTAAATCTTATTTCTTTACCTCTTTCAATATCTATATCTAACTTTAATTTCTTGTCTAATTCTTTTCTAAACTCAGCATATTTTTTAGCATTAGTATCAGATAAGAATCCTGCAATAGTATCAATAGACATTACTTCTTCTTTGTAAACTTGACGTAACTGATCTATATTTACTTCAGTTGGTTGACTTACTATAGCTTCTGGATATTTTAAAATTAATTCATTTCTAACTCTGTTAGCTTTGTTTAACAAACCAGGTTTGATTCCAAAAGGTAAAGTTTGAGCTAAAACTCCATCTGGTTCTATTTGTTGATAATCTAATAGTTTACCATCTTCATCTTTTACTGTTATAAATAAGTTACCGTATCTCATAAGAGGGGCATAATCATTTTTAATTCTATCTTCAAAACCTTTAGCTTCTTTCATGAACCCATCATTTAATCTTCTGCTAACATTTTCTATATTGTTTGTGTCATCTTCTGTCATAAGTAAACCAGATTCAAAACCTCTTAATCTATTTTGATAAGCTAACATAATTGTATTTAATTGATCTAATAAAAATTGACCATCTTGCAATTTCATTTCTTCTAAAATTAAATCAACTTGTTCAGGATTTGCTGTTTCTAAGTTAGGCACTTGTCTACTTTGTGGTAAGAATTTATTTATTATTTTAATTGCATCTTTAATATCTTCATTAAAGTCACCAGCAATCATGTCTCTAAGTATTTGTTCTTGAATTGACAACATAACTTTTGCATGATTTTCATATGCACTTGCTACATCACCTGTTAATATTACACTCTCACCTGCTTTTACACTAGAGTTTTTATCACTGCTGTCTGCAGGTGCGGTAAAAATTATTTGACCTTGTGCATTTCTTCTGTAGTTACCACCTGTCATTTGAGCTATTATGTGTGCTTTTGTTAAAGCTTCTTTAGCGGCTGGTATTTCTTGTACTCTTAAATACAATCCTAAGTCAAAAGAAAATCTTTGTGTAAGTTCATTGGCATAGCCTTGACGATCTTGTACTGCATTAAATAAACTTGTAAATATTGGAAAGTCTTGTGCTATTCTGCTGTAATGTCCTAAGAATCTAGTAAATGCTGACATCTTGCCTGGACTAGTTGTACCGCCTTCACCTTTATATTCCGAGTTCATTTGTTTAGATAGTTTTTCTATTTGTCTATTTATTCTTCTAAACTCCTGTCTATTAACTGGCGCTCTGTTATCCATACCCGATGCACCTGGATCTGGATAATATCTTACACCCGTGTTATTGTCTGGCACTGCTCTGTTGTTAACTGTATTTTGTACAGCTTTATCTCTTTGTCCTATAATACCAGCATCTATCATTTCAAAAATGTCAGTTACATTATTAAAGCCGCCTTGTCTTAATGAGTCGCCTAACATTAATATAAATGCTTTTAATCTTTTGAATGCTCTTTTTAGTATAGTGCCTGTAGAAAATCTATTTACCATGTAATGCGCAAATGCTTCAGATATTGCTTCTTCAGCTTGCTCTTCTAAGTTTAAATCAGGATACTTTTGTTTAATATTAAACTGATCAATCCATGTATTGATTGCAGCATTGTATAAAGCATCATATTCTTTTTTAGTAAATAATCCTAAATCTTTTAAGGCGTGTATTACTTCATGATGTAAAGTATACAACGTAGCATCTTGTTGATTGTCATATATGTTATTATCTAACTTAGCATTTAAAGATATTTGAACTAATTTTTGCCCAATTAAATACTTACCATTAGCTTCAAAACCTTGTTCAGATAATACTTTATCTAATACTTGCAATTGTAGTTGAGTAAGTCCTAACTTATCCAATTGTCTTCTTAATATTTGTGCTATCTTAGTTGCATTGTTAAGAAAAGATTCTCTGAGTCTTGGTTGTGGATTTGACATAACAGAAAACTTAACTGTTTTCTTTTTAATTTTTCTTCTCTTAGTTATTGTTTCCGTTTGATTTAATCTTTTTTCTAATGCAGCTAAACCATTTACTGTACCATTAAACTGTTCCCAATTTGTAATTGGTTCTAATGTTAAAGAACTTAGTAACTGATTTATTCGAACTCTATTAGAAAAAGCTCTATCTATTAAAGCTTGATATCCTACAATCTCTTCTTTTATTCTTTGTATTCTAGCAGGGTCTTGTGCAGTTTGAAGTTCTCTATTTAAATTATTAACAGCTTGTTCTGCAGTTCTAATGGCAGATGGCGAGCCAATCATGATTAAACCAAAAGGAGAATCTTTTGGTAAGAAAGGGTTTTGTAATATATGATAGCCTGTATTCTTTAATTGTTTTAATTCAGCTTTTAGTTTAGCACGAAGTATAGGATCAACTGTTTGATTTGCTTCTCTAGTTTTTATTTTAACTAAGTCTCGATAAGCTGGATACCAGGGGGCACCTATAATCTTCCAACCCCTTGCATCTAAGTACTGTGCAATTTCTTTTATCTCTCGGATTCTTTGACTAAAATTTAAATTGTATATAAAGGTAGGCCCTGCTTCTGGATCAGCTAAACCTTCTCCAGTAATACTGGCTTTTTCTTCTTGTGTTAAAGGTTCAATAGTTTGTACATCTTCACCTACTACTTCCATTACAGTTCTTTCATTTACAGGAACTGTATCAGAAAATGGTATCTTGTTAGATAAAATATTTTTTAATTTTTTAAGACCTAATGTAGAGTTGCCAGATGGTCTAGTGTCAGCTATAATATTTTTATTAACCCATTCGTTACCTAAGTCTCCATCATAATAACCTAAACGTCCTAGCTCGTCTCTATCTTTTTTAGATACGTTGTTTTCATTTTCTTTATCAGCAGCTAGTTCTAAAACTTGTTGTCTTCTAAATGCAGGCCATGATCTGTTTAGGGCATCCCTTAATGCATCACCTTCTAACATGTCAAATTGTTTAAAAGCACCACTTAATAAAAAGTTATCAGTTTGTGTAGGTTTTACTATAGGTTGTTCACTCTCTGGTAAATTTTCTATTTCAGCTTCTTGTGCTTCAGCTTCTTTTTGATTTATTCTAGCAGATTCTATTTGACTTGCTAATTGTTCTACTTGTTTTTTACGATCTAACTTATCATCTACTTCTTGATTGGTGGAGTTATCTAAAAATCCTTGTTGCTCTAATTTCTTTTTGGCTTCAGAAAAAGCAGTTCTTGATTCTTGATTGTCATCTAAAATAGAATCTATTTGATCATCATATTTAAAATTAATACCTTGTGTACCATCTTTAGGCATTTGTATAGACTTTTTAAATATAGAATTAATATCTGCTTTAGGAACTTCTATAGTACGTAATGCCCCATCTTGTGTAAGTTCTGCATCAGCAAGTGTAACTAATATAGAATCATTAGTGGTTCCTATGATAGTTAATTTAGGGTCTTGAACATTTTTATCTTTTTCATTCCCTGTGATCTGTGCTGCATTGTATACACCTGCTACTTGAACTGTATCCCCAACTTCTAAATCAGAGTCTGCTATTGTGCCAGGACTATCATCATAATTTGTAACTGTTCCTACAATATCTCTTTGATTGTATTTACCTTTTTTAACAAAAGATTTAAACTGTTTAGCTGTTGGTCTTACAATACCAAATCCAAAACCACCAAAGAAACCTGCAACTCCTGCTTCTCCTATTTGTTTGGCAAAGTCTGCATTTAAATATGTCTCTTCAAAACTTTTTCCTACTTCTAAAAATTCACCACCTGTTACATTTAATGTTTCTTGAATAGTCTCCGCAACTGCTTCTCTTGCACCTGTCTGTGCCATTTCTTTTGCAAGATCTTTTGGGTAGGTGCCAATCCCAACCTTTTTCATTTTTTGTTTTATTTGTTGAGCGGCATTTTTCTTTAAACTTTCTGTAAAAGTTTTCTTTCCTATTGATTTACTAATGAATACACTTGACGCACCAAATAATCTTTCAGCTAAAGCATACGGTATACCTAACGCTAAAGCTATTGCAGCATTAGGATCTTCACCATCACCTGCCGCATCATACTGCGCACCGTATATATCACCTATACCAAATAGATAACTTGATGCAAGTAGCATAGCAGAGCCACCTATAGGGCCTCCAACTAAACTACCAGCTATAGTTGCTAATGCAATAGGTACAGATGAAACTGCCCCCTGACTAACTGTTGCGCCTAAGTATTTACTAAATGCTCTTAACTGATTTGGATCATCTAAAACCTCTTCAACAGTTCTAGGTCTAGGCAGAATAGATCCATCTGGTTGTTGCCTAAACATATAAGCTGCTTGATCTAATTTATATTGTTCATATATTTTTAAAGCATTTTGTTGAGCTTCTTCATTACCAAAGACATCATAGATCGTTGCCATGAGGTTAGTACCTATGCCTTGTAAATTTTTTATTGTAGATTTTGCTGATGATAAAGCTGCGTTATCATCTAGGTTGTCGGGTTCCAACATGTTAACAGGTTGTAATCCATACTTATAGGCGAACCCTTCACCCATCATATAGTTTTCAAAGTCACCTGATTTTAAAATATCTTGAATCTGCGGAATCGTTGCATCCGCATCCACCATTAGCTTGGGTGCATTAGGTGTATCAAATTCAATATACTTTACGTCTTTACGTGCCATGTTCCTTACAAAATGTATTCAGGGGTTACCCCCTTAGTTAGTTAGTTGTTCTGACCTGTTCCGTCGTAGATACTACCTATGCTTAGTGTATTGCTTGCCGTATCAGCCATGCCCAACAACTCTCTAATTTGTTGATTTATTATATCAATGTTATTTTGTATTTGCTTTTTAATTTCTGGATCTCTAACAGCAGCTGCCGTATTTAGTTGTGCTCTTTCATTTTCTAAAGATTCAAATAAAGCTTTTGCCCCTGATCCAATGTTAGCAATACGTAACCTTGATCTAATAAATTCGTTGTATTCTGGTGAGCCTGGTCTGTGAGTTCTTGCAGCCTCATCATAAATTTCTTTCATTGTAGTAGTAAAAAATTGTAAAGGGTTTGCATCTTTAGCAACTTGTGCCATTTTTGCTGCAATGTCTGCTCCTGCGGCAGCTTTTGCTAGTGATTTCTTTTCACCTCTTTCAGAACCTACAATCACATCTCTAAGTAAACTTCTAGCTTCTCCTGGTTCTATAGGTCTACTAATCTCTGCACCTATGCTACCTATTTGATCAAAGAATTTTTGTCTAGCATTCGCATCTGTTTTTAATGTTTCTAACATTCTACCAGTAAAGCTTAAATTATCTATACGTTCTTGTTCTTTCCTTTGTGCATCAAAAACTTTTTCTTTTAAAAAAGAATTATAAAAAGCATCTCTTTCTGCTTGAGAAAGACTGTCACCCAATCCTCTAATTCCTTGTTCCAACATACTACGCTGTGCTTCAGGCATGTTCTTATCTTTATCACTTATTTTTGTGCCGCCTTTTGTTTCAGTAATTTGTTTATCTAAAGGATCTTTTGCTTCTTTTTTTATAGGGTCTAATTCTGTACCCGATAACTTAGGGATGCCCGTAAATAATTCTGTTAATGTTGGAACGTAAGATGCCATTATCCGAAAGGTGCTTTCATAGGTTGAAATAAGCTTCCATAAATATTAGCTCCTTGCATACCCGCTCCTAATACTTGGCTTAAGAATGGTGCAGGTCTAGCCGCAGGTACTTGTCCTACTGATGTAGTTTTACCACCAAATGGCATACCTCTAATTATATTGGATACAAATCCTAACTGTTCTTTTGGATATTGTTGTTCTTGTAAGAAATCAGCATATCCAATATCAAGAGCACTCTGACCCATTTGACGTTGTAATCCACCGATACCTGATAATGCTTGTATGTCTTGTAGTTCACCAGCTTGTGCACCGAGTGCAGTTCTACCCATTACATTAGCCGATTTTAATTGTGCCTCTTTATCTTTTTGTGCCGCACCTAAAGCTGTTGTAAATGCAGATGCTTGTGCTTTGGTATATAAATCCCCTAAACCTTCTTGTAAATTTTTTTGTCTTTCTGCTTCTAGTACAGCAAAACGAGTGTTATCTAATCCACCAGCCCCCACTGCTTTAGCAGCAATGTTTTGTTGTTCAATAGCTGATTGATCTCTCATTTTTCCTGCTGCTATATCTGCAACTTTTGTCATGTAATCTGTTTCGTATGGAGCCATAAGACTTGAAGCTGGAGCTCCTGCTGCAGTTGCAGCAGTGAATGCTTGACTACCACGTAGTCCTGCAATGCCCTGCATATCTCTAATGCCTTGCATTGAGTCTAGTTCATCTTGTGTAAAGCCAGCTAATCTTGCTCCTCCATATGGTACGAAGCCTTCTCTAGCTACATCCATAGCTGAACCTATTATTTGTGCAGTTGGTTCCGCTATATATTTTGGTATTTCTTGAGTAGTTATATTAGTAGTTTCTACAGGAGGTGGGTTCTTATCACCAAATAAAAAATTAAATATTGACATTATGCTTCCATTCCTCCAAATATTACGTTACCTTCTTCATCAAAATACTTAGGTTCTTCTTCTCCTAAAAATTTTCTTCTTCTTGCCAAGTATTCTTGGAAAGGTTCCAGTTGACTGTATCCTCCCATTGTAGCATATTTCATGGCTTCATTCAAGTCCATACCTTTTCCACTTCTAAATTTACCTGAATCACCTATTGTAAATCTTCTACCTAAAGGCACGTCCATTTCTACGCCTGCAGTTCTAACATCGTCTTTGTAAGGCATAGTGCCACCCACGTCAAACTTTCCTGCTCTTTCATCTGGTTGTGCTGTAACTGTTTCTGGTACAGTTTCTGTAGCTCCCATTCCAGCTGGTCTACTTACTTGATTAGACGATCCTCTGTCTTGTTCTAATAATCTTCTACCTTCTTCAATAGCTTGTGTGTTGCCTCTAGTAAATTTAATCTTACCTTGGGCTTGAAGTTCTGCTAGTTCTTTATAGTCCGACGCTGATTTTGGTTCTTTGCCTTTTTTAAATTTACCTGTTTCATCAAAGAAATATCCTTGTGGATTATACGCTTTATCAAATTTATCGTTACCAGTATATTTATCTATCAAAGCTTGTACTTTTTCTTCTGCCGTACCTGTTAATTTCTTTTTACCTTCCGCACCTTCAAGACTGCCTTGTCCTAAAGCTTTTTCCAATTCATCTTCGTATTTATCAAAATAGTAATTAGCTCTATCTGGATCGTCTTTTAATGCTCTTAATACATTACCAAGACCTCCGCCTACATCTGAAACATCTCCACTAAATAAATCTTCAACGCCTTGTCTTTCTTTTGCGTCAAGAAAAGCTGCTAGTGCATCAGCACCTTTAAACATAAGTCCTGGAATAGAACCTGCAGTGCCAGCTAAATTCATAAGATCGTCAAGTAATCCTGCATCAGCTAGTGCTGTTAAATTTCCTGTTGCATTTGGATCTGTTTCTATTTTCTTTCTAGCTCCTGTTTCACGTATAGCTTGTTCTAGGCTGGCACTTGGCGACCCTTGGTCTATGTCCGCTTGTACTGCATCCATAAAGCTTTGACCTTCTGTTGCTGATTGAGCAGAATCTTGAAACTGTTGTACAAAATCTTGTTGCTGTTGAGTACCACCACCTTGAGCTACTGCATCAAATGAACTTTGTGTTGCTCCCGTAGGTTTAGGAGTTGATGGAGCTGCTACATAATCTAATGAGTCGTAAGTTGGAATACCTTCAGGCCCTACATGAGGTGTATCTGGATTTAACATCTTTAACATTTCAGCTTCTTGATCTGTAATATAAGCTAATGAGGTTTCTGGTACGTCAGGATTTGTTTTTAAATTTGTAGGCAATACTTTTACATTCTGCCCCCTCTCTGTGTAGTTACCTGGAAACATTACTTTAGCTTGTTGTTCTGTGTTATCTTGCATCATCTCTTGAATGGCATCCATAGAAAAACCTTCTTGCAATAATCGTAGTATAGTTCTGAAATCAGATGGCTCTGGTCCTTTAACCATTTCATCTGCATCTCTTTCAGAACCAAATGTTTGTTCATATAATTTTATAATACCGTCACGGTCCAAACTTCTAATCATATTTGGATCAAATCCTTGTCTTAATAACTCCCCTGCCATAATGCCTGACATATCGCTTTGTGCTAAATTCTTTGATGCCGCTTTCATAAATCCTGGCATCTCTTTATCTGCTTCAGGTAATTTGTACATACCCGCAGTATTCTTATTAACCATTTTATTTAAAATAGCAGCCGCTCCTACAGGCACTTCAGAATTTCTCATAACTATATCCCCTGATTCTACAGGGCCTACTACTTTACTCATCTTATCGTTTCCTTTAAATTTAGAATCACCTTCATATCTAAGATCTAATGTTTCTGGGAATCCTGGCGAATAACCTTCATAACTTCTGTCCTTATCTATGCGGTAAGCGTCATCGTGAAATACGGTTCTGCTTCCTGTTCTTCCTGGGTCACTAGACCCCATGTCTACTGGGCCTTTTTCTCTCAAACCCGTCATTAACTGTGCCATTAATGAATCTATAGCCATATATGTATATTATACTCCATTTTTATACGAATGTAAAGGGGGCAGCTACGCTCCTTTTATACTATCGCTTATTTCCATGACAGAAACCAAGACATTTGCTGGTTGTACTGAGGTATCTATCTTTAATATGTCAGCTGATTCCAATACAATCGGCCCATTGCCTGCAGCATCGACTGTCTTTTTAGTTGCGAAATCACTAGATGTAAAATGATTTATGGTCTGAGTTGCACTAGCGCTTGAGTCTGTTACTTTGACATCTACTGTGCCGCCTCCACCTGTGGTGTTATGAATTGTAAATGTTTTGACTATGGCTGTAAACTGTATCAAAGTTGTAGAGGTTGGACAAGTATATATAGTCTGATCCGAACCTGTTGTTGTAACAGATTTTACTACGTTCTTATACTGTATAGCCATTAGTTTAGAAACCAATTCATTGATCGTTGTTGATCTTGATCAGCGATCTTTACAGGTATCTCACCTTCTGAAGCATCGCGTAATCGTAGAATATTAATCAAAGCATCATATGTTCTAGCGAATACAGAATTTTTATTTCTTTCTTCGTATGATAACTCTGGGTATACTCCCTTACTAAATAAACTCATTATCTTGTTCCGTCTGCCTGTCCTTCAGCTCTCCAAGTTCCAAGTCTCCAAGATGTGTCTGCTGCATCTGAAAAGTATTTAACTTGAAATGATCTGCCTCTAGAACGTAAATTTAATTTGGTGGTGGATGAAGTTAATGTAAAAGGTCCTTTGGTTGTTTCACTTCCATTAGGATATCTTTTTGATTTCATCTGAAATTTAATTTGAGAACCTGAGAAGAAAGTGGTGTCTGGTATTATACGACTCATAAATATTAAGTTATCACCATTCTCATCGCCAGCAAAGAATCCAGTTTCTACTGAAGCTTCTAGTGCTGATGTATTATCATTGACTCCGTTCTCATGCTCAAATACATTACCTGAAGAATCTGTAGCTAATGGGAACTCTTCTATATCAGAATCTGTCCAAGCAGTTCTAACTAAAGAACCTATAGCCCAAGTATTATCCACGTAATTATAAATTACATAGTTTGTTATTTCTGTACTAGTTCCTGATGGATAGAACCACCATACTTCTTGGAACTTAGTATTGACTGCGGCAAAAACTTTTTCTCTTTGTATGTTGTTTATATTATCAAACACAGTAGTTCTTACAGGACATTCTAAAGTTTTAACTGAACCATCGTAAACATAAAAGTTATCTAGACCCATCCAGTATGCCAAACCTTCAACCATGCCAGGAGCTTTAGGTGCTAAAGAACCTGATGCTTCACTGAGTTGTTGAAAAGAGAATGTAAATGGTGGACCCACGAATTGCATACTGTATAAATCCCTATCAGTCCAAACGTACATTTGACCACGACCTTTTGTAGCAGAAACTATTCTACTGCCTGTGCCTAATTTTTGTGAACCAGATGTATTAGTTATATCTGCGTTCCATGTAGATAAACTCTCTTGTGAAGAGAAACGAATTGTTGTTTCATCAAAATCTGTAGATCCTTGTGGGTTACAACCAAATACACAAATGTGTCTATCTGGTGTGGATACTAATACTCTACCAGTTTTAGTTGGTATCTGTGTTGCGTCACCACTTAATGTATTAGTTACATAGTGTGCTAAAGTTACACCTCTGTAAGTAGAAGCTCCTGCTAAAAATGCACTAATGTCAAAATAGTATATGGTGTCTGTGCCATCTGCTGTAGAAGCTATTACGTCTTCACCAAAAGAATCAAATGACCATACTCTAGGTTCCAATACGATACCAGCTGCTATTGTTCTAGCTGTGCCCCATGTAGATAATGCGTAAGTTCCTGCACCCCAACCAAATCCTGTAGTAGCATCGGATGGTCCGTTGTTTGTTAAATATCTTACTGTGACTGTGCCACCACCTGATGTAGATCCTGACGACGCTGTGCCTGATATGCTACCTGTGCCCCCTGGAACTGCTGTTATATTATAACTGTTAGCTGTTAAAAATTCTACAAAATATTCACCAGCTGCAATTGTAACTCCGTCTGTAGTTCCTGATCCTACAGATTCTATTATTACTCTAGATTGAGGTGTTGTACTAGTCACTCCATGATTGGCATCTGTAACTGTGACAGTGCTACTACCTGCTGATCCTGTTGTAAAAGGATTTGACAGGGTTTGAGTATCTGTTCTAAAAGGTGTGATGTCATAAATAGCATCACCAAACTCCATGAAAACATGCGTACTTGTGCCGTAAAAATTAAATTTCTTACCAGTAGAATCTCGGTGATTGAAGATAGATCTACATACTCCAGATAAAGTAGTGGAACTAAAAGCTTCTCTTTTTACCCAACCACCTATTTTTTCAGGAGCACCTTTTCTAAATCTTATCTTGTCTGAATCAGTATATCTTAATCCTGCTTGATAATCCGTAATGTCTGTTACAACTCCCGCAGGAGCTGTTAGTTTGACCAAGGGCATAGTTTTCCTTCGTTTAAATAAATTAGCCCTTCTAATTTAACACGTTTTTACCTAATATTCAAGCCTTATCTACTGCAAAATTGTAAGCTAAAGTTATCCTAGATTTATCTAATTTGTGCTGTTCAACTGCATGGTGTATGTGACTTCTAAATATTAGCAGTTTTCCCTCAATAGATTCATGGGTAATATGTGCATACGGATCTTCTTTATTGTATTTTAATTCTACCATATCCTCTACTGGGGATTTAAACCAGACTTTACTACCACCTTTTGGTGATTGTAAAAAGTATATAGCTGATAAAGCAGACCCTGTATGTATATGAAACTCTTGAAAATCTCCTTTGCCATACACATTAAACCAAGCATTCTCAGGTACTACATTAGAACCTATGTAATTGCTGCCCATATATTCTGCTACTTTACTAAACACCCATTGATGTAAATCTGCAAATGCTTCATCTTTTAATATATCGTAATCAGTATGTATAGTATTATAAGTCTTATTTGCTAGCCAACCTTCACCTCCAGGTTTGGTTTTTTCTTTTACTTCTAAACATCTTTTAACTAATTTATTTTTGATATTTTTATTATCTTTGTTAAGACTATAACCAATGCCTGTAGCAAAAAACTTCTCTGTTACTACTTGCATTTCATGCCACCTACTGCTACTTTTTTATTTAGTTTAGATTGTAAACCCTCGTGTTGTATATCTGCATCGAATACAACTAGTTTGCCTCTTTTAGGTTTTGTAGTTATTACTTCATCATCTCTATAAAATACTGTGTCACCATCAGAATCATTTAGATAAAGTATAAATGATTTGTCTTCGTGTTCTTCATGATTGTGACGATCTTGATAACCACCTTGAAAGTATTCTATTAAATGCATATGGTCAAAGTTATATTCTTCTAGTTGTAATTCTTTAACTAGCTTTGAATGCAATGTAGGATACAAAACATTGCCAGTTTGATATCCGTTTTGTGTTTTATTTTTTGCATTTCTTATTTCTAATATTGGAGTTCGAGCTTTCCAATATTCTAATAAATCTAACAATTCATTAATTAGATCGTCATTTTCTATACGTGTTACTTTAATCATTTTTAAAATATTGAGGTAATCCTAAGAATGGTCTTGTATCATAAATATAATTTTTATCATCTGTAAAATGAAAAAATACTTGTGCACAATCATCCCCTTCAAAGGCATCTCTCCAGTGTTCTAATTCACAACCTCTGTACATTAGCATGTCTCCTGGATTTAAATTTACCTCTACCCCTTTCTTATTTTCTTTACCTGATGGTTCTAAATAAATGGGCCACTCATCTCCTCCTATATTCATCGTTGTAGAAATTTTACACGATGGTCTATCTTTATGTCTTTTTAAGACATCCCCCTTTTTATATATTCTATAATACGTGTAAGTAGAATACAAATTTAATTTACTTTCTTTTTCTAATATGGGTCTTATAGTTTTTTCTAATAACAAATCAAATATAGGATCACCATACATACCATATGTTTGAGGCACTTGCCTATCACCAAATGATCCATGATCTACACTAAAGTAAGTTATATATTTTTGTTCAAATTTAAATTTAGCAATGTTTCTTTGCAGTAACATATAATCATAAAGAAAATTAGCAAACTTTGTATCTATTGCATTTGGTACAACTAAATAATTATCTTCTACAAAACTCATACAAAATTCTTTCCTCTCAACCACGCTACTGCTGAGTATCTAACCCCTTTGGTAACTGGCATAACTTTGTGCCATAGAAATGAAGGAAATACTACAAGGCTTCCTTTTGGTTTTATTTCTGAAACAGTTAACTCTTCTCCTGGTTTAACAACATTTGCGTTGCTTAACATAAAATTACCACCTTCGTATTCTGATGGATCGCTTAAAGATATTACAACTGATAACTTTCTAATTGTGTCACCATCTGAATTAAAATCATAATGCCAATCATAATGTTGTCCTGGTTTGTATTCTGTAAATTGAACTGCTTCAGATTTTTCGTACTGAAAGTTCCAACCAGCATTTTTGTTAGCTTCTGAAACAAATGGAAATATTAAACCATATAACCAATCTTCATCTATCCAAGAGATGTTTGAATTTCTAATTTCTAAATTTTGTTTAGCTGGGTCTGTATTATCACCAGCCAATGCTACATCTAGCTTCTTATCTTTGCCTACTTTTATTATATCTTCACAAATATTGTTTGGCATGGCTTGATTAAAATACCAATAATTATAATCTAATATCATATTAACTCCTTACTTTCTGGCAGATATAAATAATCTATCGCAGATTGTTCAACTACATTCTTTGCATCTCTTAAAGTTTGTACAATAGGATAACCTGCCATATTGAATGAAGTATTAAATAATATTGGAATCTGTGTTAGGTTGTAAAATTCTTTTATTAAATCATAAAAGTTTTTATTTGTTTCTCTTTGCAGAGTTTGAACTCTACACGTACCATCTACATGTGTGATAGCTGGTATTAAAGATTGTTTAGATTTGATTACATCTACAGCATACATCATAAATGGTGACTCAGTTTGCTTACCTAAATCAAACCAATCTTTTGCGTACTCGTACAAAACTGTACCAGCAAATGGCCTAAACCATTCTCGTTTCTTTACTGTATTTACTTTGTCTTTACCATTAGGATTGGCTGGATTGTGTAATATACTTCTATTGCCTAATGCTCTAGGACCTGATTCAGATGCTCCTTGAAACATAGCAATTATTTTATTATCTGCTAATAATTGTGCAACGTCTTTATGTGTTACGACCATAGTATATATTCTCCTGTTTTCTAATTGTCATATCTTTTGTCTCACCATGATATAACATCTTAGCTGCTCCCATTGAAGTTCCTGCATCGTTAGATAAAGGTTCTATATACAAAGAAACATCATCTGGTAACGATTTCATTATATCATAATTGGCTACGCAATTCAAGAAATAACCTCCACTCAAACAAACCTTTTTTGTCTTGGTTTTCTGTACCCAATCTAACACATATTCTTTTACATGCTTTTGAGTTTTTGTTTGTAAGGCATATGCAAAGTCTGCTCCAGCTTGAAAATTATCTCTAGCTAAGTCCATGTATGGATAGTTTTTATTATTAATAAACATCCTAGTTAAATTATCATCTATATAAAATAGCCTGTTATTTAATTTACCATTAACATATATTGGAGGAACACAATCGTTAGGTTTACCATAGCTAGCCATGCCCATAAGTTTACCAGCATCCATGTGTGCAAAACCAAAAAACTCAGAGCTGTGACCAAATGCTTGAGCTGGACTCATGTGATTACTAACATGTATCTTATTATCTATATCTATTTTACCTGTTACTTCTGTAGGATAGGTTACATGTTTTTCTAACAATTCAAACGACGCTGGGTAAGAACCTTGAAATACTGATGTATGTTCTCGGCCATACACTCTTTGACCATCTAGTTTAAAGTAAACTTCTGAACCCATACCATCTATTACTATACATAAAGCATCTTCAAAACCTGAATTGTAAAAACTACAAGCAGCATGAAGCTGATGATGATGACTACTTAAGTCTGTAGTTTTAAATGGTTTACCTTTAAATGAACGAGATAAATTATCTACAAGATGTGTAAATATATCTTTGCCTTCCCAATAATCTATATCTTGTTCAGCAAAAGCTGCTATACCTAATCTATCTATATGATCTACATACTTAGTTATTTCTAACATAGCATGTATTGGAAGACAGTCGTATTTTATTTTTGTTAATCTTTCGTTTTCTAAATGTAGTAAGACTTCACCATCTTTAACTAAACAGACAGAAGCGTTATGATTACGATTTATACCTAAGCAAATCACGGAATAGTTATACCAATAGATAATTTTTTATCTGTTGTTTTAACCACCTCGTGTCTTGTAAATCTAGGAACTAGCAAAGTATCATTAGCTTTTAATGTAACTTCTTCTCCAGAAACTAACCAATGTCCTGTTCCATATATTTGTTTAACGACCACATCAAAGTCGTGTTCATGCGTAGTGTAACTTATTTTCTGCCCCCCTGGCTTGGCAAAAACAAAGTTTGCATTTACTGTATCACCTACTAATTTTTTACAGATTAAATCTAATTCTCTTAATTCTTTTGTTAAATCTAACACACTGTTTAACACAGTCATAAAACCGTTGTCGTAATACTTCTTCCATTCTTCATAGACAAAGTAACCATCGTAACTGTAAAAAGGAAATACTAATATACCGCTGCTATTTAATATTTCTACACCGTATTGACCCCATGGATATTTTAAAGGCCATCGTTTTCTTATTTGCAAAAGATCCAATACATCATCTTCCTGTAAAGGAATATGTAAGTCTTTTAATTCTTGTTCTAGTTTATTTAAATACACACACTCTCCTGTAAAAGAGGGGGCAGTTTCCCACCCCCAGTGTTAGTTTAGCCTGATGTTGATTTCCATCTTCCTGCTTCAATTCTGTCGAATACATCTTTTTGATTCCACATACCTGGAGCTATGAATGTTAATCCTGGAACAGCAGCTTCATGTATTACTACTTTACCGCTACCTCCATCTCCACCGTCTCTTGGTGGGGAGTTACCTCTTGGGTGACAAGCAGAACCTGCTCCACCGCCACCTCCGCCTGTATTGGCTGAAGCATCTGATCCGTTTGCATCTGTTCCACCAGCACCAGCTCCACCTGGGCCAGCAGCACCGCCTGCTGTGTTACCTTTTACAGTACCACCTCCGCCACCGCCTGCAACAGTAGCTGAATAATTTCCTACGTTAAATGGTGAACCGTTTCCACCGTTACCACCTCTACCTGGTTGAGATCCGTTACCGCCTGATAGACCATCGCTACCAGCGCCACCACCTCCGCCAGAACCTGAACCACCAGATGGGCAAGTGTTTCCACCTGTTCTATCTCCACCTGAGTTACCTTGACCTGGTGCATTTGGAGATTCACCGCCTGCAGAAGAAGCTCCGCCTCCGCCTGATCCTCCTTGTTGAGGAGGGGCGTTAGAACCGCCACCACCGCCTCCGCCACCTAAAGCTGTGTATGTTGTACCACT
>Ga0098037_1000635_pt1 | contig 17187 bp, 23 predicted proteins | sample 5_EtaG_FD_75050 | JGI IMG/M metagenome (GOLD analysis project Ga0098037, IMG submission 75050) | Marine viral communities from the Subarctic Pacific Ocean - 5_ETSP_OMZ_AT15132 metaG | ecosystem: Environmental > Aquatic > Marine > Oceanic | place: Pacific Ocean | collected 2015-01-08 | reverse complement strand
CAACGGACAGATCGGTAGTGGTGCAGTTAAGCAGAGATACAGGCGTCTTAGTTTCTATGGCGACATGTTCCAAGGACAAAAAAATGCACCTACGACAAATCCGTATGGCGGTCAAGTTATACACCACCCAGGTCATGCGTCAGATGCAGGGTATCAGTCATGGAAAGGCTCGTCTAAATCACGCAAAGCCAACATAGTGAATTACACTAAAGGTGGGTATGGTTATGATGAAGCGGCTCAAAGACCTATCGTATTCTTCCACGGCACACCTGCTGGCTGGGCATTCAGACGAGGAGTAGACAATCCTAACGTCGTCTTCAGACATTCCAAAATAGGAAACTACGGCCCTGGCTATTACTTAACAGAAAATCCTAACGTCGCAGGTGAAGTATACGCCGAAAGACCTACAGTTGCATCGACGGCAGAACAGATACGAGACCTTGATGTTGATGACGCAAGGAAGGAAGAGCTACTAGTAGATAGCCATGACTTGGCTAAACTAAGAATGAACATAGCGCAAAAGAGAAGACAGTATGGCGAGCTAGAAACAGGTATGGCTCAAAGAGGTGAGATGTTTGACCACGAAGCGCATCAATCTGAGATAGAAAGGCTACTAACAGCCGAGGAATGGCTTGCTGACGGACTGTCTCAAAATGGTGTAGCGATTGATCCGTATGTTATGCCGATGGTTATTGACCTTAAATCTCCTGCTGATTTCAGAATGCAGGCAGATTATAATATTGACCATCCGATGATTAAATCAATCATGGGCGAGATACTAAAAAGAACAGACGACTCAGAGCCTTCGCTTACTTATTTGCAAGACATATTGCTGGATGACACATCAGGATCAGATACATATAAAGGATTAGTTCTTGCTATTGAGAGGGCGGGTCATAGTAGACGATCCGCACAAGGTATGCTGACAAAAATACTAGAAGATCTTGGGTATGACGGCATAATGTCAACGCATGTAAACACTATTTCTTATGGTGGAGCGGCCAATAGTAAACTAACCTATGGTGCGTCTGCATTCTCACACACTTCCGTTGTTCTCTTTAAGCCAGAGCAATCAAAGCACATAGACGCAGACTATTTTGATAGAAATGACGCTCAACTATACAGTCAAGTAGATAACCTCGAGCCAATAGAAAGAGGCACTTCAGGAAATCTTATTAATACTTTTATAAAGGGCGACCTTAATAGTTTCGATGATATACCTGTCGGTCAATTCGGTGAACTTGTTGAAGAGGGTGGGTCAAACAGCACAATGACAAGTGCCGTTATGTCTATGCTTAGAAAGAAAGAGCCAACGCCTGCCGAAGAACAAGCGATACGAAAGCATGGCGTCTTTAGTTTTCTTAACAGAGTATCAACAAAGATTAGAAGTCAGGGAATGAACTGGATTGCAGACAGATACCAAGAGCATTACCCAGATATGCAACAGCGTTTTGGTAAGAAGATCATGCCTATATTCAACGCTCTCAGATCCTTACCAGACAGCGACGGCATACTGCGAGGCTACTTCAGAAGATCAACGGCTGGCTTTGGACAAGAACAACCTAAGTCTCACGGACGAATTACCCGTGCCTTACGACGAGGCGATGGGTCTCGTGCTGAACGTCAGTTAACAACACAAGAAAGAGCTATATACAAAGACATCAGATTAATCTTAGGCACTGAAAGAGAAGAAATGATTGCTGAAGGCTTCCACGTTGGTGACAGAGGCCCGAACTATCTACCTCAAGTATGGGATCAGAGCAAGATACGTAAGAACAAGGACGAGTTTATTTCTAAGATGAAGAGATACTACGAAGTCGAGAGCCTTACAAACAACAGAACATATAGCGACGCAGAAGCTCAAGCCTTTGCTGAAGGTATAATGCTCAAGCTACTAGACGAAAGCGAAGGTGGTGTCTTTATTCCAGTTAAAGGATCAACAAAGAACTCAGCCTTTGAAAACGTAGACTACTCAAGGGTCATAGAGTTAGAGAAATACCCAGATATGCTTAACGAACTAGAGCCTTTCCTTGAGAGTAATCTGGAAAGTATCATGGTAAAATACCTTGAGGGTAGCTCAAGACGTCTTACATCTTCTAAACGATTTGGACTTAACAGCCACGCTGTCTCTGACTACATGATGGTAGCAAAAGAAGGACGTATGGGGATCGCCCGACTTCTATCAAAGGCAAGGCAGTTTGAGTATGACATAACAGCTATGAACGCTGAAGGAATAAAGGAAACAGCTACTCTTGTCGACACAATCCGTATGCCATTTGAAAACAATCAAGGTGAAGCTGTCGCATTCGCAGACAAGTTACTTGAAGTAGCTACTACATCTGGCCCAGCAGGGGCAAAGCAGATGCTTATGGACATTGCGCCAATGATTAAAGGACAAATAAGTCCTGTATATAAGAAGAGAGTTGAAGCCATAGTTGGTGCAATACAAGACTTCAAAGGAAAAACAGGACAGATAGCCTACGATACTGGCGAAGAGTATGTCGATAATGCTATGCGCATCCTTCACAAGAAGCCTATGCACGGCACAAACAAGACGGGCATGAGAGTATCACGAGGTCTGCGTTTCTTTAACAACGTCTCACTCCTCGGCTTCACAACACTAACATCTATCGGTGACTTGGGTCTGCCTATCATACGATCTGGCTCTTTCTCAAGTTGGGCTAAAGGGTTAGCTAAAATGACCGATCCTGATTACAAAGAGATGATTAGAAATGTCGGTGTCGCTATGGAGAACGTCGTACACGAACGCATGGTACACATGTATGGCGCACCCGATAACAAAGCGTCTCACGCTTTCTTCAACGCGACGTTACTTACACCTTGGACAGACATGAACAGGCAGATCGCTGGAGCTACAGGTTATGAGACGTTCAAGACAATGCAGATTAAAGCTAACAATTCCTTTAAGGCAGGTGTCCCCTACTCAATGCAGTCTGGTCAATACAAAACAGCGCATCGTTTCTTAAAGAACTATGGTCTTGAGGAGTATCTGCCAGGAGCAAGCAAAGCAAAAGAAAGTCTTAGCAACAAAGCGTTAATGGAGAGTGACGACAAGCTACGGATGGCGGTCATTAAGTTTGCAGACGACGCAATCTTCCAGCCGAACCCTAACGACATTCCAATGTGGGCGCAGACACCCGTCGGTTCACTGGTCTTCCAGCTTAAATCATTCCCACTTATGATGTCACGTCTCGGCGGTCATGTTCTTAAAGAAGCAAAACACGGGAACTTTACACCCCTTATGTACTTAGCGTCTGTTGGCCCCGCTTTCGGTATGGTTACTCTCAGCGTTAAAGATATTATTCAGATGAGAGGTGGCGAGGAAGACAGAGATCCAGCGTTAAGAAAGAGGAACATTCTAAAAGTATTAGGTTACGACAAGGATACGCACGGAGACGAGGACGACTTCCTTGGCTGGTATGTAGAAAGCATGATGGTTATGGGTGGTCTTGGTCTTCTCGGAGACGTCATTCATTCAGCCGTAACACAGACAGACAATGGTGCATACGGACAACAACGTATGTGGTCAACGCTTCTTGGCCCATCATTCGGTCTAGGTACAGCAACAATGAACGTAAGCGCAGGCTTAATGGATGAGAAAGACAACAGCAACTCTAAAGAAAGATCAGCCGTCAGGGAGATGGTGACACGTATTCCAGTCCTTGGTGGTAACAGAAAGTTTAAAGAAGCAGTAGTAGACGCCACTGCTGGTGAAGGCTCAAGTGGAAACACGGGTGGCTGGAAGTCAAGCATGAGTGATGGTTGGGGAACATAATGCCAGAGATTACAATGGAAAGAATTTTAAAAATGCGACTTTTGCCCCGATTTATGATGGGCATTATGACATATGCCTACCTCGATACTTTGTGGTGGTTTCAAAGCCTGTCGCCAGACGAGATGACAACTCAGGCGGCGTCATTAACAGCAACAGTAACAGGAGCTATGACAGGCGCATTCGCCGTCTGGCTTGGATCGGAGAAAATAAATGATAACACAACTACTTAGTTCCGTTGTCGGGTTAGGCACTAGCTTCCTCGACAGCAAAGCGGAGATACAAAAAGCAAAGGCAACTAAAGAACAGAAGATAGCAGAAGGTACTGCTAACTGGGAAGTCATGGCAATGGATGCTTCTAAATCCAGCATCAAAGATGAAATCTGGACAACTTTGTTTGTGCTTTTAATACTAGCAAATTTTTTGCCCTTTTGGGGAATACAAGAACACATGGCTAGAGGTTGGGAAAATTTAGAGAAAACTCCAGACTTTATAAAATACGGAATGTACGCAAGCATTGCCGCCAGTTTCGGACTCAGATCATTTAGCAAGTTGAAAAGAAAATGAATACGGAAGCAATAATAACCCACGTCTGCGCCGCTTTTGTTGGCGTAGTCTTGCTTTATTTTTTTATATTTTAATAAGGAGAAACTAATGGCTTTTAAATTATCACAACGATCTCTTGGCAGACTAGACGGAGTTAAACCAGCAATGCACTCAGTTGTCACAACAGCCATCGGTCTTTCGAACGTCGACTTCGGTTGCGTTTGTGGACTCCGAACGCCAGAAGAACAGGCTGATCTCGTAGCTCGTGGCGCATCCCAAACACACAAGTCAAAACACCTTACGGGAGACGCAGTCGATTTAATGGCATACGTCTATGCAAACGGAGCAAGCCGCGCTTCCTGGGAACTAAATCTCTACGACGACATTGCAGACGCAATGAAAGAAGCGGCAGTAAGAGAAGGCGTTGCAATAAAATGGGGCGCGGCTTGGAGCGTTGGCGACCTCCGAGACTGGGAAGGCACAGCGGAAGAAGCAATGAACTCTTATGTAGATTTACGTCGTTCTCAAGGACGACGACCTTTCATTGATGGGCCACACTTTGAGTTAATGTAATGCCTTGGATAGATGAGATAGATGAGGTTCAGGAACTAAGAGATGTCCTGAAGCAGATCAGGAAAGAAATAGACGAGGGCTTTATAAATCCAGACGATTTGAATAATAAAAAGCAGAAGGATAAAGATGTACGAGTACAGGATAAAGGAAGTCGCAAGAATAGTTGACGGCGATACAATCGACATCGTTATCGACCTTGGCTTTTCTTTGACAAAGAAAGAACGTGTACGTCTGGCTGGTATTGATACACCTGAATGTCGAACCCGCGACCTCGATGAAAAGCAGATGGGACTTGAAGCAAAAGCCTTTCTTACAAGACGTCTCGCAGATGGTGAGCCTTCAGGCTTAAAGGTGCAAACGAAGAAAGATGGCAAGTACGGAAGGATGCTCGGAACTATTTTTGTTGGTAGACAAAACATTAATGAGGAGATGGTAGATCGTGGCTTTGCATGGAAATACGACGGGGGAACAAAGAAGAAAGATTTAGAAGAATTAAAATCCCGCCGATAACCACCGAGAAAGCCATAAGCCGTCTCACCTTTATTATAATTTTAATAGCTTGGATTATAGAAGTTATAAGAAATCCACAACCCATGATCGAACTCCTCTTAGATATACCAAAGTTTAACAACTATATTATTTTGTGGTGACGACCTCGCCTAAAAGTGCGGCGTAAGCACAGATGTCTACTATACTGTCCTTATGGTCTGGCGTCTTGTTAAGACGCGATAACTTCACACCAATCATACACTTCAATACTTGGTCAGCCGTTACTTTCGTGCCAAGAATGACACTCCATATATCTGCTATCTGTTGATGATTAACCTTGACGTCACCATAATCCTTGGCTCTATCGCCATTAATATAATCTTCTGCCGTCAGTAAAAATTCAGATCGGTTCATATTCTCTCTCCTTTAACATCCATTTCATAATACCCTTGCTATACCTAGCTTGATGTTTGATATCCGCTATCTCTTGTCGCAGTAGCTTTCTCTTTTGTACTGCTTTAATGCGTTCGTCTGATTGATATTGTTCTGAAATGTCTGGCAACCTTTCTGTAATAGAAATTATTTCTATCTCCTTTAGCTCAACATCACGCAATAACTTTGAGTGTTTGTTAACTATTGCCATATAGCTTTCTACATTATAATTAATTGTTTCTTCCATCATCATTCCTTTGGTAGGGGTTCGTATAATTTAAAATCAGAACACAATACGTTTGCGCTCTTATCATGCTTAGTGCAATGCCAACAACCATCTGGCTTTGGTCTGGCGAACTGACATAAAGAACAAGACGTTGGCTCAACCTCTACTCCATCCCAACATGCGCCTGACTTAAAGCAACCACGACATCTCCAATCAGAGTTGTCTTTCGATATCTTCCTTGCCTCTCCATTCAACACACGCTCTATTCTTTCTTTGATGTGTCCAAATTCAAAGTCATCAAACCTCACTATCTCTGCGTGATAGTCCGAGTTGTTCTTGTTGATGGCTATAAAAAAACATTCTTCCATCTTGCTCATACCCATCATCATCTGGACTTGACCAAAGTATCTTGGGTGAGAATACTTTACTCCGTCTTTCACAAACTTCTTAAAGCTCGCATCGTTCATGCTCTTAATTTCTAGGACACGAAGAACGCCATCATCCAATTCGATATGCCCGTCCATGTGACAGACGATATGCCCTTCCCATTCTTCATAGGTATGCTGTCTGCCCGTCAACCCGTCTGTTTCCCACACACGAACGTCGGCTTTTTCCTTTAGGTCTTTGACGACTTCGTCTTCGAGGATGTGACCCAAGCGGAATATGCGCTTGAGGCGAGCGTCTGGCTGAGTGTTGGGAAATCCGCGTAAACTGTACGCTTGGTAAGCGTCGCAGGGATGTCCGATGCCCGAAGCCCCAATATAGTCTCTGGCCTTTTCTTTTTTTTGTTGGTCGTATCCGTCATCTATTGCTACTAAAACCTGACTTGCTAAAACTCTGCTCATTATTATTTGCCTTATAAAAAAAAGGGGAGCCGAAGCTCCCCTAGTCGGGAGGTATCCCTAAAAAGGGATCTCATCGTCCAGTTTCTCGGCTGTAGTTACTGCTCCGTTGGACTTGTCTGATAAAGGCATAAACTTTTTAACCTCTGAGGACTGACGTTCTACGCCGTCATCTCCTTTCCAAGGCTTGCCCATACCCACTGCGATCTTGCAGACGAGACCTTTCATCGTTGCAATATCTCCAGGTTTGTCTGGATTAGGGTGGTCAGATGAGATCAAGAATGATTTCAACTGACGTCTGCCAATGTCTTGGGCTATATCGCTAGTATGTAGGATGTTAAAGTTCATACGAATATCGCCAGAACCTCCTTCATCTACAAGATCAGCTACCAGCTTTTTGTTTTTAGTAGTACCTACACTTTCAATCTTCGCGTCTGCGCATTTAACTGTGTACGTACCAGGTTGAAGACGTGTGCTACCCGCACTAGCGTCTACTGTCGATAGGTCTAACGACCCAAATCCATTCCAATCACTCATACCTTACCTCCTTCTGATTTTTTGGATGGTTCATCTCCTAACATTCTTGTTAGAAGCTCTGTTATATCGTCTGACTTTTCATAGGCTTTCAGACGATTGCGTGGATCACGGGTTTTCCCGTGCCATCCACTAACCTCATCGGTAACAATGTACCTCTGAACTTTTGGTTTGCCTTGGTCGTTCGTCTCAGTGACACGAACTCCACAAAGGACATGATCGAACAAGGCGGGTACATGCTTTGACACCGAACCACCTTTAACAAGAGGCCAATAGTGTGTGACATCATTGGCATCCTTCTCTTCTTTTGCGAGACATGTGACGTAGACATGTACTGGCAGATCACGAATGCTTTTTAATGCACCAAGCATTATCCGATTGTAGTCACCCCACAACTGGAAGCCGTTCTTGTTGCCCTCGTGTTCCTTTTCTAAGTGTTCGACAAGACGCTCAGACATTTCTGTCAGACTGTCTATCGCTATCCACTTATACCCTGCTTCCTTAAATTCAGCACTGGCTATCATCTTCCATATACCGAGGAAGCTATAGACACCTCCTTCTGGATCATGGTTTCTATTCCATGACGTGAAGGGAAGGTAATCAATAGATACGTCTTCGACTGATTTAAGCCCTGCCTCTCCAGAAATTATTAAGCCTTTGCCATAACGCTTCTGGTAATAGCGACACTGATACGTCTTGCCATACCCGTGATGTGCATACAAAAGAACCTTAGTCGGTTCATTGTCTGACACGTTTGCTGTACTCATAACTTTAAACATTTGGTATCACCTTTATCTTTGCCTTATCGAGCTTGCGAGTAAGTGCAAACATGAGAGGGTCTTGTTCGTGATGTGGAAGTTTTTGGAACTGTCTTTTGTCAACAGTCATATTAACTTTTATATAATGAGGTACTGATCCCTGACCAAAGTGTTTCTCAAGGGCGTCTTTATCCCAAGACCAACGCTCTGATCTGTTACAAATAATCTCAAACTTAGGTGTGGATTGTGCAAGTTCTCCAGCTTCTTCGGGAAAGTTATAGGCAAGTTCGTTCTCAATCTGTCCTATTCTTTCTTCAATAACTGCACGATCTTTTGTTAGCTTATGCAATTCCTCTGCGAGATTTTGCATCGTCTCTACTTTGGTTTCTGATGAGCTAACAGTAGTTGGGGTGTCTGCAAAGACAGCCCATCTGTCTTCTGTGGTCATATTATTTTCTCCTACAATTTACATCAGCGTATAACGTATGATGTGTGTTGACTACTTAGGTAGTGTAGTGTAGGTTATACGAGTATGCAAGTACAAATTTAGAAAAAAAGGAAAAATCATGGCGAAGAAGCTCAACATTGCACGTCTTGTTGACGATCTAGGCGGTGCTTCTACTGTCGCTCACATGGCTAAAGTCGTAAGAACTGCACCATACGGGTGGATCAATAGAAACTTTGTGTCTTCCATAGTCCTTGAGAAAATTCTTTCAGAGAAACCTGAACTAGAACTAGACACTTATTTTGAAGAGGAAGAAAATGACAAAGACAAAACTGGAAGCGGCACTTGAATATTTAGATCGAGGTTGGAGTATCATTCCAATCAAACCAGAGGGTAAACGTCCCGCAATCAAATGGTTAGAGTACCAAGAGAGACAACCGACAGAGCAAGAGGTTGAGGAATGGTGGACGAAGTGGCCTACGTATGACATCGCTATTGTAACAGGCGCAATAAGTGGTGTGGTCGTAGTCGACTGCGATAACGAGGACGCTCTTCATTCTGCTTTCGATAGTGGAATGCGATCACCTATTAAAGTGACAACGAAACGAGGTACACATTTATATTTCGAGCATCCGAAAGACGGAGTCAGACGTGGCCCACGAGCAGGCATTAACTCTCGTGGTGCAGACTGGCCTAAGATAAACGGCTTAGACTTTAGGGGAGACGGGTCTTACGCCCTCCTCCCCCCGTCCAACAATTATACTTGGGACTATCCTGCTTATCTGGATTATGATGAGATGCCCGTCTGGAAAGACTGGAAACCTACACTAAAGGAAATGAATGGCGGCGACTTTCGTTTCTCTGAACTTGATCTGTCGTCTGTCGAGCCTCTCGACCCTGATGAGTTTATAAGTGAGTGGGATAGGACAGCAAAATTTGTACGGGATAACTTTCCTAATACCAATAAGATCCCGTCAGGTATGGGCAACGGACGCAATGAACGTCTGATGAAACATATAAGCGAGAGTATTTTAGAAGGATACTTCGGATACGACTTACGTCTTAGGGGCATAGCTTTTATGCGGGAGTTCTTTGAAGACCAATTAGAGGAACGCGAGTTCGAAGCTACTGTCTGCTCGATGGAGCAATCGGAAAGGCGTAATCATCCAGATCGTTTCAATGAAGATGGTGATTATATATATAAACCTTACGTCGTTCCACAACAGCAAGAAGAGAAGAGAGTGCGTCGCCTCATTCAAATGAAAGATGCTGACCAGTTGTTACAAGAGAGTGATGCCAAGACGTATCTCATTGAGCCGTGGCTACCCAGTAATACAATCGTTCAAGTCTTTGGGTATAGTGGTCATGGTAAGTCTATGTTTGTTCAACACGCTATGTCTTCCCTATGCGCTGGTCGTAAATACTTTGGCCCATTCGAGATTGGCAGACCCGCTCGCGTCTTGTACTTAGATTTCGAGATGGGAATGTCTACCATAGCCAGACGATTAATGGAGATGAAACAAATCCACGGCGACACTCAAGACAGGCTGAATATATGGACACCCTTTGTAGATAAAAAAGAAATTAATCTGCATGACCGAGAAGGATTGCTTGAGCTTCAGGAATGGATCGAGTTTAGTAAGCCAGACGTCGTCGTCCTTGATACTATTCGATCAGCTTACCCTGGGCTTGCTGAAAATTCGGCTGACGAATGGAGTAAGATTAACAAGTTGGCAGTCAAGTTAAGAAACTCAGGGCTGTCTGTTATTATGATACACCATTCCAATAAGCCGTCTGACAATGGCATGGGTCGGGAGGCAGGGTCAACTAATCAGCTAACAGTTTTGGAAACACAAATTAGAATAACGCAGGTCTTCGCTGATGAAGACACGGCAAAACAAAATGCTGGTTTGTTTGATGGGAACTATGACAATCCTATTTGGCCTCTGCTCCAATCGAAACTACCACCAGATTATAGATTATATATGGTAATGGAAGTTCGGTATGGAAAAGTTAGAGAGTGGACTGATATGCACGACAGAGTTCAGTGGGTTGGGTTCGGCGCACACAATCTAACAGACGAAAAGATTATTGTATCGAGCCGATCAACAAAGCAAAGAGCTAAAGACATGGCTCTTGATGGGCATGATCCAGAGTTCATTAGCCAGAAACTCAGCAGACCACTACGTCTTATTCGTGATTGGTTGGAGATTGAAGCCGTTTCTGGAGACGCACCCGTTCCAAAGCTGACATCTGTCCAATAGATACAACCTTTGCCCCAGGGAAATACTTTCGAATTTCGTCAATCGTCTTGGCGACTTCGGGGTATTTCTCTCTATTTCTTTTAGCTATGGACTGGTGGGGGTCAGTCGCCACTAGGACTTCCTTCCCCCGTATTTTCACAAGTCTCACCTTGACAACAGTCTTGTGTAACAACATGACAGACAGGACATTGATAGTGACCATGAACCATTACAGGTTGTTGCTTGCACATACAGAAAGGACACAACCCTTCTTTTATTCTGTCTTCAAATTCTTTATCCATGATTGATATAACGTCTCCACTAAGTCGTGTCGGCTTATTCCGTTTCCTCTCTCGTCGACCCCCTTCGGGGGTCGTCGAGTAAACTCAACGCCTAGACGTTATATCAACTTTCATCACATAAGTCAATAGTGCTATTTAAATAACTTTAGGTGTTGCATAGTGCCTTTCCACGTATTATATTTTATACGAAAAGAGGAGTGGTGAATGCCGAGGAAGGTTAGCATAACCGATGCTGACATGTCTTGGCTCCGAGATAACCATAAGAACTTGACCTATAATGACATGGCGAGACGTCTCAACTGCTGTGTCGATACCTTGAAACGCATCCTAGTCAGGCAGGGATTGCAAGAATTTGACGGGGCTAAGTACCAACTGCGTCGTGATTTTAAAGAGAAGACATGGGAAAGACCTTGCATGTCTTGTGGCATAGAGGAAAGGAGACCAAAGAATTGGTTCTTCTGTCGATCTTGTCGCAAAGAATTGGGGTATGAGGATTGAGCGGTAGACGACATAAACAAAAGGGCGACAAGTACGAACGCGAGTTAGCCAGTTACATCAACGAAGCTACTGGCCTTCAGTCTTTTCGCGCTCCATTATCTGGCGGAGGACATGTCGGAATGGTTGGCGGCGCAGACATATTGGGAGTGCCAGACGTGTTCGTCGAGGCAAAAAGAGTCGAGCGTCTAAACTTCCATGATGCCCTTCGGCAAGCCGAGGGCAACATTATCAAAACAAAGAGCGATGACTGCCCGTTAGTTATAAATAGAAAGTCCCGCATGAAAACTGGTGAAAGTCTGTGCCTCTTGCGTCTCGATGATTTCCTGAAATTCTACAAGTCATACCTGAAAGAAAAAGGACATGTGTGAGGACGACCATACGTCTGTCCATATGCAAGAATAAACTATCAAAGCAAAGGAGATTATCATGGCTGGTAAAATGAAGAAGAAACCTAAGAAGAAACCAATCAAGAAACCAATAAGGTACTGAGATGATACGCAAGTCAAGAGGGTTAATATTTGGTACGTCTGCTCCTAGCATGGGCAATAGTATTATTAATACTACTAATCCTTACAGAACTATCAGTCAAATCCCAGTCCAATTTGGTAAGTCAACCAAACAAAACGCAAAGTTTGGAGGAAGAAACCGAAAGATCAAACGAAGATAATCGTATGGCTTTGTCAGAATATCTATTAAAGGGCAAGTCCGAGAGCCATTTAAACTTTGATTCAAACTTCTCTCCTGCTCTGAAAAAATTCCTAGACGCATCGAAGGAAGCGGGTCACAACATCGACATCTACTCAGGATACAGAACACCCGAACATCAGAAACGTCTGTTCGCCGAAGCCGTAAAGAAATACGGCAGTCCCGAAGCCGCAAGGCATTGGGTTGCTCCTCCTGGGAAATCCAAACACAACTTTGGTCTCGCGGCAGACTTGAAGTATGGCACAGACAAAGCACAAGAATGGGCGCACAAGAACGCAGAGAAGTATGGTCTGCATTTCCGTATGGGTCACGAGCCTTGGCAGATCGAACTGATGGAAACCAAGTCAGACAAACCAAACGAAACAAATGAAAAAGCAAGCGAGGTCATGGACGAGAAGACGAAAGAGGAACAACAAGAAAGTCCTTTCAGCAGTTACATGATGAAAGACACGCCATACCAAGACACCCGCATAACTTTGGTGCAAGAAGGTTCCCCAGCACAAACGGCTGGCGTTGTTGAAGACGTGATGACAGACGACTGGGCGAACAAATCATTCGCCAAGATGCTCGGTCTGTAGGACGACCAAACTCTATCCCACATGTAAGAATATACAGACGGGAGTTTTAAATGGTCGATCCAATCACAGGTATAACTGCGGCTTACGCGGCAGTGAAAACGGGAATAAAAATGGGGAAGGAAATGTCCTCGTTAGCCAAAGACTTAGGCACTCTATTCGATTTTATAGACGGAGCAAAAGCAAACCACTCGTCAAAGAAACGAGGATCAGCAAATGAAGAGGCAATGCAGACATTCATAGAGCGAAAAGAAGCCGAAGATATGGAGGAGAACTTACGCAACATAGTCATACAGACGAGAGGCGTTGGTGGGTGGGCTGAACTCGTAAAGCTACGAGCAGACATCCGTGTTCAGAGAAAGAAAGAAGAAGAAGACGCAAGGAAAAGACGAGCGCAACTCATCGAAGACATTGGCTTTTATATTCTAGTAGGTTTAGCCGTCTTGCTGACGGCAGGCGTAGGCATCCTAGCAATCTTACATTTTCAAGGACGTCTATGATAACCAAGACAACCACTACACTCATGGTAATGTTTACCTTAGATTTCAACACACTCGATGAGTGTGCTGAAATGAGTATAGAATTGTATGGTAAGAACAGATGCTACGAAAGCACCAATTATTATGTGAAGCAACCACTCTCCAAACCCCAAGGGTTTGAAGAGTTGCTCAATGAATACCGACAAATAATTTTAGAGAAGCAAGGCTACTGACCTTCGACTGCTTGAAGAAATAATCTCAACAACCAATCGTCTCCCTCCATATCTTTCAAGGAAAGTCCGTACTCTATTCCAAGGTCAAGCTCTAGTTGCATGGCTTGGCATTACCCTCAACAAAGAAGACCGCCCAAGCAAACAGATAGTCCTCTGCCTTTGGCCCTTGCACATAGGAACTGCCGTTATGATCGACGATGCCTATGTACTCAAGCGTTTTAAGATGTCTGCTTATCTGTCCTTGTGTCAGTTCCGTCGCTTTCGCTAACTGATTTTGTGTCTTGCACTTCTCCGACGCTTGGGTTCGGAGGTGTTTCAGTATCTTCACTGCCGTTTCTTTTTGGTGTTGTGTCAGTCTGTGCATCTTTATTCTCTACTCTGCCTATTGTTTTTGTTATCCAGTACGAACTTTGCAATGCGCCTCGCATGAAATCCAACGAGGTACATGCGCCTTGCTGATTGGTTATGGTGTCAGGGTTGAAACCAAGTTCAACCCCAACAAACTGTTCATCTTGTTGAACAATGTAAACATCAGCAACCTTATATAGTTTAGGTTCACTCATCTTTTTCACCCAACTTCAATACATTATCCGCATAACCATGTCGTTCACCTGCCTCTTTTAGGTCAACTTTCAAATCTATTAGAACGTCTGTTATATCATGCGCCGTTGTCCTTACCCACACGTTATCGTCGTGTGTATGAATGAACTTCGAGCATGATTCTATTAGGCTTTCACATAAATCTTCGATGATCTTATAGTCATCCTTACTGAAAGGACACTTCACTTTACCTATTACTTTTACGTTGGACATTTATCCACCTTTCGTTTATGCGTCTTACTACTCTATAGGTGTTCTTTTGATGATACAAGTTTAATATACTGTGTCATATCTGTGATAACTAAACACCTTTACATAATCAGACGTGGTTGCTTTGGGTCAATTAGTAAGACCCAAAGTGTTATATTGACCACGTCATACGTCATTGTTTTCGCTTGACTCTTTCCTAGAACCCTTGGTAAGGGAAAGGTCATGGGTTCGAATCCCATCGGTAGCACCATATTTTACTGGTACTTCAAGCGTACTCTTGCTTGAGGTGTCACTTGACTGGGTAAAATTTGTGTCATTCTTCCGAAGTAATCCTATCGTATCACCCAAGTGGTCATGGCTTAAATGAGAATAGCGCATGACCATAGCTAATGATGTATGACCGAGCAAATCCGCAACTGCTCGCAGACTTGCTCCCTTCTGCACCAAGTGTGATGCAAAAGTGTGACGGGTATCATGCGGTTTAAAGTTTTTAATCTTTGCCCTCGCACAAGCAGTGTAGAAGTAAGGATAGAAGTTATCCCTACCCCAAGGACGACCACTAGGCATGGCAAAGACATAGTCTCCGTTGTCTTTACCCATCCCACGTTTCGCCTCTGGTGAAAGAGGAACGGCTCTTGTTCTCGACTTCGAACCTCTCCCCTTTCGTCTCGTAAACAATGCCTTGCCATTCCGTGCGTTGTCCCACGTCAGAGCAAATGCCTCGCCAATCGTACATCCCGTATAAAATAGAAAGGTGAGCAGACCCTTTATCTCTGTCTCGCTCTTCGCAATAAGCAGATCACGTTCTTTCTCCGTGAGCCACCTCGTCCGAGCGTCATCAACACTAGGTCTCTTCAGTTTCAAGTCAGGCACGGACACACCACTCTCTTTTGCATGACGTATCATGGCATTAATCGAGTTCATCTCCCTTGCTACAGTTCCCGCCGTGTTCTTGAACCCATTTATATAGGTCAAGACCTCACGAGTTTTCAGTTCGTGCAGTTTCCTGCTACCAAACTGACGTGAAACCTTTAACAAGTTCCGTCTGTCCGTCTCACCTGGAGGGTTTGGTCGCTCCAAAAACAAATTGATAGCCTCGTCTACAGTCGCATGATTATCCGTCTCGTCTGTGGACATGATAGCTTCATGGATAATGGCACTGAGTTGTGCTGATGCCCATTGTTTCTGATGCTTAGTGAAGTTCGTGCTTTGTCTCACACGTATCTTCTTGCCGTCGGCACGATAAACGATGCCTTGAGCATACCAAGTATTCCCTCTAAGTAGTAACCTAACTGTCATCTTCCTCTCTCTCCACTCTATAAAGTTTTGCAAATGGGTCGGGAAACTTATAGGTTGCATCCCAATCCTTTGGCAACCCACCACTCATAATGCGATAGGCATTGTCGTCGACTTCGTTAAACAAATCCAAGAGCTTAACTACAATCTGCGCTCTCGAAGTTACACCAAGTTTCTTTGCGATAGATCGCACATAAACTTTCGCCGTATTTGCAGAGACGTTAAACCTCTCTCCAATCTCATTGTTGTCTGCCCCACGCAGTAGCATCTGCATACTAGCGTGTTGCTTGCTCGTCATATCAGGCAGTGTATCTAGTTGTGCTAGTGTATCCATGTTTCCAAGTCCACCAGACGTGGTAGCAGTCGCATTGTCCATGCTGGACTTGTTCGCCAATGCTCCCAAAATTTGATCGAGCTTCCACTCGATGCGATCTAATTGAGTTGTCATTTAATTTTTTCCCATAAAAATTTGTGTAATTATTTATTTGCCAAGCGTTTACTCGGCAACGCCAACATAAGCAACTTGACTTTGGGGGTGACTGCTTTCCTACGGAGCGTCGGCTCAATGGAAATTGTCTTCCTCTTCTTTGTGATCTCATTTTTTATCCTTCGCATAAATATTAGGGTTAGCTATACGCCTACCTTTTCTCGCAGTTCCTCCGTTGTCACATGTCAAGACAGCGGATTCAATGTAACCTCTAAAGATACAACGACACAGAAAGTTAATAACAGTTTCCGTATACACGCTATAAGCGTTACTAAACCGCTCTCTAAATGTCGTTGCACTAAAGAGGCTAACTAGATTCATTATCATATAATACCTCCCAGTTCTTTAATTATGTATAATATTTAATACACGTTAATAGTTTCTTACAAATAACACAAGTGTTTTTTTAGTGTCATTTCGAAACTACTCCCTCTCGCCCCCGCGTGGGGGTCAAATGATCCCCAACATTTCCTTGGCTTTCTCCTTCAAGTCGCCCATTTTTTCTGCCTCTTTAACGAGTTCAAGGTTTTCTATCTTGTTTCCATCGGGAAGCGATATGCCCTCACAGTTAATAGCTTTACACAAGTAATACTTCTTGGGTTCAAACTTCCACCCGACCAACACAACGTCGCCTGCGGCTAGGTCTGTCGTCGTATCATTAACCCACTCACTTTCCCACGCATGAAAGCCTTTCTGTGCGGGGTTGATGTTGGTAATCTCCTTAATCCAATACGGCAGGCTCTTACCTTTCCAACCTTTCTTCTTGCCACCGCCTGCTGGCACTGGCTTGCCAAGTGTAGCCTTGATCGGGGCGGTTATGATCGTCTTGGCCGCGCCACTAGGCAGATCGTCTACAGTATATAGTCCGTCTTCAATGGCTTGAAGCCCTATACATTTGGTCAACTCCATCTTCTCGTCATT
>Ga0098037_1000631_pt1 | contig 17283 bp, 20 predicted proteins | sample 5_EtaG_FD_75050 | JGI IMG/M metagenome (GOLD analysis project Ga0098037, IMG submission 75050) | Marine viral communities from the Subarctic Pacific Ocean - 5_ETSP_OMZ_AT15132 metaG | ecosystem: Environmental > Aquatic > Marine > Oceanic | place: Pacific Ocean | collected 2015-01-08 | reverse complement strand
TAATTTTGATATACCTATAAGTATTTCTTGAGCATCTATAAAACATTCTTTTTTTGCCTTAATAGCGTTTCTTCTTTTTTCATCAGATAAGTCAGGGTCTAATGGTGTTTTTATATCATTTATAAGTATAGCTACAGCCTCCTTAGAAGAATCAATAAGGTCTTGAAGTGTTCTTTGAACATATGATTTATTACTTTCTTTAACCATCTACTTTTGCTAATACGTCTTCGTTTCTCATTCTAAGAAGCTTTTTACCTTCTATTTTCATTTCATATTCAGAGTTTTCAGAAAAAACAATCTCATCTCCTTCTTTCATTCCTTGATCCTTTAACCAACTATTCATGTGTCTGATATATCCATATAGAGTTATATCATCTTGAGTTGACTTTATATATATACCAGAATTGGTTTTAACATCTTCTTCAGCTTCTATTTTTTGTTCAATAAAATTCCAGTGATGAACCATTTTTAACTCCCCATCTCTAACTCTTGCATATATATGCTCCCAGTGAACTTTATATAGATTTTCCTCCCCCTCTATCCAATTTATTTTATTGTCACTAACTAAATCTATTGAAGAGTGTTGGGATTTAACTTTTCTATCTATAGTCATACTAGCTTGGTTACCAGTTATTAAGTGGTGAAAATAAATCTTATCTCCTTCTTTAACATCAAACTCTAAACCTTCTGGTAGCCAGTTTGGAGCATGTTTTACTACACCATATTGTCTAGCTAATTTCAATGGATCATATGTTACGTTAATAAACATTTCTTTTCCATTAATATTAATAGTGTCTTCGTAAGGTTTTTCTACCTCAACTATAAAATGATTTTTAGGTATATTCATATTAAATAACTTCGTATTCTTCTTTGTAGTCTAAATTATATTCCACTCCAGTTAGGCTGAAAAATGATTTCCACATTTCTGATTCTTCCTCCTCCTCCATCTTTATAAAGACGTTAAACTTTAACATTTTATATTTTATAAAATATAAATCATCTTGAACGATAGCTGTTATTTTTGCTCTACCCCTCATTATAGGTTGACCAACAACATAGGTTATTCCATCTTTAATGTCTCCTACTGTTATTTTTCTTATTATTCCATGTACTAATTCCATTACGCTTTAAATTTTTTTCCATTATTAAATAGGTTAAACATATGTAGTTTTGAAGTTAATTCATCCATTTCTAACTCCTCTTCAGTTCTAACTATTGGATTACCAAAAACCTTCTCATCTATAACATTAATTAAAGCATAAGATGGTATATCTTCTTTTAAGTTATCAACCACCTCTGAATTTATTTCATCAAGAGAGTTGCCAATAGTTATGTAAGAAAATACATACCTTATGTTTTTATTCTTATTTAAAGATTTAATATCTTTAATTATCTTATCTAGCTTCTTATTAGTTGTTTTCATCTTCTTCATGAAAGTCATAATGAACCTGAAGGTCTTCTATATTATCTATTGGGGTTCCATTAATATTTGCAAAACCACCCATTTTAACTGAATCTGCCATTTCATTATATTCATCACGCTTTCCTTTATATATAGCAACTTTTAATAAAATAAGATACCCTATTAAGTCAGAAACAGTGTCTTCTGTTTTATCATTAATACCTTTGTTTTGTATACGCATAAGTTTATCATCTATGCGTGCACATAAAGATTCTATTGGTGAGCCTGATGAAAATATATTTGAAGGGTTGGTGGCACTGTCTCCATATGCCCTGTTTTTTGTGATTAGAAGGTCTCTCATGTCGTCAGTAACCTTCATTATTAAATCTTCTGTTGTCATGTATATTAAATTAAATTTCTATAAATATACAAAAAAAAAGACTACCTAAGTAGCCTTATTTTAAAAGTTATACACACATTTATATACTAGCAACAAATACTTCAACATCAACTGGAGCACTACCAGTTGGTTGAACTGTAATAGTTTTTATATCTGTCATTACTCCAAAAGATGGAGATGTGTCAGCTTCAGATAAGATTAGGTCATCAGCTTCTCCAAGAACATGACTTTGTGATGGGTGTAAGGTTACTTGATATAATGTTGCTTCAGCAACAAACGCAACCTCTATTTTTTCAGTAGCATGTAAATTAGTTATTCTTATATACTTAACCTGGTCTATTTCTAATGCATTAGGAGACGTTCTAGATTTTGTATCAAAAGACGCTATTGTTGTTGGGTGACCATTAATACAGGTAACTAACCTTTTATACGCTTCTCTTATATTAGATATTTGAAACTCATTAAATGATCCATATTGTTGGTCATTTAATAATAAATCCTCTTGTAATTTTACTGTTAAAGTTGCCATAATTATACTATTAATCTTTCCATTTTTAATTTATGAATATAATAGTGCTTAGCTGTTGAAGTACCATCATTATCCATTAACATTCTAACTACTGGTTTTAAATTTGCTGTATGCGTCATAACCTTACTTATGTCTGTTGTATCATCTTTTGCTTTAGCTCCATATAAATATAAAGACTCACTGTCTACAACTGCATGCAAAATACTAGATAATGTTATTGTTGTTGCTGTTAAGGCAGTGATAATCCCAATGGCATTTCCATCCACATCCATTATCCTGTCTCCTACAACAAACTTTGTGGTTGCATCAGTTGTTTTTACAGTTATAGTAACTGGTGAACCATTTGTTCCATATCCTCCAGCGTTGTCAATATCAACATTTGTATCTCCATAATTCCTTACAGCTCCAGTAGAAAAATCGTTTACTAAACCATGTTGATCTCCATCTATAAATATTGTTAATTGTCTAGAAGCATTAAAACCTAGTTGAAAATGATATGTTGTATCTGCAGTCCAATCAAGATCAAGTTCAGTTACGTAATCAACTCCAGCAACACAATAAACAAAATGCCACTTAGTGTGGTCTCCTAATATAGGTCCTGTGCCACTAGCTTTACTAGATGCTGCATAAAAATAAGCCTCATCATTTACTGCACCTAAAGCAGCGTTTCTCCAAGTGTCAGTTGTTAAACCAATTTTATAAACAGTATTTGCAACAGAAGAACCTGTTGTGAATGTTAATGTCATCGCTGCGTTTTTTGCAGTATCCCATTCTGTTTCATAAAAACCATTTAATGTACCTACATGAGGGTCAATACCTATACCATCTGTAGCAGAGCCTCCAGCTGTTACTAATTTTATTCCACCTGCCCTTGCTTTTGTACAATGAGCACTAGTCGCATTATTACCATCCAACTCCCAATTTCTATTAACTTTTGCTCTTGCTAAAATTATAGCGTCATTATCACCATGAGATGCATCTGCGTTTGTAAGTGGGGCAGTAGCAACTGCTGATAACTGAACAAGGTGGTTAAAATTATCCTCCAACTGATAATTAGCTATAGAGAAATCTGTAGCCAAAGAGCTTGAGGTTATAGTTCCAGTACATTTTATATTACCAACAACATGTAGTTGAGTATTTGGATTTGTGGTATTAACGCCAACATACCCATTAGAGTCTATTGTCACCCTTTCCTGCATGCTCCCCTTATGGCTCAGTTTAAATCCAAGTTTAGAAGTTCTTGTGGTAGAAGATGCATGCGTCCAGTCATCATTAGTTCTTGCATAAATTCCTACACAATCATAAGTTGTTGGAGTTGAGCCATCATATGCTGTTTGTCTAAAAGCTAACCCTGTTCCTGTTCCATCCATGTCAGCTGCATTATACTTGTTTGTTATAGATAGTATATTTGTATCTGCTTTAGCACCTCCAGTTTCTGCTATTTCTACTGTTGTTGCTGGTGCAACTACACTTTCTCCTAGACCTATTCTTTTGTTTGAGGTGTCAATATTTAACTGTACCTCTGAGTTTCCACCCACTTGAAATGATGTAACTGCTGTTGGGGGATTAAATAAAACTGAATGTAATGCATTTCCAATCTCTATTTTACCAGCAGCTGGTGTTGATTTACCAATACCTATAGCTCCTCCAGCATGACCATGCATAACCAATGTCTGACCCTTACCACTATGAGCAGTAGGGTCAACAGCTAAATAAGCAGAGTATGCTTGTGCTGCACCACCTGTTCCAACACCTGGAGCAACATTAACGTCTCCTGCTGCAAAACCATGAGAATGATTATTACCAACAGCTAAAGATGTGTGACCACCAGCTTCAACCCTTATAGCAGATGCTAGTGCACCTATATCTAACTGGTAAGATGGGTCTAATGATGAACCAATAGCTAATTTAGTTCTAACTCTAACTTTACCAGTAGCCTGGTTTGTTAATTCTAAGGAACTAGCCACACCATCGCCATCTTCAATAAGATTAAATGAAGCACCTGATGTAGTTAAGTCTTGTGAACTAAACTTTAATAATTTGTCGTATGATGATGCTATAGTTGCACCTGTAAGTGTTGCCATATTTTAAAATTCTACTCCAAAGTTTAATAACATAAGTCTAAATTTATTACACCCACTACAATCCATACATGTCTCTGGGTACACACATGGTCCAGAATATTTTAATTCCAAAATAGTGATAGTGCCTAATCTTAAAGATAGACCATACTTTTCTTTCTTATTACTTGCTTTCCAAGAGTTTATCCAATTCATAATTAATTAAATTTTGCTAACATTATTTTATCAATACTTTTTTGAACTTCTTTCCTGTCTGCTTCAAGTTCAAACATTATATTAGCCTTAAACCTTTCTTTTTCTTCACCACTTTCAAATAAAATAACAGTGGGAATGCAAGTTACATTATATTTTTCTTGTAGCTCAGGGTATTTACCAATATCTACTCTATATTTTTCACAGTCATTAAGTTTTATAAACTCAGAAAATTCATTGGTTTTATTCCACTCAACCCAAAACTCAACAGCAACAATATCTTTAGTTGTCTTACTCTTAAAGTTATCTGCAGTTAAAAATTCTTGGGATTTAGCTGATAAAGCACAAACTAAAACTAAAATTAATGCTAATAATAATTTTAAATCTAAATATTTCATATTAATTCATATTATCCATCTTATTTCTAAGATATTTCATATCCTCTTTTATCTCCTTCACATCCTCCTCTGTCTTTAAAATGGAAGCTCTTATATATTCGTCCTTCATTTTAAATTCCATTTGAGTAACCTCTGGTTTAGGAGGTTCAGGTAAAAGTTTTGCTTCATCTATATCAGCCTGCAGTGTAAACCACATGCCTACTAGAGTTGCTATTAAGGCAGATATACCACCTAAAGTTTTTAGGCTTACTTGAAACTTGGAGTCTTCTGATAATTCTTTCATTTTTTATTTTTTACTTTTTCGTTTAACCTTTGGTTTACCCATCGCTATAACTACAGTCATTCCTCTTTTACCTCTTGCAGATAAAGCAGCTGAATCACCCACTGATCCACCTTTAGAATATCTATCAACTGAACCTCTTTTCCCACTAAACTTTCCTTTACCACTTCTTACTCTACCTCTTCTAGTTCTTCTAGACACTGGAGTCTTTGAATCTTCTTGCTCAAAATACTTAGGGTCTGTTACTGCTTTTTTAAACTCATCATATCTCTTAAGTCTGCCCTCTCCTCTTTTAGATTCTTTACCAAGAACATGATATTTAAAGTTTTTAAACCATCTTCTAGGAGATATTCTTCTTCCTCCAGTATACATCATTCCTCTTTCTTCTCTTCTGTCTTCTCTGGCTTTTCTTCTCATTGTTTTCCTATACCTTCTTTGCTCTCTTCTGTTTTGACGCATTTGCTGTCTTTCCATTTTTCTTTCTTGTCTCGCCATCATTCTAGCATATTTTCTCCTTTCTCTTTCTGACATACCCATCATTCTTCTTTCCTCTTCTTCTCTACTTGATGCTGCTTTTCGTCTGTCTCTTTCATCAGCTCTTTTATGCTCCTCTTCAGTCATGCTTGTTCTTCTTCTGCTCCTTTCTGATGGTTTAACAACAGTATCATCTGCAGAGAACTTTTGCTCAAATTCCTCTACATCATTAGAGTAGCTATCATTATCTGCAAGCTTAATAGGAGAATCCTTTTCTTCAATTGTAGGTTTAAACTCATCTAAAGTTTTCTTTGTTTCTCCTTCTGGAACTTTTTTAGTCTTTCCAGTATCTGTAACAATAACTTCATCATCTTTCTTATCTCTTCCAACCTTACCATCTGAATTAAATAATTCATCAGTATTCTTTTGACCATAAGCTGAACCATACATCTTTAAATCCCTCTGGAAGTCTTCATCCTCAGAATCTTTAGATTTGCCTGCGTAAGCTTTTTTAAATGCATCAGAAGATTCATCAACCTTTTTAGTTTTACCCTCTATTTCTTTTCCTCCATACTTTCCTCCTTCAACATTTTCAAACTTTCCACCCTCTTTTCTTACTTTTTCTTTTTCCTCTTTTTCTTCAGTAACACCACCATCTTCGTATGCTCCTTCAGCTCTAAGAGCACCACCTTTTCCATACTTTTTAGATTTACGCTTAACGTACATTCCTTTTTTAGCTTGTGGTTTTTCTGTTTTTTCTGCAAGCTTAGAACCAAGTCCATCGCCTCCACCTGCTTTATCTGTTGATCCAGCTGGTAAATTTATAGACTTACTTGGAGTATTGCCACCCATATTAATAGGCTTGCCACCAGGTTGACCAGGAGAAACTATTTTAGTTTCAGATTTTGGTCTTGGTCCCCTATTTGGAATACCTTTCTCTGGATTATATCCTGGAGGTCCCCAATTACCACTAGTGTCGCCTTGAGCACCTGGAATAGCACTAGGAGGTGCATCAGGTGGTGTAGGTTGTGGAGATTTCTTTTTTGATTTAGCATGCATCTCTTCTTTTGGTGACAACTTAACGTCATCCATATCACCTTTTGGAAACTTCTCATTCCACTGTTCTTTAGTTTCATTCTCTTGTCTAGTATGATACTTCTTACCATTCCAAGTAAATTCTCTTCTACCCTCTTTTCTAGCTTGCTTAAATGCATCACCAAATGCTCCATCATCTTTTTGTGGAGATGGGGTTGGAGTGTCAGGTTTAGGCTGAACTGTCTCTTGTGGAACAGGTCTTGGTTTAGGTAATTTATCATCTCTATTAGTAGGGATTTGTTTAGGCTCTACTTTAGGTATATTTATTTTATCTTGTTGAGGTCCTTTAGGAATAATATTTCTCTCATTTCTTTGTGCCTTAGTTCCTCCAACTGGATTTCCTTGTCTATTTAATCTAACTAACCTTCCTTTATTATCATACTTATAAGTAATACCTCTTTTTCTTTGACTTTCAATCAATTTTGGATTAGTTAAGTATTTCCAGTTTGGAGTACCATAATCTGGATGATTCTCGTCTAATGGTAATTTAGATGAATCGCTATAATTTCTTCCTCCTGGTTTTGTTTTATCCCAATAAGTATACTGCTCTCTTCTTTGTTCAGGAGTGTAATTTCTATAGGTTTTTAATTTATCAAAATCAGTTCTTGTTCCTGGGTCACTTTGAGTCCCTGGTCTAGGATTCTCATATCTTGTAGTGCCACCATTAGCATACCTTTTTGCTATACCACCTTTTTTCTTCATCATCATTGGTCTATTAGTTTGTTGTTTATGTTTTTCTGTTCCTGTTGTTCTGTGCTTTTTTTCTTTAGCGTCTTCTTCTTTCCAACCTTTCGTTTTTTCATCCCACTCTTTTTGACTCTTGTCTTGTCTTGCTTTATTTTCTTCTAAATAAATATCCCTAACTGATTCTTTTGAACCAGGTTTAGTTGCTGCAGTAATTCTTCTACCTCTATCACTATCATCTCTATGTACATTGCCATATTGAGTCATGTGCTTGTACCCTGAACCACCTCCATCTGGGTTTGGAGTATAGAATTCATACTCACTCATAGGTTTCTGGTTTCTTTTTTCTTTAAACCTTTGGTATCTAGTTTTATTTCTATCCATAGCTCTTTGCATCCAATTTCTTCTTCCTTCTTCTTTTCTAGTTGTACCACCTTCATTAAATAAACCTTGAGATGCATTTGCTCTTGCTTTATCAGCCTTTTGTTGTTTTCTTATTCCTTTACCCTCTTTACCTTGGGCAAAAGCTCTATCTGATTTTCTGTCTTTTCTAGCTGCTTTTCTTTCTTGGTTATTTGTATAAGCTTGATTATCCATTTGGTCAAGTTTTGATATGTTTGACCCTGGCATTGATGAAGCACCCTCAGCCATTGCCATTCCTCCACTATAATATTTTCTAGCAATAGGGTTTTGTTTATTTTTAAGTTGTTTTGCTTGCTTTTTTAGAGCAGGTTTTGTTGTTTTGTCTGGATATCTGCTAGCAAGTTCAGTAGCAGCAGTTAACGCTAAACCTGGAAGCGTTCCACTTCTAGCAATCTTAGCAGCTCTTCCAAGTCTTGTTATTTTACCTGTTGCTTTTGGGAATGTACGTTTTTTAAGTTTAACACGACCAGCTTCTTTATCTCTTTTTGCTAAGAAGTCTCTATAAGCCTTCATTTCTTTAGTGGCTTTTTTCTCTTTTAGAAATTTATCTACTGTTCCTTTTCTCCAAGATTCTGTGGCTTTTTTTGAGCCAGTAAATTGAGTTCCTTTTGTATATCCTGTTGCAGTTTTAGGACCAGGGGTTTTTTTAAGTTTAGCATTAGTAGCTTTATAGGGTTTTTTTAAACTCTCCTTAAAAGTTACATCTTGCCTGGTTTTCTTTGGCGTTGTTCCACCATCTTGCATCATGGAACTAGCTGCTTTAGCAACCATACCCAACATAGCCTTTCTTGGTTTTGACTTTTTAACTTTATGAACTAGTCTATTGCTATTTTTTTTAGATGGTCTACCTACCTTAGATCCATATGTACCTTTTCCCTGTGGCATAATTTTATTTTTTTAAATATTTTCTACTATTTTTTGTTTTTTTATTGCTTTTATTTATGTACTTTCTTCCATTCTTTTTTCTTTTCACAACCATACCTTTCTTACCAACTGCTTCGTCAGCAACATCAGCCAACCCTTCTCCTATACCACTTGCTGCTTCACCCAATCCTTCAGCTAATCCCTCACCTACTCCAGACGCTGCTTCTCCTAATCCATCAGCTAATCCTTCTCCCACACCTGCTGCTGCGTCTCCCAATCCCTCTCCTACACCTGATGCTGCGTCTCCCAAACCTTCACCTACCCCTGAAGCTGCATCTCCCAATCCACCTGCTGCATCGCCTGCTGCGTCACCTATGCCATCTCCCATTTGTGTTTGTGGAAGACCTGGTGTTTCATGACCATAATCACCCTCTAATCTTCCAGCATTTGGATTATTCATTCCTGCTTGTTGAGATTGTGGAATATATCCTTCTCCACTACCACCTGATTGTGGGTCGTAACCACCTCCAGCATCAGAGCCTCCTCCTCCTCCTGAGCCTCCATCTCCTCCTTGAGATTGTGGATTATAATCACCACCTTCATGACTATAGTCTCCTTCTGGTCTATTTATATTAGGGTTTGTTCCTGGTTCTTGTACTGACTGTGGAACATATTCATCGTATCCACCTCCACCTCCTGGGTCTGGGGCTGGGGGGTCTACTGGTGGTGGGTCTACTGGTCCTGGGTCTACTGGTGGGTCTATTGGTGGGTCATCTGGTCCTGGTGGGTCCACTGGTGGATCGTCTGGTCCTGGTGGTGGTGGCTCCACTTCCTCATAATTTGTTTCTTCTATGTAATCCTCTTCAGAACTGTCTTTAAACTTTTCTTTGTTTTTGTCCTTGTTTTTATCTTTATTCTTATTCTTGTTTTTATCTTTATTTTTTTCCTTGTTTTTATCTTTAGAACGACTCCAATCCCCTGAAGATGAACCTCCACCTGTTGGTCCTGCTCCTCCTCCACCTTGTTGGATTCCACCAAAGTCTACACCTCCACCTGCATAATAGTTTGGTATTAATAAACCATCTGCTGCTTTAGGTGCTTTTTCGTATATTACTTTTGTGTTGTATTTTTTAGCTGTCTTCTTAGCCATAGCTAACCCAGAAGGGGTGTAGTCAAAATGGACTGTTCTACCATTGTATTTTACTTTAGGCATAGTTTTAAATTTTCGCTTCTTTTTGCTCTAGTATTTTATAAAATCTAGTTACTAATAATTTACCTCTTTGTGAGATCATATATCTTCGTGCCCTTTCTCTTGACCTTTCTTGATATATCGCAAGATAGCCCTTTCTTTTTAATTCAGGCATATTTCTTGTTAGAAAAGTTAATGAACACTTATAATTATGTTTTACAAATGTACCATTAAAATACTTTAAATCATACACAAAGAACAAAAACTCTATATCTGAAACCTTCAGATTATAGCTGTCTCTAAAATAAAACAGAGTATCTCTGTAATACTTTAAATAGTGATTTTCTTGCATTTAATTGAATTGATTAACAAATATAAATAATTATTTCTTATATTTGACAGTAAATTAGTTTTAATCTTAAAAATATAGTAAAATGCCTTACGCAACAGTAACAGTAATACCAACAATAACAAAAGCTAACTGCGATGCATTAGATGTGTTGTCACATTCATTTGAAGAACTACCTCTACCAACAAGGAATGGAAAGCCATGTAAGATAGAGAATATAAATATAGTAAATAGAGGCAATTTAAATGCAGCTATTTCTATTATTGTGGTGGAAAATATTGATGGTGCTACAACTTTAGGCAGTGCAGGTAGTGAAGTGACAATTAGTGATGCAGATTTAGCAACCAATAGACTTCTATCAGCTTTTAATAATATTACTCCAACAAACTTGGGTACCAACCTTGAGTCAACAACTTCAGCTTTTTCTGAATTTGTAGTGGAAGGTAAGGGTGGTAATCCATATTATCAGGTAATAGCATATCAGGCTCAAGATTATAGTGCTACTGGTGCTAACATCAGCAACCCTATAACACTAACTTTTTCTTTTCATTACGAGATTCCAAATTAATAAAATTATACTATGGGTACGAAAACAATTACGCCCAGAACCCATAACGATGGTCAAATAGGCTCAGCATCTAAGTATTGGAATAAAGGGTATTTTAACGAGCTAAACGCAAACACTTTAAATTTAACTACTTTAGAGTTATCAGGAGTATTGGCTGTTTCTGAAGGAGGAACAGGTGCTAGCACTCACACAAGTGCTTGCATACTTGTTGGTGATGCTGGTAATGCTATAAAATCATACACAGACTTAAGGTATTATACAGACACTGAAACATTAAAGATTGGTGATTTAGATAATGGTCCAGCAACAATAGAAAGGCATGCTGGATTTAATTCACCACTAGGAGACTTAGATATTAAAGCTCCTATTCCATATGCAGGTTCAACAAATTTTGCAGGAGGTAATTTAAATCTACATGCTGGTGCATCTAGTGGAAATCAAAATGGAGGTGAAGTTAAATTTTGGGCATCTCAACCTAGCGTAGGAAGTGGAACAACTATTAGGAATACTTCAGTTGTTGCCACTATTGGTTATAATGGTCTTTATTTTGCTGAAAATTCAGGGAAAATAACATTTGAAGGATCAACTCCAAATAATTTTGAAACCACACTTCGTGTTGCTGACCCAACTGCAGATAGAACAATTACTTTCCCTGATGCTACAGGAACTGTGGCTCTAACCAGTGGAATACCTACAAACACTAATCTTGCTAATACTGATTTGACTCTTACTGGTGCTCGCATACATAATATGGGTGGTAATTCTTTTGTTTTTAGAGATGGAGCCTCAGCTTCTGATGCTATTCTTAGTCTTGACCCTGGTGGGAATGAGATAAGTTTTGGAGCTGCTGGAGCTGCTAGTAATGTAGAGGTTTATCATTTTTATTCTGCAGATTTGAATCCAGATTTTCGTATATATGAAAAAGCTTCCCATGGAAGTAATTATGGAAAGTTTACTTATGCTGGTGCTTTAGGTGGAGATAGAACATATACCTTGCCTGATGCTACTGGAACAGTTGCTTTAACTAGTGATATAACAAATACAACACTAAATGGAACAACAGTTGGTGGTGTAGCGACATATGCAAGTGCTAATACTCTTGATATTAATGCTAAATTTACATGGAATGGTAGCGACCTTGTTTTGGAGTCATCTGTAAATCAAAAACCAGACGTTAGGATAGTAGCAACAGCTAGCACTAACAAACCATCTAGTCTTACTTTTGTAAAGGATGATGGAGCTCAAAGTGGAGCTAATGATTATATAGGAAGCATATTTTTCTCAGCTCAAAACAGTACACCAGCAGAAACATATTTTGCTGAAATATCAGGGGATATTGGAGGTAATACAACTGCTGGTTCAGAGGTTGGACTATTGGGTATTAAGATTGCAACTAGTAATGGGTCAACCAAAAGTATGAGACATGGTATTCGTATGGTTGGTCATGGAAGTAATGGTAGTGTTAGCACTATTGTATCATATGGATCACTTTCAACCACAACGATAAGTGGTAGTCTTGAAATAACCTCTGGCTTAACCTTTGATTCTGTTGCTTTAAATGGCATTCTAACAAGCTCTGAAGCATTTTCAGACACTGACACCAAGTTAATGACAGCTGCAGCTATTGATGATAGAATAAACGCCTCTGCACCAGTTCAAAAAGGGTGGCTTCAGTGGTATTATAACACTGCTAATTTAAGTGTTGTGAATGGGTATTACATGGAGAAGTGGAATGACAACTATGGAGTTACAAGAAATTCTGATATAGCTGACTATACTGACGTTGCAGCATCTCACTGGAAAATTATTAGATACTCTAGGATAGTTCCATATGATTTAACTTTAACTAAGTTTATAGCAAATGTGGAGCATTCTGGAACAGAGGACCAAGTGGAGGTTGCTTTATGGAAAGGTGTTCTTGACGATAGTAGTGTGCAAAGTTCTAGTGCCACAACAGCAATAGCTCATTTATGCACATTAACCTTTGATGGAGATGTTGATGGTGGAACTGTTTTAGCAAAGACACAATCTCAATCAACAACTAGTTTTAACAGCACATCATTAAATCAGGGCGATTATCTTTTTGTAACACTTAGAAGAACACAAAGTAATGATGGTTCGTATTATCACGTTCATTCAACAGCATTGTTTAATTATTAAAATAAATTATTATGTCTATAACAAAACCAGATTGGGAATCATCATTAACAACAGACCAGCAATCTTTAGAGGATAAAGGGGAGCTTTATATTGTTAAAAAAGAAGATCAACCACCAGCAATTCAAGAGCTATATGAAAAAACAAATATACAGATAGACAAAATAAATACTCATGATGCGTCTATAACAACAAACTCAAGTAATATATCAACTAATACAGGTAGTATATCAACTAATACAGGTAATATATCAACTAATACAGGTAATATATCAAATAATGCATCTGAGGTATCAAAGCTTACTACTGCAGCAATAAAAGTGGGTGCTTATCCACGAGCACAAATATTACCACCAGGTACTGTTCAAAGTCACGAATCTGAGATAGTTTTTGATGCTTTGCAAAAAAAATACTTTCTAAACATCTATTATGTAGAAACAGGACCATCAGGTAAGGGTGGAAAAGGAAAAAGAGTAATAAGGACAGGGCAAATAGAGTTAAAATAATTATAAATTCGTATATTTACAGGTAAATCAAAAAATAATGAAAAGGATAATAATATTACTACTAATGATTAATATTTGTGCAGAAGCACAAATTCAAAATTTTTTCAAATACTCCACTATATATACTTCTATGACAATGAATACTCCATTTGTTGAAAGAGATGATTATATAGCTGTTGATAAAGGTTATGAGGATGTAACTCAAGTCCATCCATATGACTATAATTTAACTATTGGCTTGAGAAAAATAGCACGATTTGATTATGAGTATAAGGTTAAGACATGGTATTATGGGACTGAAAAAGCTGTTGCAGACAATGTTACTATTGGTAATAGCGTTGGTTGGGAGTATCTATTTAATTATTCATTTATACGTAATCGTGGGGATAAATATACTGAGCAGAATTACTGGCTTAGATACCTTGGAGATTGGTGTGTCACAAAACTCCAGTACAAAGATAACCAAAGAGTAAACTTAAGATATAATTCATTTGATACAAGATTTAGATTAGCTAAGGGTAATTGGGACTTTACTATTGGTGGTGTGTTTCGTATGCATCCTGTATATGGTGTAAACCCAATAGAAGACTTTTGGGTTCCTGGTGAATCAACATTTCAGCAGTTAGCTGAAGATTTTGGTTATGCTCCTGAACAATGGATTCAAGGATTTTATGTTAATCAAAATTGGTATAATGTTAGTGGTGGAGACTCTGTTTTAGTTGCTACTTCTAATGATGAGTTCTTCAACCACTATTTTGGAGATGCAGTTGCAACATACAATGAAAGAGAATTAGACAAACTTGGTATGCAAAAGGAGATAAGTGCTGTAATAGGTATTTCATTTTACAAATACACTCCAAATTTATGGATACACGCTTGGGTTAATTGTATGCCTTTCCATTATGGGATGGATGAATATTCTTTTGAATATGGTGTAGAGGATTATGATAATATTGAGTGGGATGCAGGAATAGTTCTTGGGTCACGCATAACAAAACATTTAGGCATGTTTGTTGAGGGAACACATATGAGATACTGGATGAAGCCAGTATATGAAGTGAAGTTTGGTTTTAACTATTTAATATTTTAATTATGAAGAAGTTGTTTATTTTATTTGTGTTTATTGGTTCGTTTGTTAATGCTCAGGGTTATGATTTTCAAGAATTATGTTTAGCGTGTGCTGAAACAGGTGGATTTTATTGTGGAGATGATCCAGCAAACTGGACCCAATATGCTCCTATGGGGTGTGTTCAAGCAGGATGGATTAATGACTCTTGGGAAGATTGTGTAGATGCATCAGATGAGAATGGTGCTGTTCCTACTTCACCAGAAGATTGTGCTCCTCCACCACAAGAGTGTGATACTGTATATGTAGAAATACCTGTAATTGAGTATGAATATATATATGAAACAGATACAATTATAGAGGTTGAAACAGTAATAGAGACAGAATATGTGTATATTACAGATACAGTAACAGTATATGAAGATGTTTTAGACACCATGTTTATAGATGTTATAGAATATGTTGAAATATTTGTTATTGATACAATAATAGAATTTGAAACAGAATATTTAGACTGCGAAACAGGTATGCCATGTAATTCATCTATTCCTGAAATATTAGAAAAGTCAGAAAATGATGGTCGTATGTATAACATTCTAGGTCAACCAATACGAAGACCAGAAAGTATATACATACACGATGGTAAAGTTAAATATATAATGAATTAACTATGAACATATTTAAAAATAATAACGATTGGAACGAAAAGGCTATAGTTGGTTTTATAGCTTTTATAATAATGTGTATAATAATGGTCGCTGATTTAGTTACAGGGTGGGTTGGAAAAGACCTCGTCATAAATAAATTCGTTTACGACAGCTTTGTTTGGTGTGTGTTGGGGTGTTTTGGTATCAGTGGTGTAGAAAAATTTGCTAAAAAGTAATGCCTAATATAGAAGAACAAATAAGGAAACAGATAGAGGACAACAAAAAGAGTCATTGGCAAAAAAATAGAGAAGCTGGTGGTGATGTTGAACAAAGAGAGAAATACCTAAAAGCTAAAGACCAGCTTGAAATGAAGAATGGTGGTAGAGTTAAGAGAAAGGGTGTTAAGAATTATAAAAAAGGCTCTGTTACTTTAAAAAACAAGAAAAACCCTAAATACTTTATTGGTGGATTACTAGGAATAGGTGCTGCTACCATGCTTGGTAAGGATGGACCTATGGGATTAGCAGGAATACTTAAAAGAAGAAAGGAGGAGAGAGAAAAACAAGGTCAAGGTAAAATAATGACAGTTAGAGTTGTTGGTGGTGGTGCATCAGGTGGTGTAGGTGAAAAGGTTAATGATAAAAAACTTAAAGAGGATGACACTGCTTCATCAGAAGATAAAGCTAAACAACAAGCACCACCAGAAGAAGCAAATGCTCATAAAGGTGCAGTTATAAAAAAGAGAAAATTTGTAGGTAAGTATAAAGATGGTGGTAAGCCTTCTATTGATGTTGATAAACCTAGTAAAATTAATCTAAAAGCAGCCTCAAAAGAAAAACCTGATATATTTTCTAAACCAAAAATGAATACCAATGCTAGTGTTGATACAAATAGACAGCAGGCATTCATGAGTAATAAGGATTTAAATAGACAAAATCAAATCAATAAACAGCAGGCGTTTGATAAAAAAATGGCTGACCAAAAAAGGTCTATGGGAACTATTGGTCCACCTAAACATGTACAAGACGCACAAGCTGCTGCAAGAATGAATCCAGTTTCTGCTTTATTTGCTGCCCCTGCTCAAGCTGTTCAATACAGACAACAACAAAATAGAGAGGCTAACATGAAAAAGGGTGGTATTGCTAGAAGTGGTCTTTGGTCTAATATTCACGCAAAGAGAAAAAGAATTGCTGCTGGCTCTGGAGAGAAAATGAGAAAGCCAGGAAGTAAAGGTGCTCCTACAGCTAAAGCTTTAAGGGAAAGTAAGGCAGAGGAGGGGGCTGTAGTTTATAATAGACCTAAACGAACTCCAAGCCACCCAACCAAGTCTCACGTTGTTACTGTAAAAACACCAGGTGGTGGAAAGAAAACAATTAGATTTGGTCAACAAGGAAAAACAGGTGATAAAACAATGACTAAACGTGCTAAGTCTTTTAAAGCTAGGCATGGTAAAAATATAGCTAAAGGTAAAACATCTGCAGCGTATTGGGCTAACAAAGTAAAATGGTAGTATGGGAACGATAAGTTTTTTATTAGCTAATAATGGAGATCAACACACTTTTAATAAGGATGTGTTTAAATATATGAATGTCACGCCTATTGCTGACGCATCTTATAGCACTATAGACCTATACTTCGCTGCTGAAGGAAACATTGTGGACCTAGACCAAATCAGACTTTCTGTGAAATCACAGTATCTCACACAATCTGCTCAGAGATTTGGAGCTGTTCTTTCGTCAAATGGTTATCATGAGTTCACAATCGCAAGTGTTAGCCTTTCAGGGATTAATCAACACATTAATTCAATCACTTATACTGCTGGTTAAATCACTGCAATAGCAAAGACCACGATCATCATTATTACATATATTATTTTAGAGACTTCTAACTTCATTTTGTGAAGATACAATTCGCATGTTAAACTAATGTTAAGGCATTATTATTTTTGGGTTAAAAATTTTTTTCAGAAATTTTGAGGG
>Ga0098037_1000630_pt1 | contig 17308 bp, 31 predicted proteins | sample 5_EtaG_FD_75050 | JGI IMG/M metagenome (GOLD analysis project Ga0098037, IMG submission 75050) | Marine viral communities from the Subarctic Pacific Ocean - 5_ETSP_OMZ_AT15132 metaG | ecosystem: Environmental > Aquatic > Marine > Oceanic | place: Pacific Ocean | collected 2015-01-08 | reverse complement strand
TTTCTTATTATTATACCATTTATTCAAAATCAGTCAACCTTCGTTTTCTACTGGTTTTCTAAGTGAATTTTCGAAGTCTGACCAAGGTTTCAATTCTATCTTAGAGACATATGAATGTTTCTTTTCTGTTTCGAAATGAAGTGTGACTCCTATCTCTCTCAAAAACCTAGCCACCACATTGGGAGATATCTTGAAGTCTCCACCTTTGTGATTTTTGTCTATGCGTTGCGACTTGCCTTTGAATGTAGCAGTCATACATCCTTGGTCTCTGTAAGATCCATGCACCATGCACCAACCCAAATCATCTGAATCAAATTCATATTGTCCATCTATGACTTCCACCATTGTTTTCTTTTTCCGTGCCATTATGATACCATTTCCATCGCTTTGGCATGAAGCCTCTTGGATCCCTTGGTCAATACTTCTAACAATGCAATCTTCTCTTTTTGGTATATCTTCCAAAACTCTGGGTCATGTTCTTTTGTTGAAGATGTGTTATGTATGATGTCTGCCAGTTTGATTGTTTGAACATCAGCACCTTGTTCTGCTAGGTGCTGTCTGTCTAGTGCTTTTCTAAATTTTCTATCGCCATCATCTGGACGACTTACATCTGTGAGTCCTAACACAAGGTCCGCCACAATGTCGCCAAAGTAATAATAGATGTCATCATACGAACGGCCAGTATCTTCTATGACATCATGCAGAACTGCGGCCGCCAACATTTCTTTGGTATGAGCCACAGTCTTCACAATCTCCATCACTGCGATTGGATGTGTGATGTAAGGTTCACCGGTGTACTTTCTTTTCTGATCACCATGAGCGTCTGTGGCGTATTTGATTGCCTTTTCAACTATTTCCATTATAGATCCCAACGAACATTCTGATAGAACCAAACCAACCATTCCAACGGTTCGTGTTGACTACCATATGGGGATGCCCAAGCAATCAAACCTCCAAAGAGGATTGCAATCACAAAGGCAACGGCAAGTTCTTTCATTACTCTCCGCCATCCTTGAAGAAGTCTTCATCTTGAATATCAATTTCCATGTCAATGATATCATCTTCAATCTGTCCTTCTGCTTCTAGAGTATTCCAGCGGGTAAGTCTTTCGTTGATTGTGCCTATGATTTGACCTAAGCCTGTGTTCATGTAGGTCCCGCTTGGATAATTTGTTCGCATCAATTCAGCCTGCTCTTTCACAGTTTTTAGATCGTTCTGTGCTTCTACAATATTAATATCCGTAGCCATATGATGCCTCCTCTAGTCTGTTTCTGTATTCTTCTGCATATTCATAGGCATCTTCTAATGTCATGCCTATTGTCTCTGCCATCTGCTCAATTTCATTCACAGTTTCATCTTCATCGAAACCATGTCCTTGACCAGCCATTATTGCTTGATATCTCATATCAAGTTCTCTTATTCTGTGTAATGTCATCTCAACTTCTTGATCAACATTAAATTGTTCTTTATTTTCGACCATGTGTCCTCCTATTCAAATTTTGATCTTAATCTATCCATTTCTTCATTGAAGTCATCTGACTCCATAAAGTCCTGCCAAGTAGGATATAACTTGCGGAACTCTTCTGAATGCCAACCATTGGAATATATCTCTCTGGCCACATCCTCTCTAGTATCATAAGGATAACTCATGCTGTCTCCTTGTCATATTTTTTTATCAATGCTTCTGCCTGTTGCTTCATCTTGATCAAGCCAGTCATATCATAATAATGTTCATTATACAGATCGTTCATGAGTTCTTCTATTTCTTCATCTTCTTCATCAAGTTCCCATGTCACTCTTTCCAGTGAGTCATGTATCTTGCCTGCAAACTCTTTCATCATTTCTGAATTCTTCATTACCTGTACTCTTTCAAAATCTGAGTCACCTTCGGTTGCGATCGAAATGTGTAGAGTCTCTCTACCAGCATCATCATCTGTGGTCCAAATCTCATAACCTTCATATGTCTTGCCATCTCTTACACCTGAAAATTTGATGTGAGCATCGTCATCCAAGCAATTTAATTCTATCAGTTTTTTTAATGTGCCTACTTTCATTACGCCACCTCCTTCAAATGTGCTCCTGGCACTCTCCAAACAGAGCCACCAAACATTGTGCAATCAACTGTGACATATTTCTTAGCCACCTTTTCAACCACGCCTTGCAATTGAACGCCTCTTCTGCCTGTGAATTCAACCTTGTCACCTTTGGCAAATGATCTTGCCGTGGATGCGTGTAGATAAGTTCTTCTCAACTTCACTGCATCAATCACATCTTGTAGATCTTCTAAAGTCATATCATGGATTGCCATGATCAACTCACTTCTATTTTTGTTGTATTTTTGCATTTGGACCTCCTAATCCTTGTTTAATTCTTTAATTGTAGTACCGTTCTCAACATTGTCAACTGACGCTAAGACATAACCATAATTGTTAAATTTTTGGCCTTTGTAGCCTACGCCATAATGTGAAACACAATCTGTACCGTATTGACCATTCCAAATATTGCTTCTTGGATTGTTCTTTTCGGATATGGATGGTGAATTATATGTGTGGCCCATCAACACATCACCATTGGACATATCAATCCAACCAAATAATGATGCTCTATCTCCGTTTTCGTTTCTGATCAATTTGATGTATTTCTTGCCTTGTTTGACTTCAATTGATTCTGTGTATCCTTCTTGGTTCATCTTGTAGTTCCAATTCAGGATGTCTTTTGCTAGTAGTTGATCACATACATCAACAAAAACTGCAACTCTTTTGAAGAATTCAGGATTTTCTGCTGACATTGTGAAAGTTTCTAATGTGTGGTCTTTTGCTTGATACCCCATCATGTGTCTAACCTCCAATTTAATTTTTTAATCATATCACTATTATAATGTCAGCAGAAAAACTGCCAACCATTTACAACAGATCTAACTGTTTGATTCTATTGGATAAAAAATTTTAAATATTGCTCTTGCTTGGAAATCTGTGAAAAATCTATCATTTTGACTGCTTCTGACAGCATCTGGAGTTCATCACGATAGATGGTTTTCCAATGACCACGGTCTGTGGCCAGCCTGTGGTTGTGTTTGATCTTGGGTAAATTGTCATGCCATGCCTGTTCAACTCGCGTGTGTGTAATAATAAAGTCCTTGTTCGATTCTAACATGCCAATGGTCATGTCATGATGGGATTCGCTCGACGAGCAAGTGAAGTCAAAGACATCAGTGAATGGTTCAAACCCCAAGGATTGGATTTCTTTGTGTGGTTCATGCTCTCCCAAAGGCAAGAACAGAGTGCCTCCCAGCCACGCCTGTAGAGTTTTTTCTGTGAGTGGAGCCTCCAATTGTGGATTAACACTCTCAACACCTAGGTTGATGTAGGCTTGACTGATGATGTCTGGCAACAGATGTTTCAAGGCTCTGGCACAATTATTCATATCCATTCTGTTCCATGTGTCCAACAGACATTTTCTAGGGTTTAATCCTTTAGGAGATCTGATATATTGTTGGATCTGAGAAATGTCGTTGTTCTCAGTGTAATGATAGGTCAATTGATTTTTGGGATAGTTATTGGCCAACCAGAAAGACGCCATGGTTCTGTTGATTCTGGTTTGTCCTCCAATGATGCTGGCAGTGAACTCTCTGTGTGACCAATCAGGTTCATAATCATAATCATGATGGAACACTTCATTCAGCAGACAGGTCTGTATTACAAAGACATTGGGATGGTCTACACCTGCCACTCTGGATGCCAATATGAAAGTACAGGCAGGAAACTGCTCTATCATGTCAATCAACCAATGCGAACTGTGATCTTCTACGCCATACCCTGTGGGGTTGCCTGGAAAATGATCAGGCAGGATGACAAACCTTGTGTGATCATCCAACATTTTCTCAACCGCTTGTTGAGTGTGAGTGGGCAGAATAATGATAGTGGTCATAATCATACTTACCGCGGGTCATAGACGGGGTTGACTGATTTCGTTTCTGGTAATATCATAGAGACATAGAGTCGTGGAGGTCTCGTGAAGTGGTGCAGATGCCTAGGATCGTGGTGTGGCATTTTTGCAACATGGATTGAGGTGTGGCATTTTTGCCACAGGTGTGGCTTTTGGGCAACACCCCTTCGACCTGCAGATTTTTCCTGGTCTGTCTTCTCGGAGCAATCTGCACAGTATCAGCCATAGTGCGTTGAAAGGTGTGCGTTGAAACCATTGCGTTGAAAGGTGTGCGTTGAAAGGTTAAATACTGACATGAGACTGTTTGAATTATATGACGTTGAAGTGGTAACTGAAGTAGGCGGCAGAGTGTTAGGACGTACCAGATCCGGTGGTACTACAAGAAAGTTTAGATGCACATCAGGCCCACGTAAAGGCAGAGTAGTTGCTGACCCGGCCACTTGCACCAAACCAATTGACATGGCTAAAAGAATCAAAGCAAGACAGACACGTCAAAGAAAAAGCGGTCAAGCATCATTCAAACGTTCACGAACCATGAGAACATCGGCGGCTTCACGCATCATACGTCAAACAAACAAAGCAAGAGCAGGTTCGGCAAGAAAACGTAGCAAAATCAAAGGCTTAGGAAAAAAACGATAGATCCAATAGCGGGGCCTACACACATTTTGTAGAACCTAATAGCGAGGCCTAGTGTAAATATAGATATGTATGTAATGGAACTATTCTTAACGCCAGCGGAAGCCATAGGGGCGGCTCCTGCCAAGGTATGTAGGTCAAGCACACCAGATCACAAACTGCCTGCGTCATGGTTAGCATCATGCAAGTCACAGGGCATCAGAGGACGCTCTGGCAAGAAGAGTCACAAGGTTGGCAAGAAGCGAGTCACTGTGGGTGGCAAGAAGATCAAAGGCAAAGCATACGGCGGCCCACTACCAGATTATTCATAATTTAATCCCAGTCTTTTTTTATGCCCGGAAGTTGATGAAATAACTTTACATTTTTTCTGTAGTGTTCCCAACCCATGAACCAATCACTGTGTTCAATTTCCTGTCTGTATTTTCTTCTGCGAGCCTTTTTAGCAGGAAAGTTAGGGTTGATTGGATCTGTATTAGCAGGTTTTTTATTATATCTGCCAACTGCAACTCCTCTTCTATACCAAGCAATTAATTTATCAATACATGTTAAAAAGATAGTTTCAGTTTTGTTGGGAAGTATTTTATCACTTGTTTGTTCAACAATTTGATTATTTTCAATATTGATTGTATCGTATGATTCTGTGATGCCTATTTTACGTCCATTAGAAATTGTAACTCTTACAATTTTTAAGTTAGACATCTAAACTCTTTTTTTTAAGACTAATACACCCTCACACTGTTCTGCGTAAGTTGTGATGTTGTGATCTGAAAATGAATCAAAAGATAGTTTTAATAGTCCACGCCATATACCAGTCAGCCTGTCTACTACATATCCCCAACCAGTCAATTTCTTTTCAATTCCATTGCAATTGAAGTAATGATGTATGCCATCATGTCTGTACCCCATTATCCATAATGGAACTCTGGTAACCACATCATTGTTATTTTGATATCTGTGATGGATAACCTTGAGTGTTTGTACATATTTTTTATTGCCCACTCTGGGTGAACCATATGTGTACAGTTCTTGTGGATTAGGACAATCCTCATCTTCATAACATCTTGAAGCAACTATGGTGGCCATTGCGGCACCCAACGAGTGTCCACAGAACCATATGTCCACTTGATAAGTTTTTTTGGCACCCAGTTTTAGGATTGCTGGTTGCATGTTAGGCCACAAGTCATCCACTTCATTTTGGAATCCTTTGTGTACTTTGCCACCCAATTCAGCATCCACCATCAGTGCATTCAAATCTGCCTTGACATCATTGAATTCTGTAGGTTGTGTGCCTCTACAAGCAACCACACAGTCATCTTTGTTGGAAAATAGGTATGCTTGAGCACCATCTCTGTCAAAAAATTGTGTCTTTGTGAATCCTAATGCTTTGGCATATGCAGTGGCTTCTTTCTTGTCTGCATAAGCAATTTCTGCCAATCTTGCAAACAGTCCTGATCTTTTTGACTGTTCCATTTGGCAAATTGGCTTTTTTAAGTTATAATTCATGTTATCAATATTTATAACTAGTTAAATAGTTTTATGAAACGGAATACCAGATCAATTTTAGAAGAAATAGCAACCTGCGCCCCGGGTACTACTCGCAAGAACATTGTTGAAGAAAAGAGTCAACATGTGCTAGAAGGTGCAATCAACACTATCAAAGAATTCTATCAAGTGTATTCCTTTGAAGAGGCTCAAGATCTGCATAAAAAATTTACAAATTCTATCAGAACACTCAACGAAAAGAAGTTCTACAATAGCCTAGATAGAAAAGATGAAGTATAATCAATTTATTACCGAAGAAGCAAACGTTCATCTTTATCACATTGAAGAGGACATCATCCGCAATGGTATGGTAGGGGCCAAATCTGCTGTGAGATATCTTTATGGACTTGTTGACATGTTGGGTGGATCCACAGAAGGCAACGTCAAAGTCACAGTCAAGTGGGATGGTGCCCCTGCAATAGTGTGTGGCAAGGATCCATTAAATGGCAAATGGTTTGTAGGAACTAAAAGTGTGTTTGCAAAAACGCCAAAAGTCAATTACACATTTGAAGATATTGATCGTAATCATCCTGCAGGCGGATTGAACAAAAAATTAAAGTATGCCCATAGGTATCTACAAAATTTAAACATAGATGGTGTTGTACAAGGAGACTTGATGTACACTCCGGGCGATTTGAAACCTGAACGTATTGATGGTGAAGCGTTTTTAACATTCACTCCTAACACCATAACCTATGCTGTACAAAAAGGATCAGAGTTATACGACAAGATCACCAAGTCAAAGATAGGAATAGTTTTTCACACAAAATATTCAGGAGACACATTTGGTACAATGAATGCAGAGTTTGGTGTAGATGTAAGTGGCTTTGGAGAGAATGGCAATGTTTGGTACGATGATGCTTACTACAAGGATTTGTCAGGCACAGCCACATTCAGCAGTAAACAAACTCTAGCAGTAAAAACAAAAGTAGATCAAATTGCACAATTGGTAGAGCAAGTGCCTATGCCACTATGGATGAAACTGAGCACCAACAAAGACTTTACAACTTACATGTTACAGTTCATCAATAAATTGGTGCGTGGTAACAAATTGCAAATGAGTGGTAAAGAAATGATGCAACAATTTTTAAACTATTACAGAGATGTTCAAGCACAGGCCAAAGACAAACTCAAGACAGACAAAGCCAAAGACAAACGTGACGAAATGGTTGCACTTATGGGCAAACTGTTTTCCGAAAATGCAAAAGGTGTAGAAAATATACTGAATATACATAATAGGACCATTGCTGTAAAAAATGAAATACTCAAACAGATCAACTCTGTGAAATCCACAAAACAATTTATTAAGACAGACACAGGATACGAAGTGACCAATCCAGAAGGCTATGTGGCGATAGACAATGATGGTCAAGCAGTTAAACTTGTAGATAGATTAACATTTTCTAGGCAGAACTTTAATGCCGCTAAGAACTGGGCAACAGAATCTTAATTAGTTGCAATCCAATTATCGTAATCTTTAGGAGTATTAATTTCTCCAGCGATAGGTGTTGTCTTTTTGGCAAACACTCTGAATCCATTTTCTAACCAACGCAGTTGTTCTAATTTTTCGATGTCTTCGTATTTGCCTACTGATAGTTTTGCATAATCACGCAGGGCATTTCGTTGGTAGGCATAAATGCCTGCGTGATGATATCCATACTCAACTGCCATTCTACCAAACCATTTACATTCATAGGTATCTGCGATTATTTCTGGCTTTTGTTTTACAGCAATACATTTCACAGAGTTGGGATTAGTCAATTCTGCAGGATCCATATCATATATTAATGTGCCAACATCGTATAACTTTACAATTGATTGACAATCTATGATCTGTTTAGGATGTATGTAGGGCATGTCCCCTTGCACATTGATCACATATTTGTAATCTTGGAACTTAGTTGCTTCTGCAACTCTATCAGTACCTGTGGCATTGTTAACTGATGTCATAATGGTTTTGCCACCAAAAGAATCAACTTCATTTGCAATATCTTTATGATCAGTTGCCACAGCGACATCCCACCCTGTCATGGTGCATTTGCGATACACATGTTCTATCAAGGTGCGTCCATCCTTTTTCCACAAGGGTTTGCCTGGTGCTCGGGTACTGGCCATTCGTGCAGGAATGATTATGACTGTGTCCATGCTCTAATTGTAGCATCAATGCGGTATGGGTGCAATAACTATCAGTATGGGCAAAATTAAAATACATGATTTGCACAGAATATCTTCTTACATAAAAAAAGATCTAGACCAAGCATATCAAAATACCCTGGATGAATCTTGTTATCTAAGAGGATCATCTGTAAAAGAATTTGAAACACAATGGTCTGATTACACAGGTGCAGAAGATTGTTGTGCTGTGACTAGCGGCACAGATGCTCTACATACTGCCGCCATGATTGCTGAGTTGAAACCGGGTGATGAAGTCATAATGCCAGGACATGGATTTATTGCATCCATAGGTCCTTTTGCACACGCCGGTGCATCTATAAAATATGTTGATAGCAAACTGTCAGATTATTGTATCAACGAAGATGCAATTGAAGAATGTATCACAGACAAAACAAAGGCAATAGTGTGGATAGACATCAATGGACAAACACCAGATATAGACAAGATAATTGCGGTTGCAAAAAAACATAACATAATGACCATCGAAGATGCGGCCCCTTCAGCAGGTGCAAGTTATAAAAACAAGAAGGTCGGCAGTTTGGCTGATATCACTTGCTTTAGTTTTGGTCCAGTCAAACCATTGGGTGCAATAGGTGGAGCAGGAGGCATCACAGCATCTAAGACAATTTGTGATCAAGCAAGACAATTACGTGACCACGGAAGAATTGCAAGAGATCAATACAAAACTCTTGGCTGGAATCGAAACATGCATTCATTACAAGCATCTTTCTTATTAGCAAAACTGCCTTATCTAGATGAACTGAATGATAGGAAACGTACTCATGCTTTAGAATATAACAATGCTCTAGAAGGAATTGTAAAACACATTCCGCAGGAACAAAATGACACTTACCATCCTTATCATCTATATTCTGTGTTGGTGGAACAACGTGATGAATTAAGAGAATATTTGAATTCTCATGATGTAGAAAGTTTAATACATTGGCCAGTAGGTCTGCATGAATATTCTTTTTCAACCAAAGCTGACAAAGAATTGCCAATCACGAAACAGATTACCAGTCAGTCTGTGTCTTTGCCTTGCAGTCCGTTTTTGACTGTAGAAGAACGAAATCAAGTTATAGATTTGGTTAGAAAGTTTTATGCATGAATTGGTCTTTAGAATGCAACGGCAAACACTTTTATAATAAATTACAAGCTCTGCAAGAACAGAGATTATCAAAGGCTGGACTATATTTTAACACACCTGCAGAATACGACAACACAGATTTCAGTACACAGGACAATTCAACCCTTGGTGAGTTATGCAAACAAGAAGCACAAAAGATCCGTGACACTCATGAGAAAGTTGTCATATGGTACAGTGGAGGATCTGATAGCCATTATGTCCTACAAACTTTTATCAATAATAATATTAAAGTGGACGAATTAATTTTGGTCAAAAGTGGATTTGCGTCTGCTGATTTTGAAATTGATGACTATGCTCTACCGTTTGCAAGATCAACAGGAATTAAAACCACTGTCAAACATCCCGACATGAATTATTACCATAAATTTTATGTTGAACAAAATGAACAATTAGGAACTGCAAACGATTTTTGGCATCATTTTAGATTGAATAATCATTTTGAAAATCTACAACATCATAATACTGATGGTGTTGCTCATATATTTGGCAAAGAAAAACCAAAATTATGTTTTGTGGACGATGAATGGTACGCCTACATCTTAGACGTAGAATTCACGCACCAACCACATCAAATAAATTTCTTCTGTGACAATCCGTTGATTTATAGGAAGCAGTGCCAAATGGTTATGGAGCAGATAATTGAACATAAAGATGTGAAAGAATACAATCACGTGACCAACTATAATGAACATCAAGATTTTTGGAATCGTGCAATCGGAAGATACACCGACAATCCTTATCCACTTAAACAGTTGTCAGTCAGTGGTCAGTTCAACAACAAAGATCATCTTGCCATACAAGAATCTCCTGACAAGTTTGTTGAAATGTGGCGTGACAGAAACACACAATTGAAAAAATTATACGGTTCAGAATCTTTCAACAATGGTGATCCAGCCATGGGCACCGTGGGTGTTTTTTCTAAATTCTACGGATTAACACAGCACAAAATAATGACAGTTGACCAACTGTTTCCTAGTGGATTTGTGCTAATTTAATAAAATTTTGTAATTTTTTTCCTGTATTTTTGGTTATTAGAACCAAATAAGGTAGTTTTTGAACTAGATCTAGTGTACAATATACATTGATGACACTAATGTCATGTAAAGGAGAAGATGATGGATATATTAAAAAACATCAAATCATGGGCATCAACACTAGCAGATGTCGGTGTATCCTTAATAGCTTTAGGCATAGTCCTAGAGGTATTATTCAATGGTCAAGGCATCCCGTTTTGGCCAGACATCTCAGTGATAGGAAATATACAAGGACTACTGTCTGGATTTAGTGATCAAGGATTACTAGGTTTAGTGGCAATTTGGATCTTGTATCATATCTATACTAAGAAGTAATGCTACCCTTGAGGGGAGTTCATCTCTCCCCTCATTCTAAACACATCTTATAATTTTACAAAATTTTAGTTAAATATTAATGTCCTCAGTGCTTTAACAATGATGTTGAAGACTTATGCGGTATGAATCCTCCGCGTAGTGGCTAGAACCCACATGGACAAAACAAAAGGAGATAATAATGGGAAGACCAATTAAATCATCAAAAATAGGCTCAGGCGCCGGCAAAATACAAGTGACCAACTACAGACTTTCAGGTGAAATAGAAGTAGGACCAAGTTCTGGTACTGCGGCTACACAAGTAGGTAATGCTCACATAGTTTCACAACGATCTACAAAAAGATTTAAGATCAGTGCTGTGAAAGTATCTGACTCATCTACTGTAGAGGAAGTGCTAACTTTGGTTAACAAAGCTGCCGGTTCTTTATCTGCAGGCGAATTTAGAATCTCTGTAGTCAATCCAAATGACTCATCAGTAGATAATGCTTCTAAATTAACCAACAGAACAGTTGTCGTAGGTGGCATAGGCTCAGACGCTTCAGCACCTCAGAAGTTCAAGTACACTGTAAGTGATACTGCACCTTCAACTCCACAACCAGGAGCGGCTATCGGTTCCGAGGCATTTGATGCTACATCAGTTGATACATTAGGTATTGCTTCTGTAGATTCAAACTAAAATAACTGTACAATGGGTGTTTATGCACCCATTGTGCCTTAATCACGCCAAATATAACCTTATAATTTTACCAAATTGTTCATAAATACTTACAATTATAACAGTATCTCTGAGCGAGATACACATTTGTAGGAGAAATACAATGGCAATATCAAAAGCAAATTTTAGTCACGTCACTAGCTTTGAAATGGAAGGTGTAGACTTGACTTTTTTCAGTGTTGATTTCATCAACGCCATGAACGCAGAAACTGGAGATCCTGATACATCTTCAACTACTGCTGGTCTAGAATTAGTAAGAAGAACTATCGAGCAGTTCTGCAACATTCTAGGTGAAGGTGCGTTAACAAACTCAAACACAGAGAAAACTTACTTTGTTAGAGCAGATACAGCTCCAACAGCGGCTACTTTACAAGCGGCTATCAGAGCGGTTAATAGTTCAAGTTCAGTTTCAGCAACAATTTCAAGTGCGACTGTAACTGCGAAAGCATTAACTATCGCTGTATAATAACAATACAGATAATAACAATGAAGAGGGGAGCAGTTTTACTGTTCCCCTTTTTGCTTTACATAAGTTCCAATTGAATATAAACTATTGCAATGACCCAAAGAATATCTGTGTACACTCTGATTGATATTTCACAAGACAGTGCCTTACAACAACAGAATTTCAATGTGCTACTTCAAACAGTGGCTTTGCGAGGCAATCCTATTGATGTTGAAGTGTCTTTGAAAGGCAATCAATCAATGTCTGATTATAATTTTGGAGAAGACTACCCAGGCACACAAAACGTTTGGGTTATGTCATTCACTACTGATACGCAAGGTATTTTTGATAATAAAAATGGACCACTGGGCGGACTTGTTAGCGATGTACACCAAGTGCCTGTGATCACAGATTTACACGAGAGTGTAACCATAGATCCACCGGTGTTTGACACTGTCAACGAAAAAACCAAAAACATATACTTTTTATCCTAAGGCCTCTGATAGGTAAATACAACATAGGCTATTACTAGGCATCTACAGGCACCAATTGAAACCCAGAGCAGGGAGGCTCTGTAAGATATGGCTAGAACAGCATTAGCTACACAAAGTGAAAGAAAAAATTTAGAAGCACACGTTGATCTATGTGCTGAAAGATACAATCGTTTGGAACAAAGACTAGAAGCATTAGAAACTGCTATGCAAGAAATGAAAGAAATGGTGATAGCAGAATCACAGAAATCAACCAAGATAGTGATCGGAGCGGCCGCAACAGTGGTTGGTGGATTGCTATCTACTTTGGTTGCTGTCATACTAGTATTAAATTAAACAATGAAAATTTTTGAAATAATTGCAGAAGAGATCCTAGATGAAAAACAGATCTGGGGCAGAAAAGGCAATCAAGTGGTACGGAAATACAGATGTACTTCTGGCAGACGCAAAGGTAGAATTGTGTCAAATCCTGCACAATGTTTCAAAGCAATTGATGTCAAAAAAAGAATGACACTCAAACGCACCAAGGCCAAAATGGGTACTAGGATGGCAAGACGTGCTCAAAGAACCAAAAGAACAAATCCTGCATCACGTAGGTTAAAAAATCTAAACAGAAGAAGATAGTGAAAATACAGTTCGATACGTACAGCATTTCTGTCAATGCTAAAGAGGTAGACATGCTCAACCGTTTAAATAGAGAGTCGACCAAGGTAGAAGAGTTTGATTTGGATGATTGGACAATTATCGATTTACTTTGGCGTAAACACATAGTAGTATATGATAAGACCAGAACAAAGAAACCAGATATTCAGCCATGGGCAAAACAAAACGTATTGAAAGCACTATCCAACAATTCATCTGGAAAATAACCAGATCTACAGACATCATCAAATATGTTCCGAAACGCATCGCTAAAGGTGTTGTGATAGGAGATTGTGCTGTGATCAGAAAAGCAGGCATAATTGATGTTTATTCCAAGGCAAGACAACCAATTGTACAGGATTTGTCATCACACAAAGTGGCCATTTGTATTGCAACCCTTATGAATCAATATACTCCCAGACACAGTGTAACAGTAAAAGAATTAAAAACAATAGACAAAGAGTATAAAATGCTGTTTGACGAACTGCAACGCCTGAAAGCAAAGAAAAAAGCAGACAAAGATGTAGTTGAATTTTTACAAGATCGCATGATGATTGTGGACGAAAAAATTAATTATTATTACAACGCCATGACAATATAGGACAAACCTTGCTGTAACATAAATAAATGCAATTATGAGAGTAGACAACTTATCCAATTATACATCAGACAGATTATCTGAAATCATAGAGCAGAGATTTGGCCAAAAGGTTGAATTAAACGCACTTGATGACGGAACATTAGACATGTTCAAAGACAGTGTGGTTGGTTCAATGAAACAGTTTGAGTCAGCAATGGCTTTCAACTCACAATCACAAAATCCAAAATACTTAAACGACAAATTACTACTAGATGCTATTGTGAAAGAACAAGAAGCAAGAGTAAAAAGTGTAATGGGTAACAAAATTGAAATAGAAGATCCTGACAAACCAGGTATGACAACAACTATAGACACCGACGAAGTAGATGTTGACACAGACGAACAAGGCAATGTTGAAGTAAAAACAAAAACAAATGGCAACACACCTGCAAAACCTAATGTCAAAATGGGTGCAAAAGTTAAAATGGCTCAAGAAGATGAGGATGATGGAGACGTTGAAGATGTTGTTGCACCTGAATTTAAAAAATTAGTTCACGACATGCAATCAGGCATGAGCAAAGATGAACTTGAAAAAAAGTATCCTAAACGTAAAGAAGAAATAGAACAACTAGCAAAAGACTTGGCCGCTGTGGCAGAATCAATAAGGCATGCAGTGGGCGGTAGATTAAATGAAAATTTTAGAATGGGTGCAAGAGAACAAGCGGCACTTAGATTATTAGTTGGCAACCAAAATTTTTCTATGGCAAAACGAGCTTTAGAAATGGCAAAGTCAGGACAGTCAGTGCCTGCTTCATTAATGAAAGGCTTTATGCCGGTCATTGAGAAACTAGACACATTCATTAGAGGAGGAGCATCAGCAGTGACTAGATTTAAAAACTTAGAGAAGATTGTAGGCCGTAACGAGTCTGCATCTTATGCCGATCAATTAAAGGCAATATTAGAAAATGAGATGGAAACATCAGAAATATTATTAGCGTCACAAGACATTGTAGACCAGATTACAGATATGTATGAAAAAATATCTGAACTCAAATCATCTTCAGTGTTAGAACTTGTAGACAGAATCAACAATGAGATGGGTGAAGAGATGGGACAAAATTATTCCAATGCTGTAAATCCAACTCTTGATTCATTAGTAGCGGCACTAGAACAAGCAAGAGAAGGTGCAATGAATTCAGTTGGTATCGTCAAAGGCGAATCACCAGCACCAATGGCAGGTGATGGAGATATAGATACTGACATGGACGCTGACCTAGGTGGAGACACAGACATAGAAGGCGGCGATGATGACATAGAAGGCGGTGATGACTTTGGAGCATCTGATCCTGCAACAGGCGGTGATGAGATTGCTGGTCGTGCCGAAAGATAATGTTAATTCAAGAGATTGACGATTACGCAATCCATTTAGCAACAATTCTACAATACTTCAAGCAACAGGCTGATGCTCAAAAGAAACCTGCTGAAGTTCCAATTGATGCTCTATCCAACTATATGGACAAACGTGGTCTTGATGTTAATCCAGACACCATAAAATCTTTGATGACAACAGATCCTGTGATTAAAAATTTAATTAAATCTTTCGATGGAGAAAAAATTACACTGGACACAGTGTATGAGCCAGATGGTGATGCAGATGCTCTTTCAGGTGACACAGGTGCTGTATCAAAAATGGCAAAAAGAGCTTTGAACAAACGTTCATAGACACTATAATAATATTACATGCTTAAACTTTTAGACAATGGATATGAAATTCTCTCTGAAGATCCTGTGCGTCCACATCTACAAGATTTCAAACAAGCAGAACACAATGAAAACTATGCTTGGGAAGTGAACGGAGAAACACAAGCAGTGATTTGTGTCAGTTACACAGATGTCGTACCTACGTCTGAACAAGATTTGCGTGAACATTATGGACCATCAGAAGACAAGCAAGTAGCAGTGTTCTACACAGTGTGGAGTTATTCAAAAGGAGCAGGTGCCACATTGGTACTGGAAGTATTCAAACATCTAAAACAGAATAAACCGCACCTAAAAAGATTTGTTACCCTATCACCACTTACAGAAATGGCAAGACGTTTTCATATAAAAAATGGTGCTAAATTTATCAACAGGCATCCTCTTGCACAGAATTTTGAATATGAATAATCCTCCACCAATAGTCAAACCCTATGACTATCATAGTCTGAAGCAGATTACTCTGCCTAACAAAAGATTGTATGAAACACCGGATGGCAGTAAAGTTCCATCTGTGACTACTATATTGTCAAAGACAAAAGACATGACCCATTTGAACGAATGGAAGAAACGTGTAGGTGAACAAAATGCTCAACGTATCGTTACTGAAGCATCTGGTGTAGGGTCTGCCATGCACGCCAACCTTGAAAGATATCTGTTAGGTGAAACTAGAATGCCGGGCAACAATCTAGTACATCTTCAAGCAAACAAAATGGCTGATCAAATCATACAACAAGCACTGGTCCATGTAGATGAAGTATGGGGAATAGAACAAGCATTGTATTTTCCAGGACTGTATTCAGGTACAACTGACATTGTGGGTGTATACAAAGGTGCTCCATCCATAATGGATTTCAAACAAACTAACAAGCCTAAAAAGAAAGAATGGGTAGAAGATTACTTCTTGCAGTTGGTGGCATATGCTGAAGCACACAACGAAGTGTATGGATCAAATATAAAAGAAGGGCATATTTTTATGTGTTCCCGCGATTTAAACTATCAACAGTTTGATTTAGAACCATCACACTATGATTATTATCTAGACAAGTGGTTGCAGAGAGTCGAGCAGTTCTACAAGTTGTAAGTCTATAAATACTACAAATGGCTATCGTACAAATATCACGTATACAACACAGACGCGGACTCAAAGAAGAGTTACCCCAACTAGCGGCAGGTGAACTGGGTTGGGCAGTTGATTCACAAGAATTATACATAGGAAACGGTACCACACAAGAGGGTGCTCCAGAAGTAGGCAACACAAAAATACTCACAGAGGACGATAATTTATTATCTACTGTGAATACCTATGTGTTTAGAGGAAACACAGATAATCCTGTGGTTACTGGATCAAGTGGTGACATACAGAGAACACTGCAACAAAAACTAGATGATAGAGTATCTGTCAAAGACTTTGGTGCAAAAGGTGATGGTGTGACTGACGATGCCGCAGCTATTAATAGAGCAATCAAAAACACATTTACAGTTGATTCAACCACAGCATTTAAAGAACGTAGAACATTATATTTTCCAGGCGGAACCTACAAAGTAGGCAGTACAATTTCTATTTTCCCACATTCAACTATTGTAGGCGACGGACCAACTTCAACAATACTTGAATCAACTTCTTCATCACTAGATCCTGTATTTCAATTTGTAGACAGAAATGGCCAGTCACAAGCAAATATTGGCAGTGGCGGATTTGAAATTCCTAATGGAATCAGAATGCAAGGTATCTGTTTCAAAACAACATCTGATCAAAATGTTATGAGAATTGATCAGACACAAGACCTACATTTTGACAACTGTCATTGGCTGGGTGCTTATGTTAACCAAACAGGACAGACCAACGGTAATGCTCTAGTTGAATTATTCGGCACTGTCGCACACAC
>Ga0098037_1000628_pt1 | contig 17368 bp, 20 predicted proteins | sample 5_EtaG_FD_75050 | JGI IMG/M metagenome (GOLD analysis project Ga0098037, IMG submission 75050) | Marine viral communities from the Subarctic Pacific Ocean - 5_ETSP_OMZ_AT15132 metaG | ecosystem: Environmental > Aquatic > Marine > Oceanic | place: Pacific Ocean | collected 2015-01-08 | reverse complement strand
TGGATGCTTCCGACCCCGATCTTGCAGCCGTGCTCAGGAGAGAGGCAGGTAAGTAGTCCCCGTGGGACACCTACAAGTCCGTGACTTGTGAACCGCAAACCTTACTCCCGAATAAGAAATGGCTGCTCCATTTCAGAATTATTCCGGCGGTGTCCTTCTTGCGGACATCGTAAAAAGGAATAATCTCAGCACCTATGTGTCTGAGGCAATCAAAGAGCGCAGCTTGTTTATCAAGTCTGGCGCTGTTGTCCGTAACGCCCTTCTCGACTCACGACAAGGCGGTACTCGCGTTCAAGTCCCCGAGTTCAATCCTGTATCTCCAACGGAGGAGATCATGGACGGGACTGCGAGTTGGGGCACTGGTTCTGCCGGTCACTTGACTCCTCAAAAGATCGGAACTGGAACTCAAATCGCAACCATCTGCCATCGCGGTTTCGCGTATGCAGTAGATGACATGGCGGTTTTGGCGGCGGGCGAAGACCCAATGCTTCACATCCGCAACCAGCTGGCTGATGCAATCAACAAGCTGAACAGCGCTCGTCTGTTCTCTCATCTTGCTGGTTTGTTCGGCACTGCTCTTTCTGGCAACGCTCTGGATAAAGGCAAGGCAGCTGCTTCTGGCGCTGTTGAAGCCAACTTCCTGACCGGCGCAACAGTAGCGGAAGCACGTTCCAAGCTCGGAGAGCGTGGTGACGAGCTGGACACCCTTGTTGTCCATCCTTCTGTTGGTTTCTACCTGTATCAGGTTGGCCTGCTGACCTTCTCCACCTCTGCGCTGTCTACTGGCGGTGCCGTGACCTGGGGCGGCGGCGGTGTTGGCGTTGGTGCTCGTTCTATTGGCGAATTTGCCGGTATGAACGTAATCATGGATCCTGCAGTTAACACTGTGGCTCCTGGCACCTCTGGCCATCAGCGTGAGTTCTTCTGTTATCTCACCAAGTCAGGAACCATCCTGGAAGGTCAACAGCAAGAGCTTCGCATCGAAGCTGACAGAAACGTGCTCTCGAAGCAGGACGTCCTGTCGGTTGACTACCACTCTGCTTATCACGTGATGGGCACCAAGTGGGCTGACGCTGGTGACAACCCCACCAACGCCAACCTGGCAACCGCTAACAAGTGGGCTGCTACTTATGACATCGATCTGATTCCTTTGGTTCAGGTCACTGTCAACAGCCCGCTGGATACCAGCACCATCTGATCCTGATCAGAGCAAAGGCCCTACCATTAGGTGGGGCCACCTTTTTTTTGGTATGGCGTACAGCACTCCTAAAAAACTGACTGACCGGCAAAAAGCCGCGATGCAGCGCCATGCAGAGCATCACACTAAAAAGCACATGGCCGAAATGCGGCGTCTGATGAAGGCTGGTAAGACCTTCACGGAAGCGCATAAAATGGCAATGAAAAAGGTAGGTAAGTAAGCCGTGGCTGCAACGATCAACGCTACTCTCAGCAGCGCATCAGCTAACAGCTATGTGACCTTGGCTGAAGCCGACGCATACTTCGAGACCGTTCCAAGCAGTACGCAATGGGACAACAAGCAAGACGACAAGAAAAATCGTGCATTGATTTCAGCTACGCGCTGGATCGACACGTTGAATTTTTATGGTGACCGTTGCGATACGAGCCAAGCATTGAGCTGGCCTCGCAATAATTATCATGTAGATCGTGTTGAGTTAGTTTGTACGACGATTCCAGAAGACATTAAATACGCTACTTATGAGTTAGCGAATGCGCTAGCCAATGACACGGACGCAATTACAGGGACTACCGGCGATAAGGGGTTATACGAAGAAGTCGAGTTGGGTGAACTCAAAGTTAAGTACAATACTGCTAGTCAAGCCACGGGAACCGTTAATAACGTTTTTGATGTTTACCCTTGGCTGCAGTCTTATCTTGGGGCTTACTGCTTGGGCGGCAGTGGGAGTTATCAAGTTCGTGTTATGAGGGGTTGAGATGGGACTAATTGATACGACATTTGCTGCAATCCCCAAATCAATCCTTGACGATTGGGGTCAGGACATCACGTACATTAAGACCACAACACCTCGGACCTACACGCCATCCACTGGAGCTGTCACTGGAGCGGACACGACGGTAGCGGTAAAAGGTGTAATTCTCCGTTTGACGCCTGCTGAATCTGAGGGTTTATATCAAACCACAGATCTAAAAATCATTATCGGGAATGATGAGCTTGGATCGTATTATCCGACGCAGGCTGATCGAGTTCAGTATGAGCAAGCGGGCGTCACTCGGGAGGCGAAAATTATCAATGTAACCAGTTATCGCGGTGAGGATCCAGTCATGCACACGCTTTTCGTGAGGCCGCAATAATGGCAAGTGCTGGGTTTAAGGGATTTTTAGAAGAAATTGATCGAATTGCGGTCAGTGCGCTTTACAACTCAAGAGCTGTTGCAGCAGAGAATGTCGTAAAGGATTTGCAACGACTTGGGCCAGCCTGGACGGGTAAATTTTCAAATTCTTGGCAGATAGAGACTGCAACAGCATCATCTGGCGGTACAGGTGCAGAAGGCCCTCCTCAGCCAGTAAAAGCGCCAAGGGTTTCAGGCCGAGACGTTAATGCAAATTTGTTGGGGTCGCCGTTCAAGCTTAAAAATACGGCTCCTTATGCAGATATTGCATGTGATTTAAAAGTAGGAGAGTTTAGGGATCCTGGCACAGATGCAATTAAGCCGATTGCTCGTGGCAGGCGCTCTGGAGGTCTTCGTGGTGAGCCTTGGCCAAAAGGTAGCGGTCCAAGCGGTAGCGGGCCTAATCGATCAACTGCAGAACTTGATTGGTTTGTGACCTATACAGAGGGCGGTAGCCTTCAGAAGACGGTAGACCGTGCCATGAAAAAAGCTGAGGGCGACTTCAAATGAACTATCAGTCAATTCGTGCTGCTGTTGAAACTCCTTTGTTGGCCGCTTTTAACGGTCTTAGCCCTGCAGTGCCCGTCTTTTTTGACAACATTACAGCTGCCCCTTTGAACTCCACGACCGAATATGTGCGAGTAAACATAACCTTTGGGGCGACAAACGAGGCAACGCTTACTTCTAGTGTCGACAATGCGCGTGGAGCGATTGTTATTCGAGTTTTTAGCGAGAAAGGCCAAGGCCCGGCTCGAAATCAAACGTTGGTGACTGCTGCGGTCGGAGTGCTGGAGGCATTGAACGACACAGCAAAGACAGCGGTGACTGGGGACGTGTATTTCCGAGTTGGGGAGATAAGCGGTCCAACGTTTTCAGCAGTGGAGGCAGCACCTCACTTTGCAGGGCAAATCGAGGCTGGATACGTAGCGACGGTGCTTGCGTAAATACTTTGCGCTAATCTGGCTTTAGCCGGGCGTAGCCCGCAGACTTCCTCTTTTTGGTACGTCCATGGCCACTACTGTTCTGTCCGGCACTTCCGGCGCTCTCTACTACAAACCCGCTGGAACACGCGGAACTTTCAGCTCAACAGGTGTAAGCACCGCAAATGACACCGTGACGGTGGAAACCTTCCTGAATTTCAAGGTCGGTGATCCTGTCAAATTTAGCGTGGTCAACCAGCAAGGCGGAACTCCCGCTGGAACGCTGCCTGGCGGCATCGTCACTGGTACTACCTATTTTGTAATTGCTTACGCCGCTAGCACAGGCGTTTTGCAGGTATCTGCGACTCTTGGCGGGTCTACGATCACCATTAGCAATACGGGTACGGTCGCTTCTCCAAATGAGTTTCAAGTTGCTTACGCGGATTATGCCGTTGTCGGGCAAGTCCGAAATTGGACGTTTGAGATTGAGAGGGGCGAAATTGATGTAACCACGATTGGCCAAACCCCTGGTCAATTTGTGCCATTCCGCAGTTATATCGCGGGATTTGGTGATGGGACAGGCAGTGCTGACGTTTACATGACTAATGAAGACGCGGCTTTGTCTAACCGAATGATCCAGGACGTGCTTCAGCGCCAGCAAGGCGGTGCAGCCACGAAGCTCTACATTGACCGTGTTTATAGCGGTGGTGCGTTGAGCGACACGCTGAGTCGCTTCATTGAATTTGATGCAGTGCTGACTTCTGCCAGCATGAACGTCAATCCTGATGATGCTCAGTCTGTAGCAGTAAGTTTCCGACCTGCTGGAACACCTAGTTTCGACTTCAGCACTACTTGATAAGTGTTGCGATCGTAAAAATGCCCCGGCCCGCAAGCCGGGGTTTTTTCTTGCGCTACACTAAGCGAACAAATCAGGACGTTTATGCCTTCTTCGATTCCAGTTCGTGCAATTGACCGTCTTTGCAAGGCTGCGAACTTAGAGCCGACTAAAAAAGTTGTGCAACTTTCAGATGGCAGTGAGTTTGAGATGTGGGTGACTCCTTTGACTGCTGCTGAGCGTGAGCGAGCAGAAGCCGAATCAAAGTCTACTGAAATATCTAAATATGCTGTGTCGCTGTTGATTTCAAAAGCCAATGACGAAAACGGCAACAGGCTGTTTGCCGCTGGCGAAATTGATATTTTGAAAAAACAAGTTAGGGACAGCGATCTGCAAAGTTTGATGGTGGCTGTAATTGCTGATGAGCAAGAGCCAATCGACCCAAAATCTTAAGCGCGGAGATTCGGAAAGACAACTGGCTCATGCTGCAATTTGGTGTTGCCAAAGAGCTTGGCATGAGCTTGTCCGAGGTCCGCACCAAGATGACGCCGGAGGAACTGCTCGGCTGGAGTGCCTATTTCCAGGTCTTAAACGAGGATATGGACCGCGAAATGGAAAAGGCGAAGCGCAGGCGCTAAAGTAGGAGCCAACGTGTGGCGACTGGAACGTGGCTTACAAGGCTGAAATCCAGATAGTCACGAAAGGGCAAGCGCAGATAACTCAAGCGCAGAAAGCTCTTCGGCAGCTTGGCACGCAAATAGACAAACTTGCTTCAGGCCCTGGGTCTTTGCGGGACTTTAATAAAGTTCTTTCTGTTTCAAAGGATTTACTAAATTCAGTACAGCAAGGGAGACCAGAAGAAAAAAGAGCAATAGAGCAATATGTAAACGCTTTAAAAAATGCAGCTACGGCTCAAGCAAGGCAAAACAGGTTAATTGATGAAGAGATTAAAAAGCGTGGACAAGCCACTGCTGAGTTAAAGAAGTACAACGCAGCTGCTTTGCCTCCAAGGTCACGCACCAGTATGACTGCTGCGTACATGAGCCCAGCTGCAGCAATTCGAGCACAAAGAATTGACGCGGAGATCGAAAAAAGAGGGGGAGCGGCAGGCATCGCTGCAACAGCTACGTCTAATGTCAAAAAAAGTCAGAGTATCCGAAAACTACGATCTGACACTCAAGCTTTAAATAAAGCACTAAGTGATCGGTTGCGTCTGGAGCGAAAACTTGCAGAACGTGGCTTGATGCAGTTAAGTAGCGGTAAGATAGCAAAAGGTACTGACGCAGGTGTTGGAGTCCAAGGTCCTGCTGTTCTTTCCGCGAGCCAAAAGAAAGCGGAAGAGGCTTTAGCTATAGGTATTAATAAAACTGTTAAAGCTAATATCAAAAAAAGTCAAACTCTCCGAAGAGTAAGAGCTGATACTCAGGCTTTAAATAAAACATTAACTAATCAATTGCGTTTAGAGCGACAACTTGCAAAGCGCGGCTTGATGCAGTTAAGTAGCGGTAAGATAGCAAAAGGTACTGACGCAGGTGTTGGAGTTCAAGGTCCTGCTATGGCAGGGCCAACCTTAAGGCAGCGCATCCTCCCTACTCTAAGCAAAGGGGCAAAAGGGTTAGGTCGAGTTGTTAGCGGTGGTCTTACTGGGGGCCTGTTCCCATTGCTTATGGGTGGGGGCTTAGCAGAGGGTGTTGGTGGTGCTATTGGCGGGGGACTGGGTAATTTATTGGGTGGCCCTGCGCTCGGTTTAGCTGGAAGTTTGGCGGGTCAGTTTATTGGGGAAAAAGTTTTAGGCGGCGAACAAGGTCTTTTAGCGAAACTTGGGATTGGGGAAGCCGTTGAGCAGGCAAAGGCACTTAATAATGAAACTCGAATTTTTAAGGAAATAACTGAAGCAACTGAAAAAATTCAATCTCGCATTTCTTCTGCTTCTCTGAAAGCAATAAAAGCGCGACGTAAAGGGAACGAAGAGCTGGCTTTAAGGCTTGAAGAGAGAATGGAAAGGTCTCGGCTTGCGAATGAACAATTCAATAAAATGACTGACTTAGATAATGACAAAAGGAATGAGACAGCGGCAGGCAGAAAGCTTATAGAACAAGAAAAAAGAAGGGTCGTTCTTGAAACCAAACGAGCGCTTATGCGAGACAAAGAGATAAGCGACATGAAGGTAAAAGATTTTCTTTTAGAGAAAGAACTGCAAAAACTAAGATTTGCGACGTCGTTGGATAAAAAGCGAAACGATGTTCGGCGGGCTGCAGCCGATGGCAGATTTAAGGTTGCATCCGCTGAAATTTCTGCTTCATTGCAGATAAATGCGCTTGAAATGCAACGAGCAAAACAAAATAAAAATATTGCTCGCCAGTTCGACTTACAAGTTAAGCGAGCTAATTTGCTTTATCAGCAGACTTTGCTGCAAGTCCAACAGGAACAAATACGTGCCAGGCTCGCAAGAAATACTGCCAACATTGAGCTTAATCGCCTTAGGATTGAGCTAAACAAAACTGCATCAGCGGGTAAAGACGTTACATTGGCACGGCAATCCGTTGCGCTGCAGGCGGAGTCTTTGAGGATAGCAAATATGAACGTAACGGCAACTGAACGAGCGGCGGCTGCCCAAATCAGAGGTGCAGGGGCACTCCGTACAGCACGTATTGAGCAAGCCCAGTACGAAAGAAATTTGGCTAACCAAGCCTCTAATAATGTTAGACGGTTCGCTACAGGTGGTTATGTCACCCGGCCTACCAACGCTGTTATTGGCGAGGCTGGCGAGTCTGAGTATGTGATCCCCTCCAGTCGCATGAACTCTGCAATGCAGCGCTATTCAGCAGGCGCTCGCGGCGAAGCCGTCACTGCTGGAGCGGCTCCCGCAGGTAGAGCTGGCGATACTAATTACAACAGTGAGCAGAATTCGTATTACGGCGGCGGCGGTGGAGCGTCAGTGAACATCACGACTGGCCCTGTACTCCGGATGGAGAACGGTGATTATGTGTCAATGGCAGATTTGCAAAGCGGAGTGGCTACAGCTGTCGACGTTAGCCAAGCAAATATGATGAGAAGCCTGAGGCGGAGTTATGCAGCTCGCAGGAGCTTGGGGGCATGACAACCTCTTACTTTCAGTCAATTGAAATCTCGGCTTTAAGCCTTAACAAGCAGAATTATGACGCTTCTGCTGCTGATTTTTTACCTTTTGACCTTAGTGGTTATTCAGATAACGCGGGCAGTGATGCCGATGAAGTGTCATTGCGATTGCCTCTTGGAACGTTAAGTCAAACAGACGTTGAAAGCCTAATTACAAAAGGCAGCGAAGTCATAATTACAGGCAAGAGCGACACTCAAGTTTTTTGGCAATTTACCGGCCAAGTGACTGATGCAAACTTAAATTTAGTTGCTGCCGTTCTTGTTGTTGGGTCACCTCTTAAACCTATAAGTCCCGGAGCGCAGTTGCCTGGTGTGGTGCCATTCAGGGTTTTAACAACGGCTAACGCTGGTAAACTGCCACTTACTGAGGGTGTTTAATGGGTTTCACATACACTGACAGGAATGGTAATCAAAGGTCTTCAGGCCCTACCGTACAAGCTTGGGATAGAGAGACCCAAAAGTTTGTAATTACCAGTAAGTGGGTTTGGACTTATGGGCGAGACGTTCCACAGAGCAGGGATAGTGCAGCTGCGATAAACAACCGGTTTGTGGAGCGGGGCCGCAATGTTGGACCTTTCTCAGTTGTAGGCGCAACTCCGCTTTACGTGGGGCCATCGCTCGTAAAAAAGCCGACTGAAAGTGCAAGTAAAACCAGAATAAAGCCAACGATCGCCACGTTTGCGCTCAATGCAGGGCAAACTATTTCTTCGCTTGGCGACAGCATTCCGATTCTGTTTGGCAAGCGCACTAATGCCTCTGGTGGGCTTGTAACAGTGCCTGATGCTGTATATCAGCGGATGCACAGCGCTGGCGTTTATGAGTGGGTTCGCGTGGCTTACGTCATTGCTGAAGGGGGCAAGCAATTAGAGACTCCTGCCGAGCGAGGTGTGCGCTTGGGGCGTAAAACGCTCGATTCGCTGGACGACGCTTATTATTCTTTTGGCACAACTAACGGTTCAACTAGCAATAACGATCCAACGCCTGCAAAGATTAACCCGCAAGGAAATTTCCAAGTTGTGCAGTCTTTGACTGGCGCTGACCAGTATTTAACTGGAACAATCAACCAGGGCGAAGTTCGTTGTTTTTCCCAAACTTTTAGCAATAATGAGGCTTTTGGTTTTAGCGGAGAGGAGCCGGATTGTGACGCTGGAGATTCTGGGAATGCCCCCGTCACAAGCATTACATCAGTCCCTTTGAATACTGTAAAAGCTTTTGTAAGCAATACACGCAGTTGTGAGGTTACTGAGATTGGGTTTGCTGTATCTTTAAACGCAACTAGCCCAGACAAGGATGCTGTTGCTCCCCCAGGCAGCCTGTGGGTCACCCCAAACCCACAAAACCAAAATCACGGCAATGTTCTTCGCATTGTTTCACTTGCAGCTGTTATAGCAAATAAGTTCTCTCGGAATGAAAGAAAAGACGTAAATAATAAAGCAAAGTTTGATGAAGCTTTAGCTAACTTCCGAAAAGAAGTTGGGGAAGGAACGCGGTATTTTTTGAGACTAGACCCTAATTCTTTGGTTCCTGTAGACGGAAGAATACTTAAAAGTAAAAATTTTCTCGACAGTGTTGGAGAGACTTTCGTGTCTTATACAGGCGAAAACAGAAACCGCAATACATCAAGTGCGACAGGCTACGCACTGCCTAATCCAGACCCATGCAAGCCACCTAATTTTAAGGCGATTCTTTCGGATCCAAATAATCCGAAGATGGCCTTTGATATTTATTGGCGCGATGCAACAGTCGCGGGCAACGATTGGCGGCTTTTGACTCGTAAACCGTTGATCGTCACTACGGCAGAGGCAACGACGATGTTTTCAAATATAAAAATTCAGCATCCAAGCTTGAGGGCCGTTCAGTTTAAGTTTGAGCCAATCACTCCTGATGATTTCAGCGAAAATTACATGGAGGTTAATTCAACTCTTTTCGACAACGAAGTCTCGCACACTGCGCGGAGTAAGGGTAGCTTTTCAATTATTTACGCGCGTAACACATCAGAGATAATGGTAGATGGCAATGACGGCTATAAGTTAACTTTTAGAGGTGGCTCTGCGGAGTTTTTTGGTGAAACAAATTTAGACGATCAAACGACAAATTATGCGGCCAGCATCAGTTATATAAACGAGATTATTCAAGATTCGCCAAAATACCCGTTCATGGGAATAGCACTACTTAATTTGCGTGCTTTTAAAGGAATGAGCAGCTTAGGGCAGTTGTCTATTTATTATGACAACGGCGCTCAAATTAGGCTGCTTGAGACAGGTGCTGATGGAACGTCAAACATGTTCCCGGAGTTAGCGAACTATTTGCTGACGACGTTCCCCGGCGGAGCTGGAGCGGTCACTTCTGCGGCAATTGACACTCAGTCTTTCCTCAAAGCCATCAAGTTCACTAGGTCTAAAAATTTGTTTTTTGATGGCGTCATAGGCGAAAAGAGTGGCGCGTTTGAATTTATTGCTGAATATGCGCCGTATTTCTTGTTGAATTTTGGCATGGTGCAAGGCAAATACTCTTTTTTCATTGCTACTGAAGACTCGACAACTGGAACAAGCACAGCTACTGCTTCTCAAAAGTTGACGCTTGACGACATAGTGCCTGGTTCATACAGGCTTGAATACGCAACGCTTCAGGATCGCGAAGAGGCAATCGTGAATGTTACTTACCGCTTGCAGGGAAGGTACATGTTGGGCGAACCACGGACTGTAAGCGTTGCTCCGGCTGCTTATAGCGGTTCAAACATTATTTCGTTTGACTTGTCTGACTTTTGCACTACTGAGGACCACGCTGTTACTTATGCAAAGTTTGTGCTCGCTCAGCGGCTTACCCAGACCCATACCGTTAGATTTACCACCTTTTTGGATCGGATTGATCTTGCGCCTGGGCGTTTATTTACGTTTGACTTTACGGTGACGGCGAGCACCGGTAAGACGTACAAAAACGATAATCAGTATCAAATTGTTTCGGCGTTCTATCGTGTAGATGGCTTGGTGGACATTGAAGCTGTTGAAGCCCCAACCAACCTGTCAAGCCTGGTCTTTGGCAACACCTATAAAGTAGTGACATGAGCTTCCCTGCAATCAACCCCACAACACGGACCTGGACGCCTGGTAATTTTGGGCAATCAAGCTTTAACGCGGCGAGCGGAGCGGAAGTTCGTTTGCTCTATGGCGCTGTTGCAACGGGTCACGAGCTGTCGTTGACTTTCTCGAATGTGAGCGAAACAAATGCTTTGGCATTCAACACGCATTACATCGCAGTTAAAGGGAGCTTTGATACATTTGCACTGCCAGCTGCTGTGTTTGCAGGCATGACCACAGCATTCCCGTTTGGCACCAATAAGTGGAGATACGAAGGCCGACCGTCTGTTGTTGCCGTCAAGCCGGGTATTTACAATGTTTCTGTCAGCCTCGTCGCTGTTTACAGCTAAACTAAGGCCATGGCCAAGCATTTCACAGGCATTGACGGCAGCCTCAGGGTTGACGGCACACAGGTCGCCAAGCTGAGCGAGTGGTCCTTTTCGGCTCAGACCAGCACGTTAGAGACGACAAGTTTGGGCGACTTTGCTCGTACTTACGTGCCAGGCATCCAAAGCTTTAATGGCAGCTCTACGGCGTATTACTACGTTGAAACGTCTAATACGGTTGATGGTGGTGCGCTGCTTGAGGATGTGATCCGAACTGGCGCACCAAATACAGCGGCTACTCACACAATTTTGTTGAGGTTGTCGGACACGACAAATCGCGAGGTGGAATTCAAGTGTGTAGTGACTTCTGTCTCAATTAGCTGCCGGGTGGGTGACTTAGTAACGGCATCTATTTCGTTTACGGCCTCTGGTGCTTTGACGAAGGCGACGTTAGGTTCATAATTATGGCTGTTTACCTTGGGGCGCACGGGATTATTGAGTTAACCCGTACCAGCGAGCAAAACTTTTTCAACAGTACGCTAGATCCTGCCGATGTAAACACCACGGCAAAGCGTTTTAGTTTTGATTTTGGCAACAACCGTTTCATGACGGGTGATTTGCTTGAGATCACTCGAATGACTACTGCTGGAGCGATTAGTACGAGTGATTTAGATTTTATTGATGCCTCTAGTTTTCCTGGAGGAGCCCAGTCACCACAAGGGCAGTGGTACGTCAATGTTGATGCAGCCAATAGCGTCCGTCTTTACTCCACATGGAATCAAGCCTTAACGGGTGGAACGACTAACGCGGCAACATTGGTAACTCCTGCTTCAAGTTATCCGATCCAAGTGCAGCTAAAGAATAATTCTCGTCGCATCTTGGGTGAGGTCACAAATTACGAGCTGAACACTAACCGTGAGACTGCTGATGTGACATCTTTAGGTGAAGCATTCCGACAGCGAGTCAGCACCTTAATAACGGGATCAGGGAGTTGCACTGCTTTTTGGAATCATGATGCATATGCCACTGAGAACCGTGACATCAACGCCTATAACAGTGAAGTAAGCCAGTATTTACACCAACTAATACTTCGTCAAGATCTTGGAGCAAGTTTTCGTGCTCGGTTTTACCTAAAGACTCGTGCAGCCAAGCCCTATACCGCTGGTGTCCCTGGTCCAAATACGGAACAAATTTTTTACGAGCTGACCGGATTGATCACTGAAGTTGGCGTTGCATTTAATGCAGACGAGCCAGTCCGAAGCCAGATTAATTTTGTGACGACAGGGGCGCTTAGTCTGTTGTCTGAGCCTGCAGCAAGTCTGGTTCTCAACCAGACTGGTGGTACTGTTGTTCAGCAGAACGGCAGCGGTAACGTGGCGTTGCAGTCGCCTTAAACTGAACTCATTGCACCGTTCCCAGCATGGCTGACCTAAAAGTTACAGAGCTGAATGCAATTACAGCGTCTTCCGTTGTAACTGACGACGTACTCTTGCTAGTTGACATATCGGCTGGCGAAGACAAAAAGATTGAGCCTGACGAGCTGGTTCAGGCAGGGCTAAGCCTGCTTGGAACGGAGGTGATTGCTGGTGACAAGCTGACGAACAACAGCGTCACTGCGACACAGATTGCAGCGGATGCCATTGGAGCTAGTGAGCTTGCTGACGATGCCGTTGATGAAGGAGCGATTGCGACAGCAGCAGTTCATGGAACTGCAGTTCCTGCTACTGGTTCCAAGGTTCATATTGAGCCCGCTTCGATCGGAACTGCGGACGTTGGTAACAATCAAATCACAACGGCAAAGATTGCTGATGACGCGATAACAGCGGACCAAATTGCCGCTAATGCCGTTTCAGGTTCTGGAACATCGCTTGGCACGACTCATATTGAAGCTGGATCAATCAGCGCAGCGGACATCAAAGACGCATCTATCACTGCAGCTAAGTTAACCGGCGGCGCTTTAGTTCCTACTAGCGGAATTATAGATAGCGATGTTAGTAGCAGTGCTGATATTGCAGTTAGCAAGTTAGCCGCCTTTAATCCTAATCAGGTTTTAGCCGGACCTTCTAGCGGATCAAGTAGCGGCTCGCCAACTGTACGAGCTTTGGTTGCGGGAGATTTACCCGTTGGAACGGCGAGCACTGACGGTGCTGTTTCAGTCCCATCGGGCGGTGGTCTGAACATTTCATCTGGTCAGATCAGTCATAGCAATTCTGTTACTGCTGCTGATTATGGCTTTTTTGCTTTTGACGCTCAGGGCCATATCACTTCAGGTCGTGCATTAGCTGCGGGTGATTTGCCTGTCGCCACGACCTCTGCGATTGGTGGCATCAGTATTGGCAGTGGCCTAAGTGTTTCTGGTGGTTCTGCGAGTCTTAACACGGCTTCAACTTCAGCATTAGGCGGTATCAAGCTGAGCGGCGATGTCACGCTGAACGGCAGTAGTCAGCTTGAGATTGCAACCAGCGGTGTTGTTGCGGGAAGCTATCCAAAAGTCACGGTTACAACTAAAGGCATTGTGACCGCTGGCGGGCTATTAGCTGATTCGGACATTCCAAACCACAGTGCAGCACTGTTGACATCTGGAACGTTAGATGCGGCAAGACTTGGCGCGAATACGATCACTGGCGGGAAGATGGCCAATGATTCGACATGTGTACTTCAAACGAGTGCCCCCACAAGTGGTGATTTTCAGGGTCAGTTTTACCTTGACACCGGCTCTAACTCTTTAAGTGTTTGGAACGGATCATCATTTGTGGCTGTTACTGCGGCAGCTCTTGCAGATCTTGTAGCTGACACCACACCACAATTAGGCGGCGACCTTGATGTAAATGGCAAGGATATTGTCAGCGTCAGCGATGGTGACATTGAGCTTGATCCAAACGGTTCAGGTCAAGTCATATTTAAGGGCAATTCAACTCGTGGTTCTGGACAGATCAAGCTGAATTGCGAGCAAAACTCTCACGGCATTCTTCTAAAAGGTCCGCCTCACAGCGCAGCAGCGTCCTACACGTTGACCCTGCCTAATGACACAGGAACGTCAGGGCAGTTGCTCCAGACCAATGGCAGCGGTGTGACGAGCTGGACATCAACCCTGGCCTCAACTGGCATCACGATTGATGGACCCTATGAGCAAGTCGCTGAGGCGGTTTCTGCTTTAGATATTGACTTGAATGATGGGAATTATTTCACCAAGACCATCAACGGCAACTCAACCTTTACTTTCAGCAATCCGCCTGCATCTGGAACGGTTGGCAGCTTTGTGCTTGAGCTGACGCATACGTCTGGGACGGTGAGTTGGCCTGCAAGCGTGAAGTTCCCTGCTGATACCGCGCCAACTTTGACTACAGGCAAAACTCATCTATTCTTCTTCGTAACTGATGATGGCGGGACGCGGTATCGCGGTGCGTCACTTGTCGACTACGTCAACTGAGGAATTATGGATCCAATTGCCGCAAAGTTGATGGCTGCTGCTGGAGCAGCAGCTGGGGACTCTGTCTATGTCGATGACCTCTTCAGTACGTTTTTGTATGACGGCAATAGTGGCTCTCAGTCGATTAATAATGGAATTGATTTGGCTGGTGAAGGTGGTTTGGTATGGCTTAAGTCACGGAGCCTTGCTGAAGCAAATGTACTTGGCGATACCGAAACTGGCATTACAAAAAGACTTTATTCAAATTCTACTACTGGTCAAGCTGTTTCAACCATGCTCACGTCAGCAAATTCTAATGGGTTTACGCTAGGCACCAGCAACGTTACAAACACAAATAACTCAACAAACGTCTCCTGGACATTCCGCAAAGCGCCGGGCTTTTTTGATGTAGTTACTTATACCGGCACAGGTTCAGCAAGAACGGTTGCCCATAATCTTGGCAGTGTTCCAGGAACAATCATTGTCAAGCGTACGAATACTTCGTCAAGTTGGTATGTCTACCATCGTTCTCTTGGTGCTACAAAAGAAACACGACTAAATTCTACCAACGCTGCAAACACATCGTCAATCTACTGGAACGATACAGAACCCACTTCTTCCGTTTTTACGGTTGGTACTTCTTCTGGCGTCAATGAAAATGGTAGCACCTACGTCGCCTACGTCTTTGCTCACGACGACGCACAGTTTGGCACTGCTGGTGATGAAAGCATTATTAAATGTGGGAGCGTAACTACTGATAGCAGTGAAAACGGAATAGTAGACCTTGGGTTTGAACCGCAATTTGTAATGTTTAAGCGTACTGATACCTCTGGTAGCTGGCTTATGCTCGATACAATGCGCGGTTGGGATAATTCCAATAACGACAAAAGGTTATACGCTAATGTTACTAATGCTGAATCTACTACTCCTGCTGGACATGGTGAGGTAAATTCTACTGGTTTTAGGATTTACAACCTTGGTGGTAGTGCAGACGTGATCTACATGGCAATCCGCCGTCCGAATAAGCCGCCCAGTGCTGCAACGGATGTGTTTAAGATAAATACTAGAAATGGCAATCAAACTGCCGGTACTTTATCGACTGCCGGTTTTGCTGTTGATGCCGCATTTATTTCTGCAAGAAACGTAGCTCATTGGTCTGCTTTTACCGACCGATTGAGAGGTTCAGGTAAACTTATTTTCCCACAAACAACCTCTTACGAAATTACGAATAACAATACTGTAAGTTTTGATAACAGTACTGCGATTGTACTTGGCAATGACTCGGGAAATTGGCAAGTTAACCGCAGCGGCCAATCAATGGTTGATTATCTATTCAAACGTGCCCCAGGTTTTATGGATGTAGTTGCTTATACGGGGACAGGTTCAAATAGAACCGTAGCTCATAACCTTGAAGTTGCACCTGAAATGTGGTGGGTTAAATGTACAAGTGACAATCGAAATTGGAGTTGTGGTCATAAAGATCTAGGAATAATATACAGATTGTGGATAAATGATCCTGGAGCAGGCGGTAATAATAATAGCTATTGGGCTAATGGCGGAAATCAAAGCGCAACTCATTTTCCATTAGGCACTGACGGCGCTGTAAACGGTAGTTCGCGAACTTACGTGGCCTACCTATTCGCAACCCTACCCGGCATCAGTAAAGTAGGTAGTTACACTGGAACAGGTTATGATATCAACGTTGACTGCGGCTTTACTAACGGTGCAAGGTTTGTATTGATTAAACGCACTGACGCGGCTGGTGATTGGTATGTTTTTGACACCGCTCGCGGCATCGTCAGTGGTAACGACCCGTACCTCTTGTTGAATTCCGATAACGCAGAAGTCACTAACACCGACTACATTGACCCACTCAATGCTGGCTTTACAGTGACATCATCAGCCCCTGCTGCTCTAAACACTAGTGGCGGCACTTATCTCTTCCTTGCCATCGCCTAACCATGGAAATTCGCAACCGCTCTACAGGTGCTCTTATCACCGTCAGCCAGTTTCGTGCTGACAACCCGAACACGTCATTTCCCAAGCAAATCACAGCCGAAATCCTTGATGGGTTTGGCTATGACCCTGTGTTGAACGGACCTGCTGCGACAGTATCAGGACCGTATGAAGTCAGCACCCGTGATGGCGTTGAGGAGATCAACGGTCAGTGGTTTACCAAGTTCATTGTTGGTCCGGTGTTTGCCGACAGCGACGAGGAGACTGCTTACCGAGCCAGTGTTGACAACCAAGCTGCTGTAAGCGTTCGTGCAGAGCGTGACCGCAAACTGGCTGCTTGTGATTGGACCGTTTTGACCGATAGCCCATTGACTACGACCAAGAAAACAGCTTGGAAGACGTATCGTCAATCATTACGAGACATCAGTGCAGCAGAGGGTTTCCCCCATACGATGGAATGGCCAACTGAGCCGTCTTGATGGAGCGCCCTGACCCTATGATTCCCTGCAAGCCAGGAGCAGAGGACATCGAAGCAATGGAAAATAGAGTGCTCTGGTTAAATCACCTTTACCTGCGAGATGGTCGCGATGATCTTGGCCATGAATTTCATGGTCTCTACACTGGTCTAGCGATCAAGTATCCAAGCCAATGACAAAACTGCTTGCAGCGACGTTTCTTGGTGTGGGATTTGCTTCTGGTTCAGCTTGCTTGTCACATCCTGCGCCTGTGCCACATAAGCACGATTTAAACGATGTAGGGGACGTGGGACAAAATGGACACCTTTGCATTACCGAACACACAGAAACCGCCTACTGTGGTGTCGGAAAAAACGTACCCCACGTTCACTAATGATCAGATCAATTGTTTTTGGTGCAGCCGCTGGCGCTCTTGCCTTGGCTCCCCTCTCTGCAATCGCTGGCCCATACGCCAACATTGAGGCAAACGCTGGCTGGAGCGGAAGCGATTATTCAGGCGCTGTCACTGACATTCACCTGGGGTTTGAAGGCGGCGAAGGTCCTTACAGCTTCTACCTTCAGGGCGGCCCTGCCCTGGTAACGCTGGACGGCGCTGACTCTGAAGTTGAGTTTTCAGGGAAAATCGGAGGGGCAGTTGCTGCTTCTGAGAAGCTTTCCGTTTACGGCGAGATTTCAGGAATTACTGGCGACGACAACAACAGCTACGGCGGGAAAGCTGGCGTCAAGTTCCTTTTCTGAGTAGTCTGCTAAAGCGGACCTGAACACGCCGTAACCGCCAGGTGGGATAAAACCCTCACACCAAGCCTGGCGGTTTTTAATGCTTTCAATTTGTCATGCAAAAGTATCTGAACGCTTTGGGCGC
>Ga0098037_1000625_pt1 | contig 17406 bp, 13 predicted proteins | sample 5_EtaG_FD_75050 | JGI IMG/M metagenome (GOLD analysis project Ga0098037, IMG submission 75050) | Marine viral communities from the Subarctic Pacific Ocean - 5_ETSP_OMZ_AT15132 metaG | ecosystem: Environmental > Aquatic > Marine > Oceanic | place: Pacific Ocean | collected 2015-01-08 | reverse complement strand
TCCTCCATCATTTCTGGTGGTGGATTAAACTCATCATCTTTTTCTACTGTTTTAAAATTACAACAAGTAATAACAAAAGTTGTGCCAGATGGAGTATTTATAGATGCAGATGGGTTAAGTGAAGTAGACTTAGGTACAGGTAACGCATATGATCCTGCTGACGCATTAAGATTATATTTCCAGACAGGTAGTGTTGTTGGAAGGAGCTATACACAAGATGGAGAGTTTAATAACGCAAGAGTACCAATACAACAATTAACATCTAATAGTGGCGCTAATAAAATGCAAATGCTTATAGGTAATTATAATCATTATATGAATATGATTAGACAGGTAACAGGTCTTAATGAAGCAAGAGACGGTAGCACTCCTGATCCAAACTCTTTAGTAGGAGTTCAAAAACTTGCAGCATTAAATTCCAACACAGCAACAAGACATATTTTAGACGGTAGTTTATATCTAACACAAACTTTAGCTGAAGCACTATCTATTAGAACAGCAGATGTATTAGAATATTCAGATTTTGCTGATGAGTTTGCAATGCAGATAGGAAAATACAACTTGGGAATATTAGATGATATTAAGAATTTATATTTATATGACTTTGGAATATTTGTAGAAGTTGCTCCAGATGAAGAAGAAAAAGCAAGATTAGAAGCAAACATACAAATGGCATTATCAAAGGGTGGTATAGATTTAGAAGACGCTATAGATATTAGAGAAATAAAAAATATCAAGATGGCTAATCAATTGCTAAAAGTTAAAAGAAAAGCGAAGCAAAGACAAGATCAAGAGAAGAAAGCTCAGGAAATGCAGATGCAACAACAAAACAATATGCAAGCTCAACAAGCCGCTGCACAAATAGCAATGCAAAAAATACAAATGGAAACTCAATCAAAAATGCAAGTAAAGCAAGCTGAGATAGGTTTTGAAATAGAAAAGATGAAAAATGAGGCTGCATTAAAAGAACAATTAATGCAAACTGAATTTGAATACGCTATGGAAATAAAAGGATTAGAACAATCACAAATAGATATGCGTGAACAAAATCGTGAAAAAGCAAAAGACAGAAGAATAAGCCAGCAGTCATCTGAACAATCAAAGCTTATAAGTCAAAGAAAAAACAATTTACCTCCAATAAATTTTGAGTCTAATGAAGATAGTTTAGACGGGTTTGATCTTGCAGAGTTCAACCCAAGATAGCCTTAAATATTTTATTGGATTATTATTAACTTTGTATAAATTAAATTAAATAAAATGGAAATTAAAGTAAGAGAAGTTACAAAAGAAGAGAAGTCAACCGCAGAGGTTGAGCAAGCTCTTTTAGAAAAACATGAGGATAAGTATGAAGATACTGAAACTCAAACTAAAACAGAAGAAGAAACAACGGAAGCTCCAGTAGCTGAAGAAACAAAAGAAGAAGTAAAAGATGAAACTCCCTCGTCAGAGTTAAATGACGAAGACGTTCTTTCATATATTAAAAATAGGTATGATAAAGATATCTCTTCAGTAGATGATTTGTTTGCGCAAACAAAAGACAATGATGAATTACCTGAAGATGTTTCGGCATACCTTAATTTTAAAAAGGAAACTGGACGTGGTATTGAAGACTTTTATAAATTACAAAAGGATTATGATACCATGGACGATGAACTACTATTAGCTGATTATTACGCACAAACTGAAGATGGTTTGGACGCAATAGATATTCAAGACCTTATTGACGATAAGTTTTCATATGATGAAGAGTTAGAAGATGAAAGGGCAATAAAGAAAATCAAATTAGCTAAAAAAAGAGAACTTGCGAAAGCAAAAAAGTATTTCAATGAACAGAAGGGTAAATATAAAGTTCCTCTTGAGTCAAGTGGGAATGGGTTATCTGACAAGGACAAAGAAGATTTTAATGCTTATAAAAGTTATTTAGAAGAATCTAAAACTGCGCAGGAAGAAAATCGTAAAAGGTATGACTGGTTTCTCAAAAAAACTGATGAGGTTTTTAGCAATGAGTTCAAAGGTTTTGAGTTCAGTGTAGGAGAAAAAAGTTTTACTTATAAGCCAGGCGATGCAACTGAATTAAAAAACGTTCAGTCTGATGTCAATAATTTTGTAAATAAATTTATGGACAAAAATGGATTAATTAGTGACGCTAAAGGATATCACAAGTCTTTAGCAATAGCAATGAATCCAGAAAAATTCGCTCAGTTTTTTTACGATCAAGGTGTATCTAATGCTGTAGACAATGTAACTAAAAAATCAAAAAACATTGATATGGATATTAGACCAGCTTCTCAAGGTGTAACAAAAGATGGCTTGAAAATTAGAGCTGTTGGTGATACAAGCAGTGGAAGAGGATTAAAAATTAGAAGTATAAAAAAAGTATAAATATTAAAAAAAATAAATAAATTATGTCAGTACAAGCAGCCCCAGGATTTGATTTGCAGCCAAGTGCTCAACAACAAGTCCTATCAACAAACTACATAACTAACTTTGATTTCTTAAATCAGTATCTACCAGATACTTATGAAAAGGAATTTGAGCGTTATGGAAATAGAACAATTGCATCTTTCCTAAGAATGGTAGGTGCTGAAATGCCAACTAACTCAGATATGATTAAGTGGGCAGAACAAGGAAGATTACATACAAAGTATACAAATGTAACGTCAAATATTGCTGCAATCAACTCGTTAGCAATTTTAACTATTAACGATATATTTAATCCTTTATTAGTAGCAGGTCAAACTTCAGCAGCATTAAGAGCTGGACAAACTATTATGATATCTGATAATACTCCAGGTTCAACTTTAACAAATAAAGGAGTTATTGTAACGCCTCCAGGTGGAACTACAGCTGGTAATGTTAACTTAACAAGTAGCCAAATAGAAGTAGCATACTACGAATTAACTCAGGCAATGGGTGCGGGAGTAGCGTGTACTTTATTTGTATACGGTTCTGAATTTGCAAAAGGAACTAATGGTATGGTTGGATCTTTAGAGTCAGATGATTATTTCTTTCAAAATAAACCAATTATTTTAAAAGACAAATACTCTGTATCTGGATCAGACATGGCTCAAATCGGTTGGGTAGAAATACAAACTGAAAATGGAGCAAACGGATACCTATGGTATTTAAAATCAGAGCATGAAACAAGATTACGTTTTGAGGATTACATGGAAACTGCAATGATTGAAGCTGTTCCTGCAATCACTAACTCGCAAGCTGAGGCACAATTAAGTAGTGCTACTCCTGCTGCGGGCGTTATCAACGCTGGTTCTGAAGGTATCTTCTATGTAGTAAACGATAGAGGTAATGTATGGGGAGGAGGAAACCCAACTACTTTAGCAGGTTTTGATTCTGTTATCCAAAGATTAGATAAGCAAGGAGCTATTGAAGAAAATGTAATTTTCGTAAATAGAAACTTCTCATTTGATATTGACGATATGTTAGCGGCACAAAACTCTTACGGAGCAGGTGGTACTTCATACGGTCTTTTTGATAATGACAAAGACATGGCTTTAAATTTAGGCTTCACAGGATTCCGTAGAGGATATGACTTCTACAAGTCTGACTGGAAATACCTAAACGATCCTACAATGAGAGGTGGTTTAACAGCTGGTGCAGTAAACGGACTTTTAGTTCCTGCTGGATCAACTTCTGTATATGACCAAATCTTAGGTAAGAACGCAAAAAGACCATTCTTACACGTTAGATATAGAGCTTCAGAAACTGAAGACAGACGTTACAAAACTTGGATTACTGGTTCTGCTGGTGGTGCAAGAACATCTGATCTTGATGCAATGGAGGTTAACTTCTTATCTGAAAGAGCGGTATGTACTTTAGGTGCAAACAATTTCTTCTTATTCCAAGCATAAGGATTAAGTAGTAAACTATAGAAGGGGGGCGAAAGTCACGCATGTAAACGCCCTATTAGTAGCCCTCCTTTTATTTAAATTATAATTAAATTAAAATAAAATAAAATGAAAAACGTAGAAAAATATACGACTAAGACGTATAGGCTATTAAATGGAAGAGCTCCCTTATCTTACACCATTCCATCAAGAAACAGTAGCCGATCTCCATTATTATGGTTTGATGAAGACAAAGGTGTAAACAGACCCTTAAGATATGCAAGAAATCAAAAATCGCCTTTTGAAGACGAGCAAGATGGAAATGCAATATTAGAACCTGTAGTTTTTGAAGACGGTATGTTAACTGTTGACAGGAGTAATCAGGTATTACAAAAGTTTTTATACTACCACCCACAAAACGGAAATGTTTTTGAAGAAGTAAATAGAGAAGTAGATGCTGCTGAAGAATTAGAGGAGGCAAGAATGGAATTAGATGCTCAAGTATTAGCTATGGAATTACCTATGGAAAAAATGATTACAGTTTGTAGAGTTTTTATTGGTAATGCTGTTGACAGAATGTCAACTCCAGAAATAAAAAGAGACCTTCTTATGTTTGCAAAAACAAGACCACAAGAATTAATTGATATTATAAACGATCCTATGTTAGAATTACAGGACACAATAATGAAATTCTTTGACAACAACCTACTTAAATTCAACAAAGGAAATAAAGAGGTTTGGTACAATTTAAAAAGTAATAAAAAGAAAATGTTGAATGTGCCACACAACACAGACCCATATTATATAATAGGAAGTTACTTACAATCTGATGATGGTATTGAAATGTTTAAGATATTAAAAAAGGCTTTAAATAAAGATAAATAGATTAACTATCTTTGTTCTTTATTAACCCATTAAAACCTTTTTATAAAATGGAAAAATTTCTTAAAATAACTAATGCACCTCAGACAAGTCAGTTGATTAGTCTAAGTCGTGTAAAAACAGTAACAACAGCAAGTGCTACGGCTACTACTGTTGTATTAACATATTCAGACGGAACAGCTACTACGGTAACTACTGCAAATCAAGTAGCCTTTAATGTTTATGACGCAATATTAGATGCTATGGAGCAAGCTTTAGCTACAAGCTGGCAAAAGTCAATGTTTCCAGTTGCTTTACCATTAGCCCCTACAGGAATAGCAAACGCTTAAGCATATGAGAGCGAAATATTTAGAAATACCAATAAACACAGTTGTAGCTTCGGGTGCAATTGAGTTAGTGGTAGGAACAACCGCTTCAGCGGGTATAGCCGCAGGAACTGCTACAAGTGACAGCTCAAATAAGCTTGTTGATTCTGGCGCTACTTTTGTTGCTGATGGTGTTGTTGTTGGTGATATTGCATACAATATTACTGATGGCACTCAAGCTGCTATAACTGCTGTAAATGCTAACGGAACAGAAGTAAGTTTTGCTTCTGACTTATTTCCTGCTGGTACTGAAACTTATGCTATTCGTAAGGAAAAGCAATTAAATGCTGTAGGATCAACATTTACAACTCGTAAAGTTAGAGTTGGGGATATTGTAAAAAACACAACAGCTGGTACACAAACTACTGTAGCTGCTTTAATTAATGAAACATCATTAACATTAACTGCTGATATATTTAACAGCTCAACTTTGTTTAATGATAACTTTACAATTGAAGCTCCAGCAACAGAAGTTTATGATAATGGTAAAACATTTTTAACTACTATGAATATTGGAGATGTATATGAAAATACAACTCAAAACTTTAGTGAAGTGGTAGTTAGTATTATAGATGACTTTAGATTCAAATGTAGTTCTACAGTTGGATCTACAGGAGACGCTTTTAATGTTTTTGACTCAACTGTATCTTCTACTTATTTGGTTCTTATGGATCAAATAGTTTTAGTTGATAGAGTAGGTGCGGAACAAAGCAGAATATTCTTAAACATTATGGGTCAAACTAATAATTACATAACTATTGACCATTCAGATCAAGGGTCAGGACGTGCTGTTGCTATTGCAATACAAGACGCTATGAAGAGAGGATATGTTGGTGTAAATATGCCAGACCCACCTGGGCCTTCTGCTGCAAGAGTACAGATGCCTATATTTGAGGGTTCTGTTATAACAGTAGAAAGTGTAGCGCTGTCTTAATACTTTTATTAATAATTCTTAAGAGGTCACAAAAAAAGTGACCTCTTTTTTTTTGCTATATTTGTAGATAATTAAAAAGTATTTACTATGCCCATGATAGACAATGTTAGGAATACGGTATTAGCAATTATAAATAAAAATAATTACGGATATCTTTCTCCACAAGATTTCAATCTGTACGCCCAACAAGCGCAGATGGATATGTTTGAGGATTATTTTTATCAATACAATCAGTATATAAATCGTGAGAACATGAGGCAATCAGGAACTGGATATGCTGATATTGTAAAAGGTTTAGAAGAAGTAATAGATTCATTTTCTGAAGAAGTATTTTTAGCAAAAGCAACAAGTTTTGATGAAAACACTTTTAGTTTACCTGCGGATTATTATTTAGTAAATAAATTATTTTACTATCCAACCCTTATTACATCAGGTGTTACTACCGCAGCAGGGGGTACGTCATTAGTTGACGGAAATGCAACCCCTCCTTTTTCTAACGGAACAGTAACTCCACAATATCCGCCAAAACAAAGTATAGCAGTAAATAAAACTGATCTAAAACAGGCGTATGTAGCTCGCACTTTAAACGCAACTACTTTAAACTTAAGCGATAATATATTTGCAATAAATCAAGAGTACGCTATTTATGATGGTAAAAACGTAACAGAGGTTGAAAGAGTAAGTCAAAAGAAAATATTTTATTTACAAAGCTCTACACTAACCTCTCCTACAACTCAGTTTCCAGCTTATGTTTTAGGAGGAAATACCGTTTCTATTTACCCTACAAAAATTGTAAATCCTGGTGACATAAAAGCCCAATACATAAGATATCCAAAACCTCCTATGTGGACATATAATTTAGTTGGTAGTGCTCCGTTATATAATCCTTCTTTAGCAGGACATCAAGACTTTGAATTACCTTTGTCAGACGAACCCGCATTAGTAGCTAAGATATGTCAATACGTTGGTATTGAAATAAGAGAAGCTGAGGTATATCAATTCGGTCAAAACGAAGAAGTTCAAGATAACCAAATACAAGTATAACAAATGGCATATATTACAGATTACTTATATTACGAAAACAACGGTAATTCACCTATTGATAAAAACTGGGGTTCATATCAGTATGTATCTTTAGAAGATATAGTTAGTAATTTTATGTTAATGTATCAAGGTAACAATGAGATACTAAATAACATAGAGAGGTATCAAGTAATTTTTCATGCAAAGCGCGGTATTCAAGAATTGAATTACGACGCAATGAAAGAAATTAAAATCTTACAACTAACTTTAGACGGTCAAATTAGATTTGTACTACCTCAAGATTATATAAACTATGTTAGAATATCTTTATATGAAGCAGGTGTTTTATATCCTCTAACGGAAAACATTCAGACCATGTGGAGTGATGCGTATTTACAAGATAATAGTGCTAAAATTTTATTTGATTTAGAAGGTAATGTTTTAAAACCAGAAAATTCTCAGGTTGATTTATCCAGACAAGAGGGTGGTATGCAAAAATTATATTTAGGAGACGGACCTTTTCACAATCAAATGGGTTACTGCATAGATGATTGTTGGTACTTTGAAAGGCAAATGGGTGACAGATTTGGTCTTAACACTGAAACAGCAAATATAAATCCAACTTTTACAATAAACAAAAGCACAGGGGCTATATATTTTAATTCCTCAATGTCAGGAAGATCAGTAGTTTTAGAATATGTTTCTGATGGTATGATGAATGGAGATGATTCTAAAATTAGTGTTAATAAAATGTTTGAAGAATATTTGTATGCATACATACGTTTTTCTTTACTAAACAGTAAAATAGGAGTTCAAGAATATATAGTCAATAGAGCAAGAAAAGACAAATCTTCATTATTAAGAAATGCAAAATTAAGATTAAGTAATATTCACCCAGGAAGACTGCTTATGAATATGAGAGGTCAGGACAAATGGATAAAGTAATATGGATATTAATAGCACTTTTGTAAAGGGGAGAATGAATAAAAGCGTTGATGAACGCTTAATACCACCAGGAGAATATGTTGATGCTTTAAATGTTAGGCTTGGTTCTACTGAAACTACTGAAATAGGCGCTGTAGAAAACTCTAAGGGTAATACAAAGCTTACAACTTTACAAATAAACGGAACAGATATATCTACAGAAGCAACTTGCATAGGTTCATATGCCGATGGAATAAACGAAACATTATATTGGTTTGTTCATGATCCAAATTTTTTACCATCTCCCACAGGTATAGCTGATTTAGTTGTTTCATATAATACATCTATAAATGCGATTGAATATCACTTAGTAAGTTTTGATGTTTTAAAATTTGACCCTAAGTTTTTAATAACAGGGGTTAATAAAATAGAAGATTTATTATTTTTTACAGATGATTTAAACCCGCCCAGAGTTATAAATGTTAAAAGGGATTATGGTCCAAACAATACATTTACAGAAGAACAGATAAGTGTTATTGTAAAGCCACCAGGATTTAGAGATAACGAGCTTGGCGCACCATTAATAAATCTTTTTAATAGTAATGCTATAGAAAATACTTTTATTGAAGAAGTCTTTATAAGCTTTGCATATCGTTTTAAATATTTAGATAATAAATATAGCGCTACCTCTTTGTTTACTACTGCGGCATTTGACCCAGGAAACTTTCAGTTAAATTACAGCACGTTTGAGAATGAAGGAATGACAAATCAATTTAATTCTATAAACGTAAAGGTTAGTACAGGTAATTCAGATGTTGTTGGTGTAGAAATATTATACAAAGCAAGTAATAGCACTTCTATTTTTTTAGTAGAAAAGTTAAATAAAAGTTTATTAGGGATACCAAATGATACATCATATAACTATCCAATAAGTGCTCAAAAAATTTATACTTTATTAGGTCAAGATGAGTTATTGAGACAATACGACAATGTTCCGTTGATAGCGAAGTCACAAACCATACAAGGAAACAGATTAATATATGGTAACTATGAAGACGGAAGAGATATAACTACAGCAAACGGAACACCCATACCAGTTAACTTTGTATCTGAACCTAAAAGTGTTGACATTCAAGGGACAATATTAAAAGCTCCTGAACAGACAAGCGCTTCAACTATAACTACATATAATATATCGGGAGCTCCTCAAGCATTTACAGGAAATGATGTTATATTTAGTTTTTTATTAGAAAGCGGTGCTAACCCTTGGAACCAAACAGGAAATATTATTCCTGCTGGAACAGTTTTTTCTACTACATATTCTTTTAACGCAAGATTTTTAAATGGAGATGTGACAGACCCTGATTTCCCAACTGGATTTTTACCATTTGGCGGAGCTTCATTTGATATTAATATAAATTTTACTACAGGAGTTGCGTACAGCAGTATAGCAGCAATGATGGCTGGACCAGAATTTCAAAACTCTATTGGTGTAACAAACTTTTTACCTATAGCACAATCTGCAAATGGTAGTTCACTTACTGACAGGTTTAATGCTTTAATGATAAATCAGGCTCCTAATATTGCTCAAGGATATGCTGATAATTTTACTTTCAACTTATCTTCTATAACAAGCGCAAGCGTATCAGAGCCAATGGCTATACAGACAATAAACAGTCCTACTGCACAAGGGTATGTATTAACACCAATTGCTTGTAGATTTGTTTCTACTACAGGAGTTCAGGCTTTTGCTTATTTCAGAGGAGTAGCTAATACATCAGTTATTTCCACAGGTAGTACAACTAATAACAACTCATTACATTCAAATAGAGATTATGATGTTGCTATAGTATATATGGACGAGTATGGAAGAGCAACTCCAGCCATATCATCTGTTAACAGTGCTACACATTTTGCTGCTGGAAGAAGTATAAGTAAAAACATTATACAAGTAGATATTAATAATGAACCACCTGTGTGGGCAACAAGATATAAGTTTGTTTTAAAACCTAACTTTACTAATTATAACATAATATATGTAACAAGATTTTATACAGACAGACTGGATCCAAATATATTTTGGTTAAAATTAGAAGGGGACGATCAAAATTTAGTATCAGCAGGACAAAGATTAATATGTAAAGCAGACTCAAACGGTCCTTTAGGAGATTTAGCAGTAGAAACGGTTATAGACGTACAGTCATATGGTGGAGGAGAGTTGGGTCCAGACCCAGGAAGTGGATCAAGCGATTCATTAGCAGGTTTATATTTTAGTATTAACCCTGACAAAATTACTTTAAAAATATCACCTAACAGTACAATACATTATTTAAGAGTTGCCGACAAGTCTATTACTAAAACCTCACCTTGTGGTACGGGTATAGTAGCAGACCCAAACAGAACGGTTTCATATCCTGTTTTTAACGCTAATTATACAACTCCTGAAGCCTACACTCTACCCCCTGGATCAGTTATTAGATTTAAATTTCAAATATGGAGAACAGCTTATAATGGAATAGGGGCTGGAGACAGAGGAAAAAGTGTAAACTGGAAATGGGAACAAGAATTTACAACAGATCAAGAGTGGTCTTCTTTTTATGATTGGTGGGAAGGAAACAATATAGGTAATTTAGTTGGAGGGACAAGCTCTACAGGAGAACAAAGTTTAGTTGGTAGCTATGATGATTCAAACTATACTACAATTGCTGGCATACCAGCTCCTTGCTTAAATGAATATGTATTTACATGGACAAAGCAAACGGGAACAGGATCTCCTCCTGTTATTTTAGATCACGCAAACCTTGTGTTAGTTCATGGGGTACCAAGAGGAGGGCCATCAGTAGATATGAGACCATCAAATGTTAATGTTAGAATATTTGTTAATAGACAAAACGATTTGCAAGTATTTGAAACAGAACCAGATCCAGCAGATCCTAATTTATTTTTTGATTCTTCAGAAATGTATAAGACAGGGTTTGATGCAAATGGAGATAAAGTACATTTAGGTAATGTTCAAGACCAAGTGCTTCAAAGTTTAACCCCAGCTATAGTTGACTTACCTTTTTATAATTGTTTTGCTTTTGGTAATGGAGTAGAAAGCTATCAGATTTTAGATTTAGCAGTAGAAAAAAAACTTAATCTTGGCGAAAGAACAACAGCTCAAACAAATACTGAAATAAAAAGAGCAGATAGATTTTCTGGATTAACTTACAGTGGTATATATAGCGGACCAAACAATGTAAATAATTTAAATGAATTTAATTTAGGCTTAATTAATTATAAAGATTTAGAAATATCTTTTGGTCCTATAATGAAATTGCACAGTAGAGAAACAGATATATTAGTTCTGCAAGAAGATAGGATATCCTACGTTTTAACAAATAAAGATTTAATATCAGATGCTGTTGGAGGCGGAGCTATCGTTTCAACACCTACAGTTTTAGGACAACAAGTGGCAAGAATAGAAGAATATGGTATAAGTTTTAATCCAGAAAGTTTTACAAGCTGGGGTAAAGACGTTTATTTTACAGACACAAAAAGAAATTCTATTTTAAAACTTGGAGGAGGGGCAATGAAGGCAGATCAACTGGAGGTTGTTTCTGACTATGGTATGAGGTCTTTTTTTAGAGATCAGTTTACAACTCAATTAACTACACAAAAAATTGGTGGTTACGATCCTTACATGGACGAGTATGTTTTATCATCAAATAATAATCCTGTTCCAGTGCAAAACGATATAATACCTTGTGGTAATACAATATCTGTATCGGATACTTTAGTAGAGTTTGAAAGGTCTTTTGATTTAGGTCCAGTAGTAAACAATACTACAGTAAGTTGGTCTATAAATGCCACTGGTTCTAAAATAGATATAGAGGGAGTCTGGAACGGAATTACTGTAATTAGCGAAACTGATAGAGTAAATAGCGGAACGGTTACTTTTTTCAAAAACTTCCCTTACCCAACGACATTTAATTTAAAAATTACACCAAAACAAACATCATCTTTTACTTTTACAGTAAACTGTCCTATTCGTGTTAGCTCTTCTGTAGTAAGAATTGTATTAAGCTCTTCAGAAAACGCAAGTAAAACTATTCACAATCAATTTCAATGGATAAAACCAGGGACATCTAATGGCCCTACATATTATAGCCCGTTAGATATAGATCAAGTGATATTACAAAACACCTCAAACACTCAGGGTTGTACTTTTTTAGATAACAAAACAGGTATTCAGTCTTTAGAAATGATACCATACTCAAATGCTAAGTTAAACTTAGGAAGCAGGGAGTTTGGTTCTGATGATATGACATTTGATCCTAACTTAAATAAGTTTTATATGTTTGTTTCAAACACTACCTTGTTAAATCCAGGAGATTGGAACTTGTCTTTATTACAGGGACAAAGTAAAACTACCCCTATATTAAATCCACAAGCTGGACTTTTTACAGCAGAAGAAACTTTAGGTGTATATAATGCAAGTCAAGTATTAGTTTTAGTTACAGACTTAAGAATACCAACTCGCGCTGCTTTTGCTTATTCAACTATATCAGAAGCAGATGCTTGTGCATTTACTGGTATGCCTTGTAATGTTTTTTCAACTAACTCTGTACCTGTGGGGTCAAGAAGCGCTGCTTGTGCATTAGACCCACAAAATTTACCTACAGGACAAACAATGGTAAATAGAGGTCACGCAGGCCCTAACACTGGTAGTGCAAGAGTGGGAGACCCTTGTTACCAAACAGCATCATGCGGTAACGGTCCAGCAGATATGTTGCCTGGATTCTATAGACTATCAGGATCTCCAGCAAGAGTAATTGAAATAGGTTCTGGTGCTTATGCGGGAATATGTATAAATAAATTTAATTGTTAATATGGCAACTTTAGTTACAAATTTTTATTTTGATGGATTAGACTGGTGTTTAGCAAACGCAGTATATACGGATAATAGATTGGATACCTACGCTCCAGTAGGCTGGTATAAATTTAATGATAAGGTAAGATATTTTAATGGCGTGGCTTTAGGGCCTTGCGTAAATTGTTAAGAGATATGGCAGACAATATGACAGTATCATATAGTGACGGAGTAAAAGGTTGGCCTTCAAGGTTTTCTTATATACCTGAGTTTCTAACAGGATTAAATACCTACCTTTATTCGTTTGACGGAGGTAATCTTTACCGTCATAATACAAATCCATTAAGAAATAATTATTATGGTGTTCAGGAAAAGTCTACCATTACAGGAGTTTTTAATGATAGACCCTTAGAGATAAAGCTATTTAAAACTATGTCTTTTGAAAGTGATGCTGCATGGAGCTGTATAGAATTAAAAACAGACTTAAGTTCAGGTAGTATGTTATTTTCTGACTTTGAACAAAAAGAAGGAGAGTGGTTTTCTTACATAAGACAAAACGCACAAACAGAAGATTTTAAATTAAGATCTGCAAATGGTATTGGAGATCTTACATCAACAATAGGTCAAGCTCCTAATATAGAATTATTAACTTTTAGCAATGATTTAGGAAATATAATTAGCGGAGGCGATACTCTTTATTTTACTACTACACAAGGTCCAAAACCAATTGGAGTAGTAACAGCTATAGATAAAGCTAATAAACAAATTACTATGGATTATTCGGCTTATAGTGTTCCAACCATAGTAGCAGGAGATTTTATATATTATTATAAAAATATAGTAGCAGAATCAACAGGTGCAAGAGGTTATTTTTTGGAGTTTACATTAGAGCTTCCTGTAACAGCAACTCAACCTGTTGAATTGTTTTCGGTGGGTAGTAGTGTTATGAAAAGTTTTCCATAGTTTTATTATCTTTGCATAGATGGCTTTAAATATAAAACCACTTAGCGATAATGATTATGAAGACATATTATGTAAGTGGTGGAAAGATTGGAGGTGGACAGCTCCTGCAAAAGATTTTTTGCCAGACAGAGGTTATATGGTTTATTATAATGATGAGCCTATATGCGCAGGATATATGTATGTAACTAACTCTAATGTAGTTCTATTAGAGTGGATTATATCCAGCTTTAAGTTTAAGAACAAAGACATAAGAAAAGAAGCTTTATATATGTTGGTTGAAACAATAACATCTTTAGCGAGAGCATTAGATAAAAAATATGTATATTCATTGTTAAAAAACCAACCACTGATTAATTTATATAAAGAGTTAGGGTTTGTAGAAGGAGGAAACAATGGTCAAGAAATGATTAAAAAATTATAATATGGGAGTAGCAACATCAATAGCTGTAGGTTCTGCAATCATAGGAGCTGGTTTAAGTTTTAACCAAGCTGCTAACGCTCGTAGAGCACAAAGAAAGGCAGATGCAGATGCTGCCAGATATTTAGCAGATGCAAGAAAGAAGGCAGAAAAAGATTATTTTGCAGGACTAAATGTTCCTTTAGATTCTTTTGAAGCAGAATTAGAAAACAATTTACAAACAACAACTACTGCAATAGAAGCTTTACAAGAAGGAGATGCAAGAGCATTAGCAGCAGGTGTTGGTAAGGTAGGAGCACAAGCTCAACAAAACGCAGAAGATGTAAGAATTGATATGGGTGAACAAATGTTTGCTTTAGATAAAATGAAAGCTGAAAATCGTGATGATATCAATCAACAGTTAATAGCTATGGACGCTGCTGCTGCTCAAGACGCAGCAAAACGTGCCGCAGATGCAGATGCGCAAGTAGCATCTGCAAACACAGCTGGAATAAACTCATTAACATCTGGTTTAATGACAGGTCTTCAGGCATCACCACTTTATGGTAAGTCAAAAGCAGATAGAGAATTAATGAAAGCTTTAGATAAAAAAGGAATAACTATGGCTGAATATACTGCAAATCCTGGTAAGTTTCCAAACATATTAGGAAGGCAGCAAACTCCTGTTGTTCCACCTGACGGATCTTTATTAAATTCTTTTGGGGTTAGAAGTCCTCTTTCATTAAGAGGAGGGCAAGGCCCTATGAACTCAGGAATTTTAAAAGGATTTCAAGGTCTAACAATGCCACCACGAAGAACTTCTTTATTTCAAAATAATCAAACACCAGGATTTACAGGGTATATGGGCAATGAATTAACTCGTCTTTACGACCCTATAGATTTTAATCAAAGACTAAATAAATTTGGTATTAATACAGACTACGATTATTTGAGTTTTTTAAAAAAGAAATAGATAATGGCAAAACAAAACATAAACTTTAATACCTATGTAGAAAAAGATTTAAGTAAATCTACTATTGATTGGGGTGCTGTATCAAAAAACTTAACAGATAATCTTGTAAAATTTGACGCTGATAGAAAAGCAAAGAAAGCAGAAATAGAAAAACAAACTATTGCTGACGGTGCTATACTAACAGAATTAGAATCATATGACAATACAGAGCTGGGTAGTTTAGCTTTAGGTATGTCAAATCAATCAGCAGAATTTTTAAGAGTACAAAACGATTTATTTAAAAGAGGTTTGATTTCTCAAACTGATTTTATGCAGGCAAAACAAAGAGTGTTAGCAGATTGGAAACAATTTTCAAATGTATCTAAACAATGGAATGATGATTATAAATCTTATGTAGAAAGAGCCAATAACGGAGAGGCCAGCTCATTAGAGCTTTGGTTAAACGATCAAAACGTAGCTTTTGGTAATCTTGAAAACATGAAAGGGTTTGTTAATCCTAATACAGGAAGACTTTCTTTAGCGGAAATAGATCCTGAAACTGGAGAGGTTTCTACTGACCCAGGCAAACACGTTTCAATGAATACAATTAATAATAGGTTTAAAGCAAAATTTGATGCTATTAATACTACTGAAATAGTTAAAGGAAGTGTTGATGCTTTAGGTGTTATTTTAAGAGAAACCCTGGGGGACAATCAAGAAGTATATGGAGAAAAGGGTTGGGGTACAATGAAAGACAATAAAGACTTTCAAGAAAGAATGATGGATCAAGCTAAAACCATAACAGCTAATACAAATAATATAGCGGTTATTGGTGGTCAACTTAATGGAGGTAAGTTTACTTATAACGAAGAAGATTTGAAAAACGATCCAGACATGATTGTTATGAAACTTGTAAACGGTAGGCCAACAATAGATACTAAAGCGTCTAACTATGCAGACACAAAGAAAAGAGTAGAAAAAGAATTGTTTGGTCAGATGATGATGCAATTAGATGAAGAGTATACCGTTGAAAAAGGTTACGAAATATCCACTGATTTAGCGGAAGAGAGAGTAAGAGGACAGATAGATTCTCAAGAATATAGAGACGAACTTGCGGGTGCTGAACTACGAATAAAACAAAGAGAAATAGATTTAAAGGAAGAAGTGGCTGCTGGTAATATGACTGCACAAGAGGCTTCAACACAATTAGCTCGTGATAAATATGATTTAGATAAATTAAAATATGAAACTCAAGATGGTTTAGTTAATGCTCAGATAGATAAAATTTATGCTGATATAGATTTAGGTAAAGATAAATTAAAATTAGCTGAATTAACAGGAGATAGAAATTATAAGATTGCATTAATGAATGAAACTTATAAGTCAAAACTATTAAAAGAAAAAGAAAAAGAAGGAGTAGTTCCTTATACATATCCTGATCCAAATAAAGCGTCTATGTTTGGAGGGGTAGAGCAGACAGGAAAAGATTTTATAGAAAGTGAGGTAGGTTCTGAAATAAATCTAAACTCTTTCTGGTGGAGTAGTGAAAACACAGAAGAATTAAGCGGTACCGTAGGTAAGTATATCAAAGGTATGTTAGATGATAATGTGTATAATCAATTAGCAGAAGCAGGCGGGTTTGATGTAAGGTGGGAAAAAGGACCAGGGGGTAAAGATAGTCAATCAGGAGGCATCATAATGACAGTAGGTGGTGTAGACTACAAGTATCCACCAGAACCAGCTTCTGAAAGGGAGATTGCTAAACTCATGAGGGAAGACAAAAATTTAACAAGAGACCAGGTTGAAAAACAAATAAACGATTCAAGTGGATATAACGAGTTTACAGCACAAGGATTTAAGTCTCCTGGACTTTCCAGGGGGGGCCCTAAAACAACAAAGGTACCAGCTGATGTATTCTTTGGTTGGGTAAATAAATTTGTTTTAGACCCAGCAACTACAGGGGCAATAGTTTTACAGGAGCCTCCTGGAGAAACTGAGGAAAATTATGTAGAAAAAATACAAGGTGCAGAAGGCGACTCTATTTTTGATGTAGAAGAAGAAGAAGAAGAAGTAACAGTTGAGTAGAAATATAATGGATCAAAAAGAACAATTATATAATCTTTATCTTAAAAACAACCTTATAACAGATAAGGTTAGTTTAAAGATGTGGAATCAAATGTCTAAGAGACAGCAAGAGGACATTTTTAAATTAGGTCAAGATAGAGGGTTATTTACTGACAAGATTAAAGTTGAGCAATTTACTACTCTT
>Ga0098037_1000624_pt1 | contig 17416 bp, 29 predicted proteins | sample 5_EtaG_FD_75050 | JGI IMG/M metagenome (GOLD analysis project Ga0098037, IMG submission 75050) | Marine viral communities from the Subarctic Pacific Ocean - 5_ETSP_OMZ_AT15132 metaG | ecosystem: Environmental > Aquatic > Marine > Oceanic | place: Pacific Ocean | collected 2015-01-08 | reverse complement strand
GTGAAACGAGCAGTAAATGCTTCGTTTGCAGTATCAAAATTAACTGTACCACCTTCAGACTTTGTTGGTGCTGCACCGAACCCAGAAAGCATGACTTCCTCTTCAAACGCTCTGTCTGAAGACTCTGTATCAAAAATTTCTGAATGCTCGTTTTCGTACCTACCATATTCCATACCGAACAATGCGTTCAATCCTGGTTCTAGCTCTTTAGCTAGTTGTGCACGTGAAATCGCCATTATTCACTCTCCCTTATACGCCAGTTGTAGAAACAGTACCAGCAGCAATAGAACCAGTTGGTGCATTGAAGTGGTTGTTTATACGAACAATTAATGGAATACCAGCAGCAGTAAAATCAGAATTTTCAGGGTCATCTTGGACACCCATAATTCTTAATGCTAAAGTGTTGGTAGTTGCTATAGTATTTAAATCTGCTGTTGCAGAGGAAATACCAGTAGTTGTTGAACCACTATTTCCAGTTGCGAAAGCAATATTTGCAAATACTGCTGCACGAATCTCTGCTTCAGTATTTGCTGCAGATACTACGTTAGAAGTACATATAGTAAATAACTGATTAGGATTATCGTACAAGAAAGCCTTTACAGGGAAGTTACTGTCCGCCCCTGATCCTGGCCAATAGTTAGAGAATATTTTTTCTCCAGTTGTTGAAGAAACATACTCACAACCGTTAAAGACACCAGCGATACCGACGTTTCCACCTGCTGCTGCCTGTAGATCGTCAATAACTCCTGCTGCCAATGGGATAACTGCCATGCCCTGAAAAATAGGATTACTATTATCAGACGCAATACGATATTCAGTTACTCCAGAAGTATAGGGTGCTGCACCCAAAATGCCTATCGGTTTTAAACCGAAGGCTACATTACTGTTTGCCATAATTCATATCTCCGAATTAAAGTTAAAATAAGATCCTTAAACTTTCGTTCTTGGACCACCAAAAGTTACTCGGCTATCCCCTTCTTTGCTTATAGGCATCAAAGGGTGCTGTTCTTTCATAAGATCATTATCTACGGCTGTCATCTGATCTGCAGTTTGACTTGCAAAATAAGCTGCACGGCTTTCAACAATCTCTTCTGGGATCTTGGCTAATAATAACCCACCAACTCCGATTACACCAGCATGCTTTCCGTCTTCAATAGTCGGTGCATGAAAATCTGGATATTCGTCAGCACGAACAAACTCCCATCCCTCTCGTAAACGAGAAGCGACATTTTTGGAATCTGAAAATCCTCGTACTTCGGATCTTATCCATCTGAATTTATAGCCTTCAGGGGCTTGAGGTGTTTCTAAAGATGATGCTGGTTTCCAAGGTCTCTTGCGTTCTTGCGTTGAACGAGTTTCAGCAGCACGTGAGGTTCTATTCGTAATAGTTTGTGACATTAAGTTGGCTCCTTCACATGTTTTGCGTATTCTTCGAGTGGTACTCCAAGTTTTTTAGCGATAGCCACTTGACTTTTGGTCAAGCGAATAGTATTGCGTCCATTTTTTACATTTCTATTTGCAGGTGCAACCGTTTGGACGTTTTTACGAGTTGTTCCTGTTTTGTTATCCTCAAATTTATGAGGAAATTCCTCTCTCATTCTTTTATCTACTTCTGCGTAATAGTCATCAGACGTAGGATCAAAACCTTCTTCTTCCGTCAGCTTACGGTGAATTGAGTAAACTGTAAAGGTCATTGCGTCGTTTTTTCCAAACCATTCGTTTTTACTCGCCCATTCTACGGCTTTAGGGTCTGGTTCTTGAGCAGGTTTATTTTGCTCAAGTGGTTGTTCTTCAACAGTTTTTACTTCTTCCTTCTTTGTAGCTAGTCTATCTTTTTCTTTTTTAACATTTTCTTCTTCTACGCTTAATTTTGCTATTACAGATTGAGCTTCTGCCATTTGATCGGCATCGCCCTCCTCATAAGCTAGTTTATATGCTCGTTTTGCTTCTGATAATTGACTGGTTATTTTCCCTCCATATTGTTCTTGGAGGTCTTCATTAGTTTTATCGTACTTAATAGAAAGATTTTCATTTTCTTCTTTAACTTTTTTAGCATAATCAAGGGCTGCTTTTTCTCTACGCTCAGCTTCTCTCATCTTCCAAGTTAAAGTATTAATTCTTTTTTTGACATCGTCGGTATACGAGCCAAGCTCATCATCATTTTTGGTAGAAGAATTTTCTTTTTTTACCTCTACCTCAGAATCCGTTTCAACTTCATCCTCTTCAATTTCTATATTGAGTTCAAGTTGTTCTGTGTTTTCTTCTTCTTTTAATTGAGTATTATCCATTTAAGTCTCCTTATAAAACATGTAATATATCAGATGGGTGTCCTATCGTTGCTAAAATCTCGTCATCGTTTAATAAACGAGGTTCAGCATCAACAATTTTAAATTTAGAACCAGCATATCGACCAAACATCACCCAATCACCTTTTTTACACCAAGGACCATCAGGAAATTTATCTTTATCTTTATATGCGTCTGGACCAACACTGACTACATAGCCAACATTAGTTGCGATTCTGTTACGCTCAACTGTCTCATCTGAAAGAATTATGCCGTTCTTAGTTTCACTAGGCATTATATAAGGAAGAATTAAAATTCTCCATCCAGTAGGCTTTGGTAACTTTTCCAAAGCAGATAAACTATCATCCTCTTTCGGTAATCCAAACTTAGAGGGATCAAGAGTGTTCAAGTTTGACGATACTGTAGCTTTTTTTGCTGCAGTCGAGCGTTCCTGAGCTATATGATCAGGTACGAATAGTGTTTTAGTCATCGTCTAGCGTCTCCATATTTGTTTTTATTTTACTTAATGTTTGTTCCATAAATGCAAGAGCAGATACTTGCCCCATGAAATGTTGATATTGGCTCATATCACCAACACCACTCGACATTAGCGTTTCGCTAATCTCTGCTCGTCGTTCTTGAATTACTTTTTGTAAATAAGTAACTATATCCATTAAGATGAACCTTTAAATGAACCGCCACGTCCTGTCATCACCTTACCCATGTAACCACCAAGAGATTTACTTTTTACCTTAAACATATTGTCAAAATCTTTATTTGTCATATTTGGATTGTCTTTTAAAAATTTTTTTCTATTCGCATCAGTTTTTTTAAAAGAGGGTTGCTCTTTCTTTATACCAAATATTCGATCATAATCCTTATCTGTCTTATCTGGATTATCTCTTAAAAATTTTGCCCGATTTGCTGGGCTGTTAGGATTGAATGACATTATCTAACTCCCTAAAATATACCTTTAAATTTTAATCCTTTTATAGCCTTACGACCACCTCTTGACATATTCGTTGCTAAGACTTCATCTCCTGTAACCCCTGCAAAGTCCATATCGCCTTGAGTATTTCCAGCCATAGAACCGCCTCCAGCTTTACTTTTTACACCTTTGCCTTTTGGCTTAGTACCTAAAAGAGTTTGTAGGTCTAGTTCTAATATTTGAATTTTATCTGGATCGGTTTCGTCTTTTAACTCATCCATAATTTGTTTCATACGACTTGGCATATCTTATCCTTTCGAGGTTGCTAAAGTTACATTTGCTCGTAATGCTGCAATATCTTCTTCTGATTGTAGCTCTTTTTCTTTTAAAGTTGCGTCTTGTTGCATTTTTGCTAAAGCAAGTTGTTGTTTTGCTTGGTCTGCTGCTGCTTTTCGCTGTACTTCGGATTGTTCTACTTGAATCTCTTGTTCTTTTAATTTTACGATAGGATCAAACTGTCCTGTTCCTGCGATTTGCTGTGCCATCTGACTAATCTCCTGAGTTGCTTGAGCAGTTGCCTGAGCCAACATTGCTTCTTGTTCTGGGGGTAATACTTGACCAGCAGCAGGAAGGGGTTGACCAATAGCTTGTTCAATCTGCTCTTTGTATTTCAAAGCTAAATGTTCTTGCATATGTGCCATTAAGCCTTGCATCGCCATTTGGTTCTTTTGCATATTAGGGTCTTGTAAAAACGCACTATGAGTTGCTACATGAGCATCGTGGTTTTGTCCTTGAAACGCTTTAACTGGTTTAGCCATAAGTGCGTCCATATTTTCACTTGCAGGGTCTTTGGGTACTTGTTCAGCTTTAGGTGGTAGTAGCTTATCAATATTCTGAACCCCAAGTGCCGAATACATCCTACGATACGATTCATATAAGTCATGAATTTGTGGTGCTGCCTGTGCTAATTGAAGTTGTGTTTGTGCCATAGTTATTCTTTGACTCATACTAAACATAGCTGGGTCGCTTACTGGAACAACATCAACTCTGTCATCAAAATCAGATGCTTTTATTGTTGCTTCTGCTCCAGCAGATTGGTATGGGTATTCCGAAGGAGTAGAATTTTTTATAACTTCTGCTAATATTCGTAACTCTTGTCTTTGAGCAAAATGTAACCTTTTATGTATTGCAGAAAGTATCTTTGTACCCTGTTCTAGTAAAGCAACGGTTGTTCCAACTGGTGCTGCTTGATTAGAATCCCCAACATTAAGATCCGAGACGGATGCAAAGCGTCTACCACTTTCAATTAACACACCAAGCATCTGGAGGAGAGTAGCTGATGGCTCTTTGTAGGGGAGGGGCATAATCGCTTCACGAATCGATGATCCTGGAGCATCTACGTCTCGGAATTCTCCTGGTTGGAGAGGTTGATCATCATCTCTTACTCTTAGCCCACGAGATTTAAAACCTGCTGGTAAATTAGCTAATGTTCCTGCGTCGATTAGCTGTCTAAGGATAGAAGTTGCTGACTTAGTCAATCCTCCAATCATATGTATTAATCCGAAACCATAAAAGCCTAGTCCAGGAGTAAACTTATAGTGAGTAAAATACCTAATCTTTTGTTTCTTAGGATCATCCTCTTTATAGTTTCTTCGTATAGCTAATATATCCATTGTTTCTTCGTGTATCGTAACAATATATGGAACAGCTATTCCTGTGGCTTCTCCGTCTTTATCTTCATCTTCGTAACCTTCTAAATCTAAGTCGACATGCATTTCTAAAATAGTTACCATATCGCTTGTTTGAGAAGACCGCTTAAATCCTGTCATATCTTGAATCTTTGTTTTAGATTCATTCTCATCAGCTTGTTCGTCTTCAATTATTTCTATATCTTTATAAAAACCTGACACTTGAAGTTTTCTTAAATCGTTATAACTCATATTTATTACATGAGTAAAACGACCACAAGTTTGTAAATTGCTTTCGGTATACGCTACAACTAAATCATCTGCAGGTACAAACTTACTTACAGGTCTATCTAATGTTTCATCGAAATATGTCTTTTTAAAAGTAGATCCTGATAACGGAAGGTAGTATAACATCTGATCTAATTCAGGATCAAATTCTTCCATTACATCAAGAACCATAAAGTTCATATAATCTTTTACCCTTTGAGCTTGGGCTTCGACTTCTTTACTCGCTTCACCGATGAGCCTCGTTTGGACTGGACCACTCGGGGGGAGGAGTTCTTTGTACGCTTGACTTTGGAATTGCGTCGCACTTTCTGCGAGGAGGGGGTGGTAGACACCTGACGCCCCCCTGAACGGTTCGCTTCTTTCGTCAGTATTTGTTCCGAGGAGATCGAGTCCTTCGATGTAGCTTTCAAGCCACTCTGCCCTTGACTCGAGGTCGTCTTTGTAAGCAGCGAGCAGTTCATTCGTAAGTTCTCCAAGCTGACTATCTTCCATATTTTCTGCCAAGTTTGCACTAAAATCGTCTTCAGATTCATTTTCTTCCTCCTCATAATTAACAACAGCACTACCATCGTCTAGTAGAACGGTGTTTGATGGGTCAAAAGTTACTTCCTCGTCAACAGGAGTCACTTCTATTTCTACAGTTTCTTCTTCTAAGATTGGAACTACTTTTTCAACTGCCATAATAAATCCTTAATAATAAACAAAACTTTTTGCTTCGTAACCTAGAGGTTCATCTTCATAATCGGCTGGATGTTTTAAAAAACCGCCCTGCCTAAATCGTAACAAAGCCTGAGTAGTGGAATCAACCAAATCATCATGCTCACCATTAGGGAATTCCGTAAGCTCATCGACCAATTCTTCTGCCCATCTCGTTTCTGGCACCCACACCATTCCAGATTCGAATAAGGGTGCCACAGCATTAGCCCTAACAATTTTATCTTGCCCCCTGTTTGGCGAATAATTTTGCACAGGTATGCCCATTTTGCGTAATTCTTGCGTTAATGGTAATCCTGACGCTTTGGCTTCTATTATAACCACATCTGGATCCCAATGTATATAGTTTTCGTACGCAACTTCCTTTAATTCAGGAAAATCGTACCGATCTTTAATAGAATCGAGCAAAATTATGTTAGGTTCACCCCCCTCATCCTTATAAAACACACCCCAAGTCGTAATCGCACTATAATCTGCACGTTCTGACTTCAAAAAAGCAGTATCATAACTTTGAATTATATAATCAGCAATAGGTGGCTCACTTTTTTCCCAAATTTGTATCCATTCTTTCTTAATTATTGCACCTTCTCCACCTGTAGGCTCTTGCATCCACTGTGCAGCCCATTTTCCATGAGGTAAAGACGCTCTAATTCCCTCTAATTCTTCTAATTTCCAAAACTCTGGCCAAACTGGCTTACCAGAAGGCATTATTGCAGGGAATTCTATTAATTCCCATTTATCAGATTTGACATCTGCCATCTGTGCTTTCAATAATTGACCAGTTAAATCCTTTTTTGACCACCTAGTCATCACTAAAATGATTGTTCCTCCAGGTTGAAGTCTTTGTCTTGGACCAGAAGTATACCATTCGTAAGCCATGTCCATAGCCGTTTCACTTAATGCGTCTTGTTCCGAGTGGGGGTCGTCAATTATTAAAATATCAGCACCACGACCAGTAATAGCACCTCCAACACCAGAAGCGAAGTACTCTCCACTCTCGGTTGTCTCCCATCTTCCTGCCGCTTTAGAATCTGCTCGTAAAGATACATTTGGAAATATTTCTTTATACTCTCTAGTATCAACTAAATCCCTAACTTTTCTACCAAACCTTACGGCTAGTTCTCCAGTGTGTGTTGCTTGTATTATTTTTAAATCGGGCTTAATACCTAATAACCATGACGGTAACATATAACTAGACATTTCTGATTTCGAATGTCGAGGAGCCATGTTTATTATAACTCGTCTTAATTCACCTCTGGCTATTTTGTTAAATTGTTCACACATAACTCGATGGTGTGCACCCTCAATGAACGATGGCCACATAGTCCTAACAAAACTTAGAAAGTCTGAACGGCACGCTTCTTGTTTTTCACGTCGTTGTAATTCGTCGGTAATTAAATTTAATTCTAATAACTCGTCTCGTTTTAACGTAGTTAAATCTACACTGCCAATAAAGGATTGAACATCTTCTATTGAATTAAGATCCATAGTTATTACCCTGTGCTAAAAGGAAATTCAACCCTTGCTCCTATTTCTTCTTTAAACGGATTAAACCTTGTATTTAAATTTACAGGAAAATCTTTCGAGCCTATATTATACCCTTGAGGAGAAAATAATTGCTCTATAAAATTTGAGTTTTGCGTCGGATTAAAAGATAAATTATTTGTATTAGCTTCCGCTAATGTCCTATTTTGTGGTAACGAACCAATCCCCGCTTCCCTTGACTGTCTTTGCATTTCTATATCTTGATTAAGACTTGACGCAGGGGTTAATGGATTATTATAAAAATTTGTTGTCGTATTACCAAACATATCAAAAGTTCTTGTATCAGGGTTGCCGACAGTTTGCGGCATCGCTGCTGCAGCAATCTTATCTTTCGATTCGCCTGTAATCGAATTTACTATTTGAGAAAATATATTTGGATCTTTATCTTGTTCTTTTGCTTTTTGCTCTGCTTCGATAAATCTAGGATCACCAACAGGAAGCCCATCTGGATTTGTTAACATACCTTTTATCGCCATCAGGGGACCAGGAAGACTGGTCATCAGATTAGAAAATACTCCAGTCGAAGGAAGTTCTTTTACCTCCCCTAAAGTTGTTGGCTGTCCAATATAAAAATCTCCAGGTTTGAATTTTCCAGGATCTAAATTTTGTCTATACCTTAAATTGTTTACCGAATTTAAATCGCCTTGGTTCATTAAATTATCATAACGAACATCAAAACCAAACTTCCTGCCTAATTGCGACATGAAACTTTCAGGAAATGGATTAGTCGAAGTTGCACCTCTCGATGCATCGTATAAATTTTGACCTGTTACACCGTAGTCAGCTCCACCACCACCGATCATACTTATATCGGTTTTATAATTTTGACGACCACCTTGTTGTTGTAATGCCTCTGCTGCACCAGCACTTAAAATATCGTTACTTGAATTATTAGAATCGTTAGAACCATCGAAAGCTGAATAATCAGCACCTCCACCAAAACTTCCCATTGTTTCAGAATCATCTGTAAAAAAAGCTGGGATTCCTGCAATAGTTGGACTGCCTGATCCACCACGGTCTTTTAATAACTGAGCTTCTTGAGGATTTATATACGCAAGCATATGGGGCTGTCCATTTATCTCCGTGTTTCTTGGAACAGAATTACTTGGGATAGATGCTAATCCACCAATATTCATGCGTCACCCTCCATGGTTATTTCACATATATACTATTTTTAAAAAAATTAAAAGGGGTAAGAAGGTTCCTGACTCTTTTTTACTATAGTAAGGGGTGGGGGTTAAAAAATTGTCAATCCTAAAAAATGAGTGATATTATTCGAGACAGCTGCACTTTAGTGCTAAAAAAAGGTGGTCGTTTCTGCTATATCGGTGGTGGGGGTCTCGTCTAGTCGGTTTAGAATAGGGGGTCATAAAAACTTTTAGCAGTCAGTCAGTCTTACGCCCGATAGGGCGAGTGAAGCCCGTAGGGCGGGATAGTTAACTTGTTAACTAATGCGTACTAGTGTACTAGTACATGAATATTTTAGCATAAAAAAAGCCCCCAGCTTTTTAGCTAGGGGCTAGGTAGCTAGGCGTTTAAGCCTTAACTAGGTAGGGGTTAGCCCCTTGGTAGGCTTTACCCTCACCCATTAACCTTTGACGGTAGAAAGCCCATATACGGTCTTTAGATTGAGTACTACTAAAAGGGGTATTATCTAGCTCTTTTAGTATATCTGATTTAGTAGCCGTACCGCCTAGATTATCTAGGGCTAATAAAAGACAATGAGCTTGAGGCGGTAAAGGGTTAGTAGTTAATACCTCTAGTACGTTAGGGGCTAAGCTAACTTTTATATTAGCTGAGCTACCCTTACTAGGGGCGGGAATACCCATACGGTTAACCGTATTAGGGTTAGTAGTAGGGGTATCTGCTTTACCGTTATTAGTAGGTACGGCTACCTTTGATTTAGTATTAGTCATAATGACCTCTTTCTTTCTTTCTAGTTATAGGGGCTAGACCACCTAGCCCCCTTACTAATTATATTAAGCATTTTTTTACTATAGTAAAGTAAAAAAACGAAAATAATTAAAAAAAGTTAAATTATTTAATTAACTTGTTAACTATCTATTTTCGCTATTTCCTGGTCTAGAGTCAGTCAGTCAGTCAGACAATCCATACCAGTCATACAGTCATACATACATACTCTATGTATGTGAGCCAAGATTATGATGATGATGAACAGGGCTATGATGAAATGCTATGATGAAGGCAGTCAGTCAGTCAAGCAAGCGTAAGAGCAAAAAGAAACCAGCCGAAGCTGGTTTCAAAGAGAGGTTAGTCAAGCTTGATATACTCAGCCTCGACGAGCATCTTACGATAGAAATCATAGATACGCTTTGGAGTTTGGACAGTCGCAAGACCATTAGCGATAAGGTTATCAACTACATCTTTTTGAGTAGCAGAGCCACCAAGAACTTCGAGCGTATTCAGGATAATCATAGCCTGACCAGCAATCTTACGATTTTCAATAGTCTTGGTTATCAATGTTACTTTGCGAGTATCGAAGCCTGACTTGGCTGGACGAGGTATACCAGAATTTCCAACTGGTGATACAACCTCTAACTTTGGAGCTTCTACTTTTTCAACTTTTTTAGAAGTGTTGACCTTCTTTTGAGCTTTTGCCATTTTACTGGACCTTTCTACTTTCTGTATAAACGCTTAATTACGATTATCATTATATAGTATAGTACAATATTACGAAAGTAAAGTACAAACTAAATGTTTTTTATGTATACAAAATCGCTATTTTCTTGAGTCAGTCAATCAGACAGTCAGTCGGTCAGTCAAGCAAAACTGTTCCAGTATCGCTTTCCAATCATACGGTTGACTGTAGTGATGAACAGAGAGTGATGAATCAACCACCCTGTTTCTAAGGTTGATTGATTGATTGCCTGAGACCATCCAAAGTTTGCGTGATGATGGGTCGCTTGCAAATATCCAACTTACTCCACCTGATGAAGCACGCCTCATGTGCCATGCACATTGCTGGGGTGATAACTTGACTGATTGAATGACTCCTATCTTGAGTTCAACCCAAAACTCTGACCCTTGCCAACAGCCATTGACGTCAGGAACACCTGTTGATATTGCTCCAGTCTCAACTCTTTGCCAATGAACCCTCGGTAAGTTCTTCTTCAACGCTTGATATAATGTCTTCTCTGTCTGGTACATGGTTCACTACTTTCATGTTGCTACCGTCAACTAATTGTTGTATCCTGGATATTAGGTCTTCGGAACTCATTGTTTCAACCTTTGAGACCATGACCTCTTTGCGATCAATATAAAGCCCTGCGACCTTGCCACGATTCACCTCGGCTGAGATGGCTGCAGCAATTTGACCTGTATCCTTGGCTTCATCACGCAAATGGGATAATTCTGTTAGATGCGAGTCAACCGAAACATCTGCTCGTTCTCTCTGCTTATCCAAAAGCTCAATAATGAAGTTTGCTACAAGCGGGTTTGTCCTCAACATTGCAGAACCTTGGACTTTTGAGCCAATCATGCTTTTCGTAAAGCCTGACTTTCGTGCTGCTGCGGCAGCAGACATTCCTTCAACATACAGTCTACTGAACTTTTTGTGCTTTGGAAGTAGTGGACGATGTCTCTTACCATCGGGAGCAATCCAGTAATTGCCACACTCACTAGGCAAAAGTGGAGTATACTCAAGATCTTTCATACAATTCTCCTTTTCTTACTTTCACATGAAGCATAACACCAAATCTAACCCTACGCAATAACAATATACAGTGAGTTTTATTTACAAAAATGAAAAATGATTCTCCCGACCCTTTATCTATCATTATATATATGATATTGTAAAAACAAATATCATAACCCTGATTCAAGGTCTACAGAGCATTACAAACGAACTTATGACATTATGAGATTATGACGGTACTTTACTTCATTCAGACAAGCAAAGTGTTTAAAAAGAACATTGGGGCAAAATGCCCCAATTTAGAGATAGTTAGTCGAAACAGGAAAAGCTAGAAAAGAACACTTGACGAAGATCTTCGTCAACAGGTGAATTCCACATATCGTCAAACCATAATAATTCCCCAGTTCTAAGATTAAGGGCAAATGGTTCATAGCCCTCAGGGAAGGAATGAAATTCATCGCTATACGAACCAGAACCCATTTCGATAGTAGACGAGCCCATCATACTAAGACGAGGAAATGTCCTGATAAAGATATTAGTCATTCCCTCACGGTGTGCATAAAGTGCATACATTATAGATTCTCCTCACCCATTAATTGTTTTACAAGTTCTTCATCGAACTCGTCATCGCAATCTTCTGGGTGACGAATACGAGAATGAGGAGCTTCTTTCTGCAAAGGATTACCAAACTCATCATATTTACCCCAAAATGGGTTAACGTGCCAAACATCGTTACCTGTGTTGATGTAAGGTCTATCAGAATTTTGGGAGCCGATTTCTCTGGCTTCAGCTCGATCCCAATCTTGACGTGATGCGTAAGTAAAATCACGCTCTTCTTGTTCTTGAATATTCATTACTTGACCTCCTTAGTTTGCATTAGTAATTTTGCCCTCATCATCTAGTGATAGAGGGTGGGTTTCAATAGCATGGTATAGTCTCCATTCTTTAAAATTTGGAGTCCTGCGACTGAGGTGGCTTACTACACTTTCTACATCATCACTTGATGCATTATTGATTAAAAGTGCCTTTGCTAACTCTGTATAATTTATCATTACTTGATCCCCTTCACACAAAATGTATATTTCGCAGAGTCGTATTTTGCAAGAGCCTCTGACCATCTATCGCAGGCAATCGCAGCTTTCTTAAAGTTATCGAAGATTGTAGAAAACTCTACTTCTCTAGCTTCTGGCTTTGCTGGAATAAAAACGCAAACCTTGAAGTATTTGCTAGTTATTGTTGCTGGGTCTATGAACTCAACACTTTTTACTGTTAATTTTGTCATTTCTTTCTACCTTTCTAAAATTTAACGTAAGTATAGTATAAAAGGGCAAAAAGGCGATTTATACTACAAAATACTGTTTTTTATGCCTTGGTTGACTGACTCTATTGTTCTTGTAACACAAAACGAGTCTGTCAAACAATACAGCCATGCAAAGAAAAACCCCATGGCAAAAAGCCATGGGGTGAAAGTAAGAAAGATATGATGATGAAGGACTAGCCTACATTAGCATATTCAAGAGCCTTGTCTAATGCTTTGGCTTTCCTGTTAGCCCCTGCACCAAACCATGATGAATGAAGTGCGTTCCCGACAGCAGTTGCTCTTCGCTGGTGGTCTTCGAGATACGTCACTCCATTCAATGCACCCCACCATGTACCTTTGGCAGATTTCATTGTTGCTCCTGGACTTAGGTCGATGTTTTGAAGAACTTGAGTAGCAGTAGTATTGAACTTCTCCTGCATAACGAACTCTTCGTCGGTAATCGCTTTGGCTTTGTCCACGAGTATTTGTGGTTGATAAAGTTCTGCGATGTAGTTGAGTACGGACTCTTGCTTGAACTGACGTGAAGCGAGGAAGTCGGCTTTTTCTTTGAAGTCGGATATTGCTTGACTACTAAGACCAAGTGCTTCTTCTGCTGCTGCACGAACATCAGCATCGAACTCTTTGACGTGTGGCATACGAAGTGCAGTGCCTTCGCCTTGTAATGCCATAGTAAGAGTATTGTTGCAGACAACTCGGATTGGTGTAAACTTGATCGTCATTGCTTTACCTGCAGCATGAGGTTGGTTGATGAGAAGATAACCTTTGACCTCGTCGCCACCTGCTAACTCGAAGTCGTCGGCAAGTTTGGCTAAACCCCAGATTTCTTTGCCGTCTCGTAAAGAACCAGCGGTCTCCATTTTCATGTGACCTGCTTGGGTAAACTTCACAAAGAAGTCGAAGATGTCTTTGTTTTGGATAGGAACGTAAGTGTTACCACATTGGGATAAAACTGAGTTATCGCTATCTCTTACGATAAAGTGATGACCTTCGGCTTGTATTAAGCCACACTGTTCAGACCACTCTGGCTCGTTGATAGTGTATGCTGGTCGCTTACTTACTGTCCAATCAAGCTGTGCAGCTTTTTGCATTTGGATTGGAGTTAGATCGTCTGATACTTCTGTACCTAGACCGTGCCAAGGCTTTGCATTTGCCCAAGCCATTGTTTCTACGTTATGAGACATAATTCTTCCTTTCTGTCTGTAGGTTAATATTTAAGTTAGATATAGTATATAAGGCAATAAATATCATTACTAGTACAAAGTATTGCCTTATATTTTGTTTTTTATGCCCTATCTTTATTGAAATGATAAAGAAGTTTTTGACACTCTAAACATTGTGTTTTGTATGCTTGGGGAATGATACTTGCATAATTATTACCCAGCATTGGTTTACCACATAAAGTTGTTTGTTTCAGCTGCGGCTTATTCAGGCAAATATGTTGTTGCCCTAATTTCTTAGTCCACTCATAAGATCCTTTTGGTGCATTGACCGTAAGGTTATGGTAAACACTAATGTTTCGTAACTTTGCCATCACTATCCTCCAAATCCTCTACTATTTGAGTATGGTGTAAATCGATACTAACACCACCATTATGAATTTTTTGTAGGCGAGCCAGTTCTGGCACAACATCGCTGATGGAATCGTGCCAAAACTCGATTTCTCCATCAGGATATGTTATCTTCCACGTATGCTTCATTTATATTTCCCTTCGATATCTGAAAAAGTTCCATGTTTCATCTTTATGGTGAATGACATAAGTATATAAGATATCACCCTCTTCTAAACATCGTGCTTTATGGTTAAACTGATAAACCTCAAAACGATTACCTCCATACCATGGAGCATTCATAAGTCCAGCAGATGCTTCTTCTGACATGTCTTCACCGTCTGGGAAAATTTCTTTAGGATGTTCAGGATGTGCCCAATCTTCAGGATCCCAATATTCCATATATCCGAACCCATGACCTTCTTCAAGTTGTTTCCAAGCCATCGCTACCCTCCCTAATTAAATTTAGATGACACGTTAAAAGAAAAAGTTGCAACCTTTTGAAAAGATTTTTTGCTATCGTTTAACATCTCTTCAAACTGTTTTACTTTTGGATTAGCCTTATTCTTTTTTAGAAGATTGAAAACTTGAACGATTGTTGATGCAGTAAAAAGATCAACTCTCATTGAACCATCTTTAAACTTTAGTGCTTTAGATGTTGCACCGTCAACAATGTCTCTTAAAATATTTATGTTATTCATCGCTACCCTCCCTTTGTATTGATGCTGACTAACTCGTCATAGTTTGATATTACTACATAATTTGACTTATGCATAGGAACTATTGTATGCACAACCTGACGTGCATCTCTTTCCCCACATTTTAGACAAATTTTATAACCCAAAAGAAGACGAGGTTTACTTACCTCAGCTTCGTTACAGGCTCTACATATATTCGACATATTCTACCTTTCTTTAATTTAACTTTACTAAAGTATAAGGTACAAAAAAGGGCAATAAAATTACAAAGTAATGTTTTTAATCGCTAAAACTGTAGGAGAGCATGCCTTCCATATGCTCTACCCTGACTGAATAAAGACCATCTTTTTGCTGGTGTTCTGGTAAAAACTTTATTCTCTTTTGGGCTTCTTCTTTTGTTTTGAATGAACCAATATAGGATGAACCATTACTTCCTTTACTAGTTACTCTGATACGATAATATGATGAACGGTCTATCTTCATTAGCTGTCCTCCTCAGTTTTTTGACTAATTGGATCGTAGACAATTTTATAGTTCCATTCTTTTTGAGACATGTTATGACTATACCCATTAAAAAAGCCAAACCGCCAACGATACTCTGCAAATGTGTCTCTTTTACTTAACTGTGTGTAATGTAAACAAGCCCTTGCTTCATTTATATCTTCTTGTTGGTCTGGGTGCATCATTGCACTATTTATAGTTACCAACTTCGTAGAGGGATAGGCTCTTACTAAATCCCATGTCTCATCTTGGGGGCTATATATTTCTACAAGCCATGCGTTTTTTACAGATTCTTCCATTTCATTTTCCTTTCCTCTTGGTAAATAAACATCTACGTGAGAGCCACATTTTGGACAGCTAAGATTAGTAGACATAGAAAAGTCTTCATAATCTTCTTCTTCTAAATCGTGATCGCCTCCCCATATAAGTTCTGTATTACAATGCCAACACTTCATTTTGGTTCCTCTCTTGTATACCGAAAGCCGTCTCGTGCTGATCCTTTTTTGTATTTATAAGTAGTAGTCGGCATCATTACTTCAGCTAAGGAAGTTTCACCTCGATGTATCTCTGTTGGTTTTTTTACAACTCGACCATGCTCTATTTCTTTTAAAGCCCTTGGATCATCTTCAAATGTTCCTTCATATGCAGACTCAGGTGGAGGATTCTTTTGCATTTCTAAAAACATTTGTCGTATCTCGCTGTTACCACCAACTTTATCACCTCGACACGAAGCACACAGCTTTGGTCTTGTTCGTTGGTGGTTTACCTGCTTTAGTTTTTCCCCACATTCAGAGCAACACGAAAAATCTTTCATTCTTTATCTTCCTCCTTTATAAAAGAACCATCAACCATTTTACCTTTACGACTTTTGATTTCATCGTATGCTTTCTTCATACATTCGTATAAAGATAAATCGTTTCGCATAGCTATATTAATAAGGACAACAATCATATCGCCAATCGAATCACGGAGATTGTCTCGTGATACAGGGTAGCCGTTTTCGTTGAGCCATTTTTCTGTTGCTTTTGGAGTACGGATAATAGACCTAGATAGTTCGCCAAACTCTTCAACTAGCTTTACAATCTGATCTTTATCTGAACTGCCTTCGATTAGGTTAAGACCTGTATGCCACTTTTGTATAGCATCTACAATTCCACCGTACCCTTGAATAGCACTTTCTTCATCGCCATCTTGATATAGAACTGTTGCACCACGGTCTATTTGTTCGTCGTAGACATTAACAGTCTCACCACCATTTAAGGCAATCCCATCTTCCCAAACCATTTCTTCAGCTGTATCGGAAGAACAACCCTCGTCTACATCTACAAGGTATTCAAAGTCACAGGTTGCATAAGTCTTTACAATAAATTTAGGCATCACTTTCCTCCACAGATACAATTTCATGGCTTATTGAAGAAGCACCTTCAAACTCTCCATTACCCCAATTATCTCTAGCTTCTTCTTCGTTTGAAGCTTCTGTTGACCACTCTTGTGACTCAAGGTGGCTTACGATTACTTTGTATTTAGGCATCACGAACCTCCTGCTCTAATAATTCTTGGAATTGTCCAATAGAATCATCTGTAAGTGTATTAACTAGCTTCAACTCAAACTGATGTATAGTTCCATCAGCAAGGTATACTTCTAAATGGTTGCCGTCGATAATACTAGTTTGGAAGCCATGCTCTAACTTCCTTGGCTCGTTTGATTCAATTCCTGAAAAGGTCATCTTATCCGACTGGTCTATAGCTGACCAATCGTAAGACACTAACTGTTCTAAAGCATTGCTAACGATACGATAAGATCGCCCCAATGACTTTTTATATACTAAGTCTAAAGACATTTAACCCTCCACTGTTGAAAATAAAGTTTTTTCTTCGACAGAGGCTGCATTTTGATAATAACATACAGCATGTTTGAAATCGTTTCCTCGAGCAGGAAAGGTCGCAGGATACATTCTAGTATCACTGTCTTTTTCATGGATAACATGCAACGTATCGTATTTTACCCACCATGCATAAACATCGTTGATATCGAAGTCTAGTTCCCAGCAGGAATGGACTTCGTACTTGGCTTCAAATTCATAAAGATCTGACATATTCTTCCTTTCTATAGTTGTAGGGCGAGAGGTCGGTATGCAAGTGTTTTGCCCCTCATTAAGCTATCCGTTGTACTCAACCTAGTAGCACCCAATATACTTATATTATAGTAAAATAATAATTACAATAAAACTACAAAATAATCTTTT
>Ga0098037_1000623_pt1 | contig 17434 bp, 29 predicted proteins | sample 5_EtaG_FD_75050 | JGI IMG/M metagenome (GOLD analysis project Ga0098037, IMG submission 75050) | Marine viral communities from the Subarctic Pacific Ocean - 5_ETSP_OMZ_AT15132 metaG | ecosystem: Environmental > Aquatic > Marine > Oceanic | place: Pacific Ocean | collected 2015-01-08 | reverse complement strand
TTTCTCGATAAGCCGAGTAAGTTGATTTTTTATATCCATTCATTCCCTCCTTAATATGATTTTTAAATCTGTCTGCGTTAGCTCTGTATGTTCCTAGTTCGTCTGTGTCTACTGCGTTCTCAATAAAATGTTCTATTACATTATCAAGCATAGTAACAAGGTCATCAATGAACAAACTATCGGTAGACCACTCATCAAATTTTTCTAGGTTAACACTAGACAAACAACAGACTGCTGTACGTTCTTCATCAGTAGGTAAAGTAATCTCTGAGCATAGGTTACTCTGGCGTATCTGTAAGCCTAAGTCTTTTTGTTCTTTGGGTAGTGCGTCATTGCAGTTATCTAGATTGACTATATATGGCTCACCTGTCTCAGAGCGTGTATGTATTATCTGCCACCATAAGTCTCTAGCACTTACATTTTTTACGGCTGTCTTGGTTTTTGGATCAATCAATCTCCAAGATAAATCATCTCGTACCGCATCTAAAAACTCATTGGTTATGTTTACTGCGTTGTGTAGGTTTAAGCACTTACGGTTTAAGTCTCCTCCTGTAGTCTTACGCATGGCTATAAACTCCTCAATCTCAGGATGGCTTACATCCATGTAGGCTGCGTAGCTACCGCGTCTTGTAACGCCCTGATTAAAGGCAAGCATCTGTGAATCTACGACATGCATAAAAGGGATAGAGCCAGTAGATTTGCTACCGTTAGTAGTGCTAGTACCGTTACTCCGAACAGCACCCCAATATCCACCGACACCTCCACCTGCTGATGCCAGCCATATGTTTTCATCATAGTGATCAGATAACCCATGACGGGAATCAGGCACAAAATTAAGAAAACAGCTAATGGGAAGACCGCGAGATGTTCCCCCGTTACTAAGTATAGGGGTGCTAAACATAAACCAGCAAGAACTTGCGTAGTTATAAAGTCTTTGTGCAAGACCGTAATCAGTGTGTCCTTTGTACGTTGACCCAAATATAGCAGCCCTAGCAAAAGCTTGTTGAGCATGATCTTCTTCCTCCCAATAGTATCTATCTTTTAATGTGTCTAATGAAAATTGACTTAGTTCTTTTTCTTTATCATAATCTATCTGTATCCCAAGATACTCTTGAGTTTTCAAAGTCATTCGTGTATTCCTTTTTTTCTTTTTTGTATCGTTTAGATTTTTGTTTAGTTTTTGATTTTTTATTTTTATTAAACTTAGCGGTTCGCTCAGCTTTTCTTTCCATCGTCATTTGATTTCTCCGTCAACTCAGGATTGTCTATAACAAATTGTTTAGCTTTAGTGTCATACCATTCTGCTTTATTTAAATCTTCTAAGGGTTTTCCCTTATACCTCATCCTCCATCTATACTTAAAACTATTTCCGCGTAAATACCCAAGGTATTCTTCTTTAGTTAACATAGCTTCGATAGCTTCGATACACTCAACTTTGCCTTTATTATAGTGTATAGGATTGTTTACTACATCTTCTATATCTTTTTCTAATATAGCATCTAGCTGTTTAAATCTCGACATTAGTTCCTTCCTTACTTGCTTCTTCTGTTGCACGTTTTCTTAATAAAAATTCTTCTGTTTCTCTTGCTTTCATGTTAACCCACTTATCAGGTAATGTATCTTCCGAGTACCAAGTAAAGCCGTTAACACTAGCCCACTCACCGTGGCTGCGTTTAGTTCCATCCTTTCTTACTTTAGCATTGGGCATTGGTGCGGAGGGGTTAGCAAATAAAAATACTAACTCGGTATTCTTGGGTAGGTTTTCACGTATCCATATGTACTTAGAGTACTCAGCGTGATCCCAAAATCTACCCTTAGATTCTAACAGAATTGTTTTGTTTTGTAAAGTCCTTCTGAAATCTGGTTCGTAGGTATGTTTAACAGTGTACTCTACTTTTTCTGAGTGATGCTCCCATTCTTTGAGTAAAGTATCGTGAAGTATATATTCCCAAATACTATCATACCCATCTATTTTTATATGCTTAGGTCTTTTCTTACGTGGTTTTCTTTTCAATGTATCTCCTTTCTGTGGCTATCTATTCCTTTATCTATTGCTTGTTTAAGAAATATTAATTCTTCAAGTTCTAAATCACCACCACGTAGCTGTAACGTGCAAGCCATAATAATTAGAAGCTGTTCAACTGACGGTTCGTGCTTGTCTTTTTCAGCATCCATTCTAAATCTCCAATAGTTATACTGTCTAAGTCTACGCCTTTACGAATTAATTTTTTTATATTTTGCCTAGCCCATCGGCAAGTATAAAATGATAAGTAGTTTGTACCCCTAGCTAATATGTATTCTTCTTTAGGTAATAAAGTTTTATAATTTTTAAGAGTAACTTGTTCTTGCTCCTCGTCACTCAACAAACTTTTAACCCACTCAACCAATAAGCTATCTACTTTAGCATCAATTTTTTTTAATGTTTTCTTTCTCATATTATTTCTTCTACTCTAGGTAAAGACCTAACACTAGTAAGATACTCTATACCCTTAGCATACTTAAACATACGTAAGCCCTTACCATTGTTAGTATCACTGTGACATTCTATTTTATGTGGGCAGTACACGCAGCCCATAGGTAGTTTCATGTTGCCTTTAGTTCCTGCTGGTATAGGCTGATAACACTTGTCAGGTATCTGCTGTATACTAAACATCTCTATTAAATCATCTATTCTAGATTCAACATTAGGTTTGTCTAGTTCTTCTGGCTGGTACAAAGCAACCTCTCCAGACTCTTTGTTAATAGCTAAGAAACCACCTTCATTCGTACCTTCTGCTTTCTCATAGCCAGCAAGCTGATACATGTAACCAAAGGGATCATTCTCTCTAAGAGTACCATTCTGAAACTTTTTAAAAGAAAATCCAGAAGCACTCTTAACATCTACAACCTCACCATCAATCTTACAGTCCATATGACCTTTGATGTTTTTAACATTAACTTCTTTCTGTTGGTCAGTAACTTCGTGACCTGCTAGTTTAACTAAAAATAAAAGCAACTCCTCAAGTATGTGACCATACAAAAACTTAATTAAAGTAGCTGCGTCAGGCGGGGAACTTTCTTTATATTTATCTGCGTAGTATAACTGCCTTGAAGGTTTACCAATGCTAGACATACGAAGGACAGAATTGCTTCTATCCCTCGGAGTTGCCCATTCAATTATAGCATTACCTATACCTGCTGTAACATCAGCTAACAGCTCATCAGGTATTTGTTTTTCTCCTATATTTAAATCAGATACAGTATCATATATATCATTAACTAATGTTGATAAGTTTTTCTGCGTAGAGTTTTTCATAGAAGTCTGCAACCTTTCTTATTTGTGTAGGTGTAGCTTGGTTTTTAATTGAGTTAGCCATCATAGATACTACCATAACATTGTCAGGTTCATACCCTCTAGTGTTATCAATCCTGTCTAGGCTTGGAGAGTTCTGCCAGTTGTCTGAACCGACCTCAAGCATAGTACCTAGTATAGGACAATGTGTACCTACATGTATATCATTAACAGTTAAGTCAAAGAATATGTTTCTTTTTCTTGCTCGCCTTTTAGCAGCCCTTAGTATAGATAGTTTATAATCTTTACTCTGCGGATTAGACTCAACAAGAGCATACCTTTCTTTTCTAGTCATTGCTATTACGTTAGTGTGTGTCACTCCAGTTATCTCCTATTTTATATTCAGCATCCATCGGACACTTTAGTTTATAATATACACCAGCTTCCACGATGGAGTCAACCGCCATAGAACCTAGTCTATCTACATCATTCTCCCAAGTTTCTATCTGCCACTCGTCATGCACATTTGCTACAACGTGAGCATCTATGTCGCTCGAAAGTAATTTATTATTAAGTATAACCAAAGCTCGCTTCATAACGATAGCTCCAGCACTTTGTAGTAAAGAGTTTAATGCAGCATGTGAGCTACGTATAAATACTTTACGCCCATCTAGAGCTTTGATGTAACCTCTTTGATCTGCTTCTCTCTTAACTCTATTTCTAAAAGACTTAAGTGATGGGAAATTATTAAGAAAAGATTGCTTAACTCGTTTACCTTGAGCTTTGTTTCCTCCAACCACTTGTCCAATCTTTGCATCTCCTGCTCCGTACAAGAATGCATAGATGAAAGTTTTAGCCTGAGATCTTGATTGCAATCCCGCCCTTGCTTGATTAGCTGTGTGTATGTCTCCGTTGAGTATGTCATCTATAAACTCCTTATCATTAAGATAGTGTGCAAGCATCCGTAGCTCAAGACCACTGGCATCCACACCTACTAACTTATACCCTCTAGGAACTGTCCAGCAAGCTCTACACTCCTTACCATATGGAGATGATAGGCTAGGTATCTGAGCCATGTTAGGGTCACGATGCGACATTCTACCAGTGATAGTACCATTAGATATAACTGAGCCATGCACTCTGTCACCATCTAAAAAAGATAACCACGACTGTACTTGCGCTATCCGTTTCTGTAACATTAAATAGTTAGCTATCATTGCTGCTTCGGGTATGTCCGTAACAGTAGCTAGTATCTTCTCGTCAACCTTCGGCTGCCCTGTAGGTGTAAATAATTTAGGCTTCCAACCAAACTCCTGTAAGTATGTACCTATCTGCTGTCGAGAACTTAAATTAAATTCTTCCTTCGCAGTTCGTACAATTTCTGAAGCAGTACAATCTTTAAATATATTATACTCCTCATCAGACAGTCTGGCTTGCTTGCCATCTTTATCTATACCTAACTTACGTAACACTCCATCATGTGTGTGCTGTGGGTAGATTACCCTTTCATTTATCTTAGGAGTAAATGTTTTATGCACAACCTCTTGAGTGTTGTTAAGCTCACTGGTCAGTTCCTCCAACAACTTATTAGCTTTATCTTTATCTAACATAAAGCCATAGTCTTTTTGAGCTGTAGTAATTTTATAAGTATCCATCTCAACATTAACACTTTCACCAGTGAATCCCCTGCTCTCACGTTTAAGTTCTTCGTAAACTTTATAGTTTAAGAATACATCCTGAGCGCAGTACTTCATCATTTCTTCTGAGTATCTAGTATAGTCATCGAACTCTATCTTAGGAAACTGTAACTTGTATCCCCAAGCTTGTAAGCTATGCGATGCTCGCACTGGATTAAACAGTCTAGAAAGAACTAGTGTATCAACTAACTTCTTACCCGATAAATCAGTGTTTAATAATCTTTTAACCACTGGTATATCAAAGCCAATAATGTTATGCCCAATTAATTTATCTGCTTGTTGTAATAACTTAACTCCTTCACTTAGTTTCTTTGGATAAAAATTAAATTGCTCTTGAGTTTCAACATCGAGGACAGACATACAGTAAACTTTTGTAGGCTGTAACCCGTCAGTTTCAATATCGAATACTAAAGATTTCATAACTCATCTACCTCGTTGTCAGCATCAATAAATGTTTCCCGAAGTCTACCAGTATCCCTATCATAAAGCAAGTGAGTGCCCATACCTACATCACCAGTGTACCTAGATTTAAGTACCCTCATGTGTGTGGTGTTAGCTTCTTCGGGGTCATCGGATTGTTGGTCACGCTCCAAAGCTATAACACAATCAGATAACTGAGCAATACTTTGCGAGCCACGTAGGTGTGATAGGCTTACCGAGATACCATTCTCATGTCCTCGATTACCATCTACTCTACGTAAGTGGCTAACAAGTATTAAGCCCACGTTGGTTTCCTCAACAATACTTCTGAGCCTAGTCATAATATTATCTATAGCCCTGCGCTCATCGCCTTCCGACATAGAGCTAACAAGCATGTGCAGGTGGTCTACGAATACCCACTTACAACCACAACCAACAATTAAGAATCTTAACTTACTAAAGATTTCATCAATGTTAGTAATGCCAAAGTGACTGTGTATCCACACCCTATCTTTATTTTCACCGCCATAAATATTATCAAAGTATTTATTAAGGTCATCTTCTGAGAACTGCTCACGCTCTTGGTCAATGTAAAGCCTAGCGTTAGCCTCGATTGAAAGTATACCATCAACAGTACGCCTCCAATCTTCTTCTAATGCTATGATGCCTACGTTGTCCTTGGTGTGAGTGATTAACCAGTGTTCTAACTCGCGGGTAATACTAGACTTACCAAGCCCTGTACCACCTGTGAGTGTCACAAGCTCACCTCGCCTCATGCCGTATAGTTTTTTATTAAGACCAACCCAAGGGTAGGGTATGCTCTCACGCTGCTCACGATTATTAAAGTCTAACTTCTGTTCAGATATATTAAGAACTCCTGATGGTGTATATAACTTCGCACCCCACCAAGCATCTACATAGGCTTGTGCCCGTTTAGCTCTGAGCATTTCGTTAGCATCTTTAAAGTCATCTGGCATTGTAAGTATCTTAGCCTTGCTAGGTGTTAGTAACCTAGCTACAGCCTTTGCACCCTCACGCCCTGCTTTATCATTGTCAAAGTTAATTACTACACAGTCGAACTTTTCTAGAAACTCCAGTGAATTTTTAACATCCCTAGCTGCTCCTGCTGCACCTGACTTAACGCTAACTACAGGCCACTTACTGCCTAGTAATTCATACGCTGCCATCGCATCACATTCGCCCTCGACTAATGTAATAAACTTACCGCTATCTTTGAAAGCGGATTCACCAAACAGACCAGTGCCTTGAGAGCTACCGCGCCATGTAAAGTGTTTGCCTTCACCCCGAACCTTATAGCTTGTAACTTCTGAAGCTATGCAGTATGGATAGAAGTGTTGGACTACATCACCATTCTGGTTTGTAGTTGATTTAACATTATATTTCTTAGCGGTTGCTAGAGAAATACCTCTGTCATTAAGAGCTAAGAACTCTCCTTCAATTTCATTTACTGAGTTTGTTCTATGCACTTTTATTTCCTGTACAATATTTTTATTTACTCCTTCCTTTACTTCGTAGTTTGGTATTCGTTTATCGCAACTAAAACAATATGCACTACCATCATCGTTGACAGATACTGCATCGCTGGAGTCACATAAATAACATGGTTGATGGTACTTAACAAAAGCCATCGTGTAATCTCCTATAAAGTAAAGGCAGTTTACCGACTTGCCAAGGTCATTCAGTTAAGATGCTACTTGTTCTGCATCCTCTACAGTAGTTCGCATGTCCTCCGTTAGTTGGTCTTTTAGTTTTACATTTAGTGTTATAGCAGCAGCCTGTAATATTTCTATCTTTCTATTAAGATTTTGTATATCTTGCTGCACTTCAACAAGTCTAGCAAACACTATCTTACCTTCATCAGTAAACTTACTAACTTCGTAAGATACATCATCAAGTACATACGCTACATTACCTTCACTCATAATTCATCCACCTCAGTTTCTAAATCTGTAATAGCATCAAACTCATCGCCATCTCCTGAGCTGTACTGTACTAGGTCTATTACCTGTACTGCCTGTAACTCAAGACCTTTGAACGCTTGACCATTGCGGTTTATTTCCCACGGCTTGCACTGAACCTTAACCTTAGAACCATTACCAACAAGGCAATCAAGTTCGTTCTTGTTTTTGTCCAGTAACTTAGGAGCTTTACGCACCATACCATTAGGGCCATTTACATTACGCTTTATACTTATAGTTGGGCCTTCTTCTTTATCAAACTTAACACTAAAGCCTTTCTCTTTTAAGTCTTGAGCAGTATCTTTATCAACAACTAAATCGACAGAATACTTTGGCTCAAACCTAGTGTTAGGTGTAGTAATAGATGCCCAATAAGCAATGCCTTCATAAACCATATATAATTTCTCCTTTGGTTTTCTTCAGTTTGAGAGGGGAGTCTAGCACGAATCCACCTCGGTGTCAAGCACCTTGTTACCAAGGCACTTATAATTTATAAACATAGGGAAGCAATCAAATACAAACTGCTCTGAAATTTTATCAACATTTAAATAATTACATCTTCCAATTACAAAGTTTATAAATAATCTTTTTACTTGAGGGTCAGGGCAAGGACACATAATATGCATCGCAAACATCTTAGCCCAACAATCCTCTATAAATATTTCTCTAGATATGTTTACTAGACTATCCATGTCATCAACCATAGCTATTCTCCATAAGTTTTTCTAGTTCTTCATCAGCTAATTTATCTACGTACTCATCATCGTCAGACCTACCCTCAGCTACAGCCCTTACTATAGCATTGTCTAATGCTTTGTCATATATATTAGGCATCATTTTAATTACTTCCATTTAGTTTTTGAATGTGTATTAACAACCTTAACAACATAGTACTCACGATTGTTACCAATAGTTCTAAGCCCTAACTCCTCAGCAGTAAAGTCACTGTTACCAGATACAGCTATTACTTCCTCAGTTTTTTTATCTATAGCAAGGTAATCATCTAAATGATAATTCCAATTAGACCCTACATTTTCCATTGTATAATTTATACTCATTTAACTATGCTCCTAACATACTAAAAGTTTATCGTTGTCTCTACCAAAGTGCTGCTTAACTATATTTAGTTTACGTTTACCATGCTCTCGCATAGCTTCCTTATATTTATCTACAGCCTTGGGTTCTCTACCACCTATCATCCATAGCATGTTATGTTCAGGTTGTGACTTAACATACCAATCATAAATAGTTACTACAACATCATCAATCTCTAAAGACCACTGAACTTTACTAGCATCTTTATCAGTATCATAAACAAAAGTAGGCTCACCAAAACAGTCAACAATATTCCAATAGGTATTAGTAATTTCTCCTTGCTTGTTAGTCCCATTAGTATTTATGTATTCTTCGTTTACTATTATCATTTTATTTTCCTAAGTTAAGAACAGTTATCCAATGCCCATCTATCTGAGTTACGTTGAGTTATATTTTGCTCAGCTTCTAAAGCTCCAGCTTCTATTTCTCTGTCTAAATATTTAATTTTATCTGCCATGTTTTTAAGCATCACAAGTATATCCTCATCAGTGTACTTTGTCAAGGCATCATCGCCACCTACAAGTTTATATACCTTTTGTCTAAAGACAGCAGTAGGTTTATATGATTCAACAAAACAATCTAATACATTTTTCTTACCCATTATTAACTCCTTAAAAGTAAAGCAGTTTACTGTCTCATGCTTAGGAGATATTATATATTAAGCTGCTTGTGCAACCATGAAGTTAGTTTCTAAAGTCTCCTGAACTTTATCGCTACGTCTTTGCAGTAAAGTAATTTTATTTTTACTACGTGATGGAGCGTGAGTAGACCAATCAGTTAAAGCATTATACAACGCCCATTTATTTTTACCCATAGTTGGCGAGTAGTGGTGTACAAACTTATCAAGTATATAGATAAAGTCTTTGTTCTTCCCGTCATTAACTATACCTACAGTATCCTCGATAGTTTTAAGTACTTCAGCATTACTAACTTCTTGAGCGTGCCACTTGTGCCATAACTCTATTTCATCTTCGATAACATCAGCAGTTTTACCAAGTAAGTTAGTAGCTTTATCTACATCAAGCGAACCATTATGCCTAGACTTATAAATGCTTGCAGGATTTTTAATAAATATCTGAGAGTTTAAGCAGGCACTCTGCCTGAAACCTAAAGATAATATAAAACTCCACACCCCATTAAAACTAGACAGTGCCATAACAGTAACGCAACCAGTGTCTCCATCGGGAGTCTCGTACTCTTTAGCAGGTAGTGTATAATTAACTAAGCACATACCGCTATTTGGGGATACCTGTATCTGCTCGGTAACACCAGTAGCATCTAAGTTACAACGCTCTATCATGTCTCTGCTTTTATCTATCATAGTAGTATACTGTAGTGGCTTGTAACGCTTGCCGTGTATGGCGATAGGCTCACCAGTATCATTACGATAGTAAACTTCTTTACCTTCAAACTGCTGAGTCATTCCAGTTTCTCTATTATAAAATCTTACATCAGATTTTTTAACTTCAAACGCTGCATCTCCATAACCATTTAATCTTAAAGCATTAACCGCTTCTCTATTATTGTTTAACTGTAGTAACATATCAACTCTCCAAAGTTGTTTTGATTTCGGGAACAAGCCTACCACGTTCCCATGTGGTTGTCAACACTTGACAAATACTTTTTAAACCTGTATAATATTCTAGAATCTTTTAACAATTCATAAACAAAAACATTCTAATCTTTCTAAAAAGATTTTAAAATTTTAAAAGTTTCAGAAATCTTTTTGATAATTTATTTATTATTTTTTAACCTCTTGTTTTGTATGAGTCTTTTATTAAATGCTAAATACCCATCAGAACATAACTTTATTTTTAATAACCTACGCGCTCTCTCAGCTTTCTTTTTTTCGGTGATCGTTTGCTTTGCTATATTATTCTCAAACCTATACTCATCACCATCTACATAAACATCATCCAAGTATGGGTTACTGTGGGATAATTTACTCATTATAAGTAACCTCCTTGTTGTTCTTCCTCCAAGTCACTAACTTGTACCATATTATATTCAAAGTCGTCAAGATAATATTTTATATTCTCACAACAATTGCCAATAGTAAATAATGAACCTTCAAAATCTTTAGGTAAATCAGCCAGTACTGTAGGCTTTTCTTTTTCAGACAGTCCTTCAAAAGATGATTCACTGTAGTCCTCTAAAAACTTTTGATTTATTGGATGATACTTAAGTATTTTTAACACATCATTTATATCAAAAATCATATCTGTTAAAGTATCTTCATCTATACTTATAAATATTTTTTTACTCATTATCATTCTCCTTAATGTTTGTGGTAAGATACGTTCTTAACTTCACGATTCCAACACGCTCTACAGTCACCACACTTACCAGCTTGCTTAGGTGCAGGGCATATGTGAGTGCCTAAAGGTATATTACTTTCACTTGTATGTACAGTACTAGTATTATCAAACTGCTTACTAGGCTTGCCGTCTATCATGGTGGCACTAATGCGTAATGTAACATTACTAGGCAAGTCTCTATCAGCTAAAGTATCCTTCCATATTTTACTTTCTCTTGAAGGTATCCAATGCATTAAGTTAGGTGTAGCCTCACATATATCTAGTATAATGTTAGCCATATCGACAGACTGTACATCACCAGAATCAAACCATCTAAACTCAGGTTTCTTTTTCTTAAGTAAACCTTTTATCATACCTTCCTTAAAAGTTATAGGATGATTAGTAATCAAATCAAATCGCTTAGCCTCTACATTTTTATAACTAGACCAAGTAAAAGCACCCTTCATAGCATAACAGTTTTCACAAGTACTGCCTTTAACATCACGTAACTTACTACCAACAAGACAACGCTCAGCACCATAACCAAAACTTTCTGCGGGCATTTTACTAGTACTACTCAATACATTAACGCCTTGTATTTTTATTTGCATATCAAACTACTCCTAAAGCTTTTATCTTACTTAACTTATCAACAAGACTGCTCTCGTCTAGCCACGAAATCAAATCATGGCATATCTTTTTCTCGCTGTCAAACACCGACATTGTATAATAATCTTTTTTACTTTCAGTAACTTCTACCTTATAGTTATTGTCAAACCTAAAGGTATATATTATACCAGTAGGATATTTATTAATTGAAAATAACTTTTGACCGAACACTTCCATCAAGATACTCCTATATATTATTTAACTTTAAGCACCATCATTCCGCAGGCAGTCCGTATGTATGTATGGCTCGGCTCGGAGAAGCTTGAAAAAGTTATCCACAGCTTTTCCACAACATACTAACAACAAATCCACAAAACTATGCACAATCAGAATATTACTAATTATTATACTGCTGTGATTGTAAGGACGTACAAAGAACGCAACCTAGCAACCCATACCAGTACATCGACAATCTCATACGATGGCGTGTTGGTCAATAAGCGAGACGCTAAAGCTATATAAAAACATGCTGTAAGCTTCTGTGCTGCTCGATATTAAACGCTAGAAATTTCCCGCTATGCTTCCCTAGGTTTTCGGATTGCGTCGCGTGAGCAAGCTTATAGAAATTTTTTTAGGCGGATACATCCCTGGGCAATAACCGGATAAATCATCCGGACAAAAAAAAGCCTCGAATCAACGAGGCTATAAAAATTTAGAATTTTTTAGAGTTTTTAGATATACATCGATAACAAATGAAACGATGCAGCTAGACTGAATAAAGCCAAAACTGTACAAACCAAAGTTATACCCATGAGTTGAAAAAGTTCTGCTCTATCTTCCCTAGCTCGTAACTTTTTTATCTTAGCTCGATGCGCTATGTAGTTCTGACTGATCATGTTGATTTCCCCGCTATAGCCATTAGTTTTAGAAATTCATCCTCATCAATTCCTTTTTCTGCGCAGGCATCAAGTAGTTCCTCATTGTCTCGAACCTTCATACTTGCGGTGGATGAACCTTTAACCTTGTCTTTAGTCTTAACCTTGGCTGCTGGCTTCTGGTTAGTCTTTTTCTTAGTTTCTGAAGTATCGAACGCAGTTAATTTATTGAGCATTTTTTTCTCAATCTCGGCAATAACTCCAGCATTGTCCTCGTAACAATAAGTACGCTTGCCGTTAATGTTTCGAATGTATGACATATTAAAAATAACTGTAGCGTCCGAATGGGTCAACGCTAAATTATTCTCCTTTTCCCATTCCCTGATGCTGTCGATGGTTAGTTGTACAGCGTCCTTTTTGGTTTCCTTGTCTGACATATCTAGGTTCAATTTATTTTGATAAACCAATATGCCGATGAATGTCTGAGCGATCCCTTTTATTTGTTTTTCGCTCGCGTTTCTTTCTTCCTTTTTAAAAAAACTCATTGCTACTTTACTCCTATGATTAAATTATTTTTAAGTTCTACTTCTGCAAAAAATTCTCGAGAATGTCCTGTAAGTTGCGGTCGATTCGAACCGCATAGAATCCCGTCCTTGGTGTATTCATCTCCGAAAATACTAGTTTCGAAGTACTCCAATGGATAGCCTATATTTTCCTTAAGCTGCTTTTTACTTTTATAATTAAAAACTAACATTCTTAAAACTCCTTAATATGTAAAATCAATATAAACTGGCGTACCCTTTTTAATATAGATACATCTAGAAATATCATCCTCGTCATTTAAGCAGTACTTCTTAAGTTCTCTATCGTACTCGGCTCTAGCGTACACTTTGAATGAGTCGGCTTTTCTTTTTATAAATTCTCCGTGCTTTACTTGCTCGATGTTTACTTGCTTCATTTTTGTAACCTCCTTAGTTACTTAGTTATTACCCACCACAAACGGCAGGATTTCAAAACTCTAAAGATTTTTTATTGTTTTGTCAATAACCAATAATGCAATTGAATTTTCTAAAGTTTTTCTGAGTAATTTTTAATATATAGACTCTTAACATTCTAGAATATTTTGTAAACCTCTAAAAAACTCTAAAGGATTAAGGAATATTCCTAGTAATATCAGGTAGTTATGTAACTTTTTAGAGTGTAAGCTATAAGATTACAGTAGAACCCCCACCGCCAGAGCCACCCCCACCCCTCCCATATATATACTAATGCACATACATTTTGCAGAGGTTTGAGTTGTAAAGTAGTTAAGGCGGGACTCTGAAATCTTCTGGAGTAAGGCGGTGAGTTTTGGGCGGGTTTCTAGAGTTACTTTATAAAGGTGTTGCAACCCCAGAGTGGTTCCTCTATTATATAGTCGTATTTTCAACTTGTCAAGTCTTTTATGCACAAACTACTTGACAAAACCTCATATCAACCCTATAATGGTACACTATGAAGAATAACAACAAACAATTAACCACCAAACAAGAGAATTTCCTTGAACATTTACTTGTAACAGGAGGTGATCCTAAAAGAGCAGCAGAGCTTGCTGGCTATACAACGCACTGGCATGTAGTAAAAGCCCTCAAAAATGAAATTATAGAAATGGCTTCGACCATCCTTGCTCAGTCAGCCCCTCAAGCTGCACAGAAACTGGTACAAGTAATGGAATCAAATGAACCTATACCTCAAGCAAGTATGAGAGTACAGGCTGCACAGACTATATTAGACCGTGTGGGGTTAGGTAAACGTGAGACTATGGATGTTAAACACGAAGTAAGTGGTGGTGTGTTTATCTTACCAGCAAAAGAGGAAGTTATAATTGAGGCTTAAAAAGGGAAAGACTCCCTTTGGCTACAAGTTATCTCCAGAAAGCTCGAAAGAGTTAGTAGAGATACCAGAAGAACTAGAGGCTTTGGACAAGATCAAAGACCTAGTGAATGATGGATCTATCTCGCTAAGAGATGGAGCCGCGTGGGTAGCGCATAAGACAGGACGTAGCATAAGTCATCAAGGATTAAAGAATGTCATCAGAGAACGGAACTAACGATTGGGATTTACATCCAGAGTTATACCAACAAGATGACACTGGAAGCTTCGTACTAAAGAAAGACGGTACTCCTCGTAAGAAAGCAGGGAGAGCTAAAGGCTCAAAGGGTAGAGGTTACAACTATCACAGCGAGACAAAGGCTAAACTGGCTGCTAAAAAAGCAGTACGAGACAAGCAAAAGAGAGTAGATGCTGTAGAAGCTAAGTTGCAAAGACAACGAAAGACTTTAAACAGCTCCAAAGAATTATTAAATAAACTTGACAACAAAACAGTAACGACAGGTCAAGTAGTAACAGATGATGTTATTGATGAAGCTCCTTTAAAAGTAAAAGAAGAAGTCAACAATAATGTTATCTTTCAGCCGAATGATGGCCCACAAACAGATTTCTTAGCTGCACCAGAGATAGATGTATTATATGGTGGAGCAGCGGGAGGAGGAAAGTCCTACGCTATGTTAGTAGATCCTTTGAGGTACGCACACCGCGCAGCTCACAGGGCTTTAATACTAAGAAGATCAATGCCAGAGCTACGTGAACTTATAGATAAGTCACGAGAACTATACCCTCAAGCCTTTCATGGCTGTAAGTTTAGAGAGGTAGAGAAGCTTTGGAATTTTCCGAGTGGTGCTAAAGTAGAGTTCGGCTTCCTAGAAAGGGATGCTGATGTGTATCGTTACCAAGGACAAGCCTACTCTTGGATAGGGTTCGATGAGATTACCCACCTACCCACAGAGTTTGCTTGGAACTACTTAGCATCGAGGTTGCGTACAACAGATTCAGAGATAACACCGTATCTCCGTTGCACGGCAAACCCTGGAGGTGTAGGCGCACATTGGGTAAAAAAGCGATATATAAGCCCTGCCCCACCTAATGAAAGTTTTGATGGAGATGATGGACTATCCAGAAAGTTTATTCCAGCAAGACTAGACGACAATCCGTATCTGTCCGAAGATGGAAGGTACGAGCAAATGCTAAAGGCATTACCAGATGTACAGCGTAGACAGCTACTTGAAGGTAATTGGGAAATTACAGAAGGTGCTGCATTTACCGAGTTTGATCCAAACGTGCATGTGGTAATTCCTTTTGAAATTCCTGTAGGATGGGAACGTATAAAAGGTATTGACTACGGGTACGCTTCAGAAAGTGCTTGTGTTTGGGGTGCAGTAGACCCTACAGACGGTACTCTTATTATATATAGAGAACTGTATCAAAAGAACTTAACAGGTGTAGACTTAGCTCAGGTTATAACTAACATGGAAGTCTATGACCCGTATAGTGTGCAAGGTGTGTTGGATACCGCAGCTTGGGCAAGAACTGGTACTACAGGGCCAACCGTGGGGGAAACCCTACAACGTGCAGGTCATAAGCTCCGTAGAGCAGATAAAAATCGTATCCAAGGGAAAATTCAAGTTCACGAATACCTAAAAGTTCAGCAAAGCGGAAGGCCACGATTGCAAATATTTAATACATGCCCTAATCTGATACGCGAACTTACAGGTATTCCTTTGGACAAGAGTAATCCTGAAGATGTGGATACTCATGCGCCAGATCATGCTTATGATGCCTTACGGTATTTGATCATGTCAAGGCCACGTTTAAGTGACCCATATAGTCAAATAAGAAATTTACATTTACAACAGGCTTACACGCCTTCAGACTCAACATTCGGATACTAACTAGGAGAAAATTATGGCAATTGTAAATATTAGAGATACTGGACGTAACTCAGCTAAAACAACTGATGTTCGCGAGCTAGCTGAAAAAGTTCAAAAACCTTCAGACACAGAGGCAATTACAGCTGCAAACACAATCACAGCTGCAGAATCAGGAACTCGTTATGTTCTTAATGTAGCAGCAGCTAAAATACAAACTTTACCTACACCAGCTGCAGGGCTTGAGTATTGGTTTTATGTAGGAGCTACAGAGCCTACTGGAACTCATACGGTTGTAACAGCTTCAAGTGCAAATATTATTGTAGGTAATATTTCTTCACCTGAAGATGCAGCAGGAAGTGTTGCTACAGTTACAGATGCTGACACTATCTCATTTGTAGCTAGTAAGGCTGTTCACGGAGATTTTGCTCATGTATGGTCTGACGGTACTAACTGGTATCTTGATGGTATGTGCAAAGTACAGGATGGTATTACAACAACTCAAGCTGATTAATAAGGAATAATTAATGGCTGAAAACAACGAAAATACATTGACGGCTAATGGGCTGTACTTTGAAGATGTTGAAGATGAACACGGAAAGGCTCTTACATTAGAAGAGTCTTTAGAAAATAACCTTGTTGCTCTTTTGTTAGATCGCTACTCTGTAGCACAATCATCAAGAGATGTTGACGAGGAAAGATGGCTTACTGCCTACCACAATTACCGTGGTTTGTATGGTAAGCATGTTCGCTTCAGAGAATCTGAAAAGTCTAGAGTCTTTGTTAAAGTAACTAAGACTAAAGTACTAGCAGCTTTTGGACAACTTGTAGACGTTGTTTTTGGTGGTAATAAGTTTCCTATAGGTGTATCCGAAACGAAGATGCCAGAGGGGATTGAAGAACACGCAAACTTTAATCCTTCTCTGGAATCCTCAGCTCCTCGACAAGAGGAAGATACAGCTACTAAAGAAACTGATAATCCATTTGATGTAGGTTACGAAGGTGATGGTCGAGTTCTTAAAGCAGGTGCAACCTACGGCTCAGGAAACTTTGAAGTAGTTAGACCTGAAAAAGAACTTGATATGCAGGAAGGGCTAAGTCCTATTCCTCAAATGCTAGAAGTAGACCCTGCTCAACAAGCAGCAAGACGGATGGAAAAATTAATACATGATCAAATTGAAGAATCTAGCGGTTCTGCAGAATTGCGTTCAGCACTTTTTGAATGTTCGTTATTTGGTACAGGAATCGTTAAAGGGCCGTTTAACTTTAATAAAACGCTTAATAGATGGGATGAAGATGAAGAAGGCGCAAGAGTATATAAACCCGTGGATGTTCGCGTCCCTAGAATTGAGTTTGTTTCTATTTGGGATTTTTTTCCTGATCCAAGTGCTACAAGCATGGATGAAGCAGAGTTTATATTTCACAGGCATAAATTAAACAGAACACAA
>Ga0098037_1000622_pt1 | contig 17454 bp, 15 predicted proteins | sample 5_EtaG_FD_75050 | JGI IMG/M metagenome (GOLD analysis project Ga0098037, IMG submission 75050) | Marine viral communities from the Subarctic Pacific Ocean - 5_ETSP_OMZ_AT15132 metaG | ecosystem: Environmental > Aquatic > Marine > Oceanic | place: Pacific Ocean | collected 2015-01-08 | reverse complement strand
CGACATCATCAGATACTCTAAAAGCGCCTTCTTTGATTGGAGATTCAACTGGTACAGGCTTCCCGTCCATGATCGCTTGTTCTCGCTGTAGTACCGCATTTTCTTGGGCCATGTCATCTGCTAGGCCAATAAACACTCCATTGTAGATTCCTGGACGACCAAGACGGGCATCTACTTCTTTTTCTACAACTTTTTTAAACGCATCCTGATATTCCAACGAGCCTGGTTTTACTCGTTCAATAAATTCCTGGTAATTAATTCCATGTGCTGCAAATAAATTAACAGCCTTGCCAACCGAAGTTTCGTCGAGCGGGTTTTCGCGGATAGCAGTCAGCTCCTGGCGAACGTCCCTGACGGTATTATAAAAACGATTGGCATAATCTTTCCCAGGCATACCGGTTTTAACAGGGTCAAACCAGTGGCCAGCATAATCGATATCATCTGCCCCTCCTTTTTTAGAACTTTTCGATTTTATACTTTGAAATATTTTCGAAATATTCTGTGGTAAAGGCTCTCCGTATGCATCTTGTAACAACTGGAAACCAGCATCGTATGCGCCAATTTCAAATGCCTCCCCTGCCATATCCACAAGCACCTCCGCCTGTGGGTTTTTGTTTTTAATTTCATTTGTCTGCGCTTTTATTTTAGCGATCTCAACCCTAAGCTTTTCTTTTTCCAAAGTAAGCTTCTGGTCCTTGGGTATATCCTCGTCATCTAAGATACCCTCATTTCTTAAATACTTTACTTTAGTTGCCGCTGGCAGTTCCTTGGCAATCGCCATTACTTCCTGCCGTTTAGCATGCTTTTTCAGTTTATCTAAATTGATTGCATAGCCGGTAATAGGATCAACGTAGTATTTACCAGACGCCTCTTTAGCCAGAGCTTTTTCTTTCTTTTCTAGCCCAGCAAATAAACGTTCCCGTTCCGCTTTATTTTGAGAATCAAATTTTTCTTGTCTAGCGATGTTTGCAGCATCGACCCGTCTTTGAGCAACATTTTCCTCCAGTCCACGAACCATTTCTTCTGAAGATCGACTATCCATGTTTTCCATGCCAGGGACAGTTTGCGATCTATCGGTATTGACCCGTGACATTATATTTTGGGCAATAGAATCAGACGGGGTTTCATCTAAATTCTCCATGCCTGGAGTGGTTCTGGAACCTCTTGTATTCAATTCAGACAAAAGTCCTTTTTTGATTTCGTCTGAAGTACGAGTGTCTAGATTTTCTAAACCTCCTGTTGTCCCAGAACGCCGGGTGTTAACCCTTGACATGATTTCTTTAGCCATCGCGTCTGAAGATTTTTCAGGAAGATTCATTCCCCCCGGTGTAGTTCGTGACATCTTAGTGTTATATCTTGACATCAAATCTTGAGCGATTTCACTAGAAGTCTTGCCATCTAAATCCCCTACACCAGGGTATTTTTTCATAGCGTCTTCTGTAAAAACTTTATCAACGGTATCGTCAAAATTTGCCTGTGCAGCAGCTCTTCCCATATCATCTGTTTGTTCTGGAATATTGCCAGACTCCATAGCATTAATCATCGACATGTAACCCTGTTTTGTGCGCAGTTTTGCGTATGGATCTACACGTTGAGATTGTGCCGCTTTTGGAAGAATATTCATGTCTGCAGTTTTGTCTCCAGGCATTACATCAGGCAGAATATCCCCAGCGGCTTCAGCCTCCATCAAAGATTTAACATCTGGTACTGATTCCCTAGCGTTACTGGCCTCCTCCGATCTTTTTTTGCGCTGCTCTTCAGACATAGCTAAAGCCTGCTGAAGTTTGCGATTGGTTTCTTCTTCCGCAGATTCAACACCGGCTTTCAGGTATTTACGCCCACCCATTTTAGCGAAAGCTTGGTTTTCTAATTGTCTTTTTTGTAATTCGGAAAGTGCCATTAAAGTTATTTAGTAATTTCGATAATCCCTAAAATTAAGTTTGCGATTTCTTATTCCAAATGGATTTCCTGACTGGTAGGGGTTTGGTGCATAAGCAGTTTTTACTTCCCTCATTTCAGGCGGGAGAGGTTCATTTTTGTTAGCCTTATAGGGGGATATTTCAACATCTGCGGCTTTAGCAAATGAGTTGTCCGCTGGTGCCGGCATACCCATATTTTTATCAGCTGGGTTTGCATCAAAACTTTGTTCTCCCTGATATCGATAATTAGGGCCTAATGATTCACCCCGTGCATCGCCCGTAGTTGGATCCAGATTTGCTGATATGTTTGCTAGTTCCTTATTTCTTTGAAGATCAGCATATTTACCGGCTAGTTCAGGGTCGATTTCCATTGGGTTTTGAGCTACCGGAGCAGTCGGTTTAAACTGCAAGTTAGGATCTAATGATTCAAAGAAACCAGGATCAAAATTCCCTTTTTCAGTTTCGTATTTATCTGCCATGTCATAGAGCTTATTCATAAACCCTACACGCTGTTCTGCAGGAAGCGTTTTGGCAAACTCTGAAGCCCGCTTCATCCTGGTATTAAACAGTTTGTCCGCTTTACCTAATGCGGCCGCTTTCCCTGCGCTGGATATGCCACCTGCAAGTCCGGCTACATCTGCAAGTGCCTGGGCATCGCTACCTTGAGCATCGGACCCCATTAAAAGTTTATTACCAGTGGACAAAAACGGGAGTGCTGCTGGACCAAACGCAGCTACTGCACCCGCACCTATTGCCGTTGAAATAAGCCCTTTGCTTTTTTGCCTGGCGGCTTTTGCGTCGCGTGCCTTTTTTTCTGCTTCGGCCTGGGACTTTTTGCCTTCAGCTTGGATTAATTGGTTATAGCCAGACTGTAATGTGTCTAATCCGTAGTCGATGTTTACTTCCATAATTCTCCTAGAGTCCTAACATTCCGAGTAGACCGCCACCTCCGCCCCCGGAGCTTGAAGCGCTTGCGGCAGAAGCGTTTGCAGCAACTGATTTTTCTGCTAGTTCTTTTTGTTGTGCAGCAGTAAGTTTTGCGACCGTATCCTGTAATTGAACTCCAGTCATATCGCCCATCTGACCAGTCAAGCCTGACTGAATGCCTATTTCGTTTCCAAGTGATGCTTGACCTTGCCCTGCCATACCAGCGCCAAAATTCATCAGGTTTTGTTGTGCTCCTAACCCCTGATTATACATGTTCGCACCGGCTCCAATTTGTTGAAGACCAAGGCCTTGAGCTTGTCCGTACATCCCTGCCTGTTGACCCATGGCACCAATGTTGGCTCCGATCAGTCCTGCCTGTTGTCCTGCCATACCAGCCTGCTGTCCTATTCCTTGAAGCCCCATTTGACCACCCTGCATAGCCATCCCGGCTTGTTGGCCAGTTAAAGCAGCCCTCTGAGACGCTAGATTAGCCTGGTTACCCATAAAACCGCCTGCCTGGGCAAGCATGCCCTGACCACTTTGAAGAGCCATTTGTGAGGCTTTTAACGCATCTTCACGTCCAGCTTGTGCTGACCCTTTCTGTGCCTCCGAAACGGCCCTAGCTATTTCCTGTGGGCTTGCACCAGAAGCAGCCATGGAACGACGAATGTTTGCTAAATTCCCTTCTTCTGCACCTTTTCTTTGTGTTTCCAATTGACCTTCGAAAAGGCCTCTGTTACGCATTAACTGGTTTGGATCCTGGGCTTGCGATGCTAACTGCCCCATTTGGTCCTGGATTGCTTTAACATCACCCCTAGCTGAACCAACATCACCACGGTAAGCATCCATTTGCCCCTGAGTGCCGGCGACCTGACTACCTACTTGGCCTCTAAGCCCCTGCAGTTCTGTACCAAGCCCTCCGTAGCCTTGACGAGCGGTACCTGCCTGACCAGCTAACCCGCGGACGTTTGCCCCGTCATCAGCCATTTGATCGATCTGACTCCGATAGTTACCAAATTGGGTTTTCGCGTCAGTTCTTAATTTATCCGCTTCTGTTCCGTAACCGGACATCGTGTTGCGGAAATCACTAAAATCCGCACGTCCACGCATATTTCTTAAATCCCCTTCATACCCTCCGAATTTATCTACAAAACCCTGACGAGCACTTTCTCGTTCAGTTTTTAAAGCATCCTCAGCAGCAGTCTTTTTCATTGCTTCAAGGTCAACGTTTTCCATCAGGCCAAACTGTTTCATGGCCTGTTCTTTGTTCATCATTGGAGCGTTAGAACCACCACCACCACTACCACCGTCGCCACCACCAGCTTGCTGGGCTGCTACCGCATCACGGTAAGCCTGATCAGACCTTCTTTTTTGCTCAACTTCTGCTGCCCTTTTATTAGTAGTCGCATTTTCAAATGGCGCCATAGAAGGAACCATCTGGCCTTTATGTTTGACCATTTTAAATGGCTTTTTAGCCCCTTTTCTGGCCATAGACGCAATAAACCCAGTGTCGTTTTTCAGTTCATTCATCGCCGCAATTTCTTCGGCGTTCATTTTAACTGGGTATTCTCTTTTTCTGGCGTGCATTATATTTCCTGCTGGGGTTGGTCTATATCGGTCAGAGTGGTGTCGGTCTCGAATAAAGCGACTTCTCCATCACCACTTGTTTGGATCCATTGTAAGACATGTCCACGTGATCCAGAGGGCAGGTATTCTTTGGAAGAAATAAACGCATTAGCATCGTATGGGTCTGCATTTAATTGGTATGTTTCAATTGTTTCTCCGTCTAAAACAACATCGATAGTGACATCACCTTGATAGGTAACTTGAATTTCCGAATGTTGTTTCTCACCACGCGAAAATCTAGCTGGCAAGGACCGCAATTGACTGCTTAGAACCTGTCCGTCCTGCGATGAATCAACAAGATGTTTTAACTGCGGAACCCAGCCATAGGTTAAAGATGGGAAATACACGCGTCTGATGTCCTGTCTCCTGCTATCTCGTGCTGTTAATGTTATGTCTGTATCTGAGCCGTTATTAATTGTTTTACGGGTTTCATCTGCATAAATTTCTAATTTTACAGTGCCAGAAAACTGCACCTCGAAAAAATGAAATAATTGTTGGTTTGCATAAGCTTTTTCAGGTGCTCCTTCGAACTCAATTCCTAGCGGATCTTTAAATGTACTTTGCACCTGGGGAGTGTAGCCAACCGCACCAGCAGGTAATTCAATCCTTCTTTGCTTTAAAATAGTATGATTTGGCAACTGCTGATTCGTTAAAATTGCAGAACCATCCACAGTAACGCTTATGGTAGGTTGCCCTTCATACCTTAAATTTACTGCGTGAAATACTGAACGTGCCATCAGTGTGCGTGGGAATTTGGTTCCAACGCATCTAGGCGTTGTTTAATTGTGATAATTTCATTTTCTAGGCTGGTTATTTTGTCAATTATTGTTCTTGAATTTTCAGTAACTTGTTTAAATGCTTCCCTTGTTCTTTGATCAGTTAAATCTAGATAGCCGTCGTATTCCGGAATTTTTTGAGCCATTACACCTCACTCGCTGAATACTGGAAACTAACAACTCTTCCATTAGCTTCATCACCGGTTTCTCTAAAATGTGGCACAATCCCAGTTGTCATGGCTGGAAAATAAACTGTAGCTTCTCCTGCATTTCCTGTTGGTGCCGATAGCGTAGTTGATGAAATTTTATTGGTCCCATCAACGTCTACTGTTATTGTGGGGGTACCTGTATATACAATGTTTACACTTGCAAAAAGCATCTTTTTAAGTGCATTTTTTAAATCACTTGTAATACTAATTTTTTCAATCTGTCCGGTGCCATTAGTAATTTCCACACTTGCGGCATTTCCTGTTCTTGGAGAAGACGCATAAAACGAACGGTTAAAGTCTGATTCTGTACTGCTTACAGTAAACGTGTCGGTAGCTGATCCATCGACAAATAACTTTGCGGTACCAGTAAAACTTACGCCTGATAGGCTGAAGGAATAAAACATTTTTTCAGCGTTAATATCACCACCGTCGAACTCTCTAGTTTTTATGGAATAGTTTTGTCTTGATGCAACTGAAGACGCATTTAAATAGTCTAATGTTACACTACTACTGACAGTATCAAAGCCATGTAAAGTGTTAACTTTTCCTCGATAATACAATTGATTAGCACTCATTGTTGTATTGGTAATCCGAGGCGCACCAGTTTTAAAATCTAATTTAGTCCCTGTGCTACTGGTTCCTAAAAGATGATAAGTATTGTCGTACACACCGGCAGAATTATTAGCTAGTGTGCTGCTTGGCGGGTCGAAAGAATCCAGAAGGTTTTGTGTCACGACATTAACGTTCGCACCATCGTAATAACAGATACCATTGTGTGAAACGAACATCACACCACCAGCAAAACGGGTGATACATTTTTCTAAACCTGATGGCACACCCTCTACAGTTGGTATTTCAACCTTTCGTAGGTTCAACGGGTCACTGCCATAGACCCTGTAGATCCCGTATTCTGTAAAAACAACCAACTCCCCTGTAAGTTTGCCCAATCCAGTTACAGGCTGGTCAAAATCTAAATAACCATACTGAGGCCATTCGTTAGGATTACCATACGAAGAACAATGGACCCTGTTATTTTTTATTGCGAAGAAAAGGTTGTTACTTTCTATAAGTGATGTGAGAGTGCGTACAGGTGTTTTATCGTCTTCAATCGGTTGTATGTCAGCTAAGGCTGCTGGGGTAAGCCAGTCGATGAAATCATGCGTATCGTTCAGACCTGACCCGCCATCTGTTACTGTGGCACCATGGTGGTTCAACGTCCTGCAAACGTACTCCCTTGATACAGTCTCTCCGGGGATGGTCATCACAACCTGGATGTCTAATTCATGTGATGAGCCTGCGTTTCTAACTAAATCAAATGTAAGCGGACCACCTTGTTTAAAATCGGTTATACCAGAAATGGCACCACTATAGTTTGTTGTGGAATAGTTGTAATTATGGCTGTTGTAAGAAAACCAGCGTACAGCGTATTTATGGGTAGACTGTGTGCCAGTAAGTGTGACCCTTACAGTATCATTAGACGAACTTGTTGTTTGTAATGTTGTTGCCACACTTAAATCAGTATCTAAATACAGATTTGCACACCTTTTTGTTATCGCACTTGTCCCGCCAACCCTATATAGGGCATACCTCCCATTCCTAGTGCTTGTCGCATTTGCCTTACTTACATTAGTAATGTTGATGTACTGGGGTGTATTTAAGTAAGAAGCACTAAAGTTAGTCGTACCAAATGGTAATGAACTAAACTCACTCACTTTTGACTCAACGCCTGTTTCGTCATAAAAGGAAAGTGCGTATTGAAACGGAATTAAAATTGGTGTAGAGAACCAGCCGTTACTATGGCTGTTTGCACGGGCACTATTTGTGGTTATTCCTGCTGTCTGTGTGAAAGAAATGGTGGGAATAGGGGACTGTGCGCCCACTCGAAACGAGGTTGTTATATCACCGTCTACATACTTCGAGATGATTGGGTCAACAGTGATCGTTGCACCTGAGCCAGTGCCAGTAGTGTTTTCTGATAACGTGATAGTGTCTGCTGCTGTGTCGATATCCACAACCACCACACCCGTAACTAAGTTGGCTGCTGTTAATACATCACCGACCTGAATTTTATAGGAATCTGCACCCACATTGATTGTGGTTGCTCCACTACTCCAAGTGCCAGTTACAGTGAACTGTGACCTTGAGATATAGAGATCGTTGTTGAATTCAACGTAGCTGTTTGCACCATGGATACCACGGGTCACATCATGGATCGTAACGGTAAAATCTGAAGAATTACTATTGCCAATTACAAGTGTTTCACCATCAGGGATTGTGCCTGTGAAAAAATTAACATCTGCTGCTGTAGTTGTAAGTACAGTATTGGTGTTTGTTAATGAATAAATACTGTTTGTATCTGCAACCCATGCAGTGTTTCCTGTATTATCTGGCCAATCGTAAATAGTGGTCGTCCCTTGTGCGCCAGCTTCTGCGACCCAAGTGTTACCAGACTCATAGTAAAAATCCCTATTACTCCCGCCAACCATCCCAAATTCACCACGAATATCTCCATGGGAGAAATCAACATTGGACGCAGAAACTACTTGGTTCTGTGCAATCCTGTTGGCTGGCAGGCGGGTGTTGATGCCACCCTCAAATTGGTTCTGGGTTTCAATCATTGTATGAAATTAAACCATCCAGTTGCGTAGTATTTTTCGCCTTTGTAAATTGGGTTGCCCCTATGGGTATGAGTCCATTGGGCTGGCCAAATTAAAAACTTGCCAGTCTCTGGCTTTACTTTAATACCTTGGTATAGAAATTCTGTTTCCCCACCCTCTTCGACATCGTTTAAATAACACAACCAAACTAAGCATCTGTCTGAACTTTCTAATCCACCTACTTCTGGGTGGAAGGCGTGGTAACCTTCATGTTTTCTAACGTGGTGTATTTTAACAACCATTGATGACACTCTACCCATTTCAGAAATACCATAATTAAGGGTGTATTCCTCAAAACATTTTTGCAGCCTGTTGTTAAGTTTTTGAACATCTTCTGCTGCGTTTTGGTAACCCCTGTTTTTTAAAGCAATTTCGTCAAAGAAACATGCCTCATCTTTTCGTCGTGTGTTTTTATTTTCTCCACTATCTTCCCTTACTCCAGGCATCGACTTTAAGTCCCCAAAATGTTTAATTAAGTTTTGGCAAACTTTTTTTTCTAATTCTTTTTCATAGATGCCAATAAAGTTATTTATTTCCATCTAGGCCCCCTGAACCAACTGACAATTGAATACCTAGTCCCTTCTTGTACTGGGTTAACCTTGTGCCAGTAAAAACTTGGAAATGCTAAAAATTGCCCTGCTTGTAACTGGTATTCTTTTTCTTCAAAAGAATGTGTGAGCGCATCTTTTATTCCAAACTCACCACCCTTGTAATGAAGACCCTGCGTGTTTAACGCTATGCTTATACTTAATTTTCTTGGTCGTATTTCACCACTGAACATGTCAGTGTCGTTATGCCAGTCATAAGTTTGAAAATCGTTACCATCGTACTTTGTAAACTGGAAATTTAGGACCTCATCAAGGTCAACCCCTAATTGTGCATTAATATCAAAAGTAAGGTCTTGAATCGTTTGTAAGACTGCAAAAACAGTGTGGTCGTATGCAGCATGTCTTCTACTGAAAAACCTTATATTGCTTCGTCTGGTAGACTCATCAAGTTGGTTATCTCCGACCCTCCCTTTGTCAAGGGCCTCATCAAAATGTGAAATCCAGTCTGCACACATCTTTTCAGATATTGCAGTCCCCTCAAAAATCATGGATTAGTGCCTGGGTCTAAATCGCCAAAGCTGACGTTTGAATGTGTGTTTGCAGGGGTGCCAGGATATCTTTGTCCTACTACACCTCCACTTCCTGCTGGGATTGCATTACCCCTACCTCCTCCCGCTTCTTGCAGTGACTTGTTGCCAGTGTTGCCATTTATGACGTTACCGCCTGAAAACTGGAAGTGGTTGCTATTACTGTGGTAAACACGCCAGTGCTGTATGTTCACGTTAGCATTATAATAAAACACGGCCATAGAACCTTTTTGGCCTGAATATATCCCAGGATGGGAGTGTGCCCCCATTCTCCAGTTTCCAGAAGTAGCGAGTATCGCCCAGCCTGAAGTAGGAATGGGCTGTAACGGGTTGTAATTTATGTAAGGAAGACTGAAGGTAGAAAAAGGATTAGGGCTAAAATTAGCGTTATTTCTACTTTCGCCCTGGCCTTGGCTCCCAGTGTTACCAACCGCTGGAGCTATACCTTGATTAGCATTATTCCCCGCATTACCCGCACTACCGGGACTCCCTGCATTGCCTGGGTTAGTACTAAGTGGGCTTGCGCTGTTGTCAGCAAAGTTTGCTGGAGGGTTCCCGTTTGTAGCATTATTGAACGCTTGGGTTACGTTTCCAGGGATGAAACCAGGGGAAGGATTAAAATTTAAAGTTTGGCCTGCAATGTTAAAACTTATATTTGAATTTATATTCCAGTATGGCGGGATGACGTACATAGCATTATAATTAGCATTATTGGGAGTCTGCCAAGTTGCCCCATTGCCCTTATTACCTACATTATAAATTCCTGCTCCACCTCCACCTCCGCCTCCACCAATAATTCTAGTGTCAGAGCCGGGGCTTAGTTTAACCGTTTGATTCCCATCAACCGTTAATCCATGACCACCTTGGTTGCCAGAATTAGGGTTGTTTGCCGCACCATTGGTTGTGTCTACTGTGCCAGTGTTGCCAGCATTTCCAGGTGTCCCGTGGATAGCTCCATTAGTAGAATTAATATCGACATAGAGGGGATCGCCAGAGGCAAAGTTGCCAGTGCTTATGCTGACATTTGCACCAATGGTTGTGTCCACCGTTAGGTGACACACTTTGTTTGTCCTGTCTGCAGAATTAAAGTAGGCTGCCAGAGTGTTTGCGCCAGCAGGATTATCTTGTACACCTTGGCTTGTGCTTCTAAATGCTACTCCAGAAGTACCTCGAAGTTGGGAAAAGGAAATTGCCCCAGAGGTAGGGATATCAGAGTTATCTCCTATATCATAAACAGGGCCAGCGGATTTCCGATAAAACTCACTCATTGAGTGAATGTTATCCGAATCCCCTACTTCATCTGCAAATGCGTTTAATGAAACTGCACCTGAATTAGGAAACGCCATTTAGTCCTTCACAATCACAGTCCCATTTCGGACCCAATCAAAAGAAGTTTCTTGCGGCACGCCATGAGTATAAATTTCTTGTAAACCTTTAATTAATAATGCACAAAGTTGTTCGTACTGTATCGTTAAAGTGCCGTCATCTTTAGCTTTAACACACTCTGGGAAAACCGCTTCAACTTCTTGGGCTATTAAACCAATTTGGGTTCCCTTTTTTACTTCATGGTCCTGAAATTCAGGTTTAAATTCGTATTTCACCACCCTGAGTTGATTGATTTTGCCCATCGCATCACCCTCTAGGTCGTTGATGTTTTTCTTCATACTTTCGTCAGACAACGTCCCAAATGCGGTAACATCACCAGTTACTACAAGGTCACCGTCTGTCTGAAGTTCCATCTTTGATGTGCCCCCAGGCTTAAAATTCATTGTCGAGGCGGTGGATATATCGTTGCCAGTTACAGTCAAATCGCCTAAAACTGTGACATTGTTACTCCCATCCATTTGGATGGTGTTGCCCCCACCAGAGTCTTTTATCGTATTCCCATTAACCTGGATGTCCCCGGCAAAGGTAAGGTCATTTGAGCTTCTTGATATAGCGGTGCTACCATCAACGATTGCATCTTTTTGGGGGCCTGAAGTAGTCAGCGTACCCGCTTGGACATTAAGGGTCTTACTATTACCAACAGTGATGTCGCTGGTGTTAATAGTACACCCGTCGATGTTCCCGTCATTAATATCAACAGGAAGGGTGCCAAAGGAAGTAACAGCGTCTGTTAGTGATATATTCGGTGTGCTTCCATCTGGGTCTTGGATAGCATCACATTTTAGTGTCCGTGCCATTAGTTCAACCTTTCATATGCTGTTTTGCCATTATTTTTAACGGCTTTTAAAACTTCCATTCTGTTTTGCGATTTGTCTCTTTTGTTTGATATATGGATCCATCCATCAAATGGGTCGCCTACGCCTTCCTGCATTGAAAAATATTCGGCAATAACCTGGTCGAACGAGATCCCAGATTCATTTACTATCCAATTAAAAACAGCTAAGTTCCCAGGACTTTTAAATGCCTCAAAATCTGCCGCCATCGCGAAACAATGAGATGATTTTTTAGATGATCCGATGGCTTCTGAAACACGACTGTCTCGGTACCCCGAGGATATAGAAATGGAACCCCACTTTTCTCGTATTGGTTCCATGACTGTGGCGCAAAGTGAAGATACATTGAGTAAGTGTTCTGGATCTTTGATCGTGTTATCAATTCCCAATCGTAATGCGGTTCCACTTTTTTCAAATTCACGCTTGTTAAAATGTTCAGATATTTTCATTGTTTAACCCTATTCTTATGCCTACTAATTAGACGTAAATTTGAACTACTATTGTTCTGTGGATTACCATCAATATGGTCCACTTCCATGTCGCCCAAAAAGCCATGTTTTTTCTTCATCCTACGGCGGTTTCTATTACGCATAGCCCGCTCTTTTTTCATGCGCTCTGAACTATGATATAGTTCGTACTCGCTTTTTTTATCGGTCACTTTCTCGTCAGAATATTGTCATCGCAACTGCAGGGCCAAGCCCAGCATTTTTTGCAAATTGGATAACGATTTTCGTCTATCTTATTATCCAAATAGTTCCCTCACTGATTTGAAGCTATTGTCAGGCATTGCATCAACTACTTTGTCTAATGCCTCCCTTTGGTCAGCATTAAAATTAGCATCGATCATTGCATCCACATGGTCAGAGGCAAGCGACTGGGCTTTGTCCATGACCAACGATTTTATTGTGTTAAGTAGTAATGTTTCCAACATCTTTCTTTTCCTCCTCAGTTTTGTTTTTATCTTTAATAGAATCGGGGACTAAATCATCAGCAGAAGCCCACCAGTATTGACTTATCGAAGATACGACAACGGTTAAGGCACCCACCAAAATTTGGAGCAAATTCCGACTTGAGTCCGAAATTTCAGTATCTGCTGTTATAAAAAGTTGTGAAATAATGTAAAAATAGATACCAAACACACATAGACTTAATAATGATCTAGCCCAGAACCTTAAATACTGAACTCGTTCATTTACACTCCCAGTTTCCTTCTTTTCAGGACTGCCTTTTACAGTTGTTTTTTCAGTTATTGTTTCCATTATCTTTTTGCTGTTAGTCTAAATTCAGTTAGAAGTTCTTTCATGGTTTCAGTATTTGACTGTAATGCGGCCTTCATTTCCTGCATTACACCTGTTGTTGTTTCAACAAGACGCATTAAACGCTCATCGTTGCCAGAGTCTTTTTCCCACATTTGGTCCCGCTCACGCTTTGCTAAATCAGTCGAATAACGGATATACCAAAAAGCGGCAGCTATGATTACAGCTGGGAGTCCAATTCTTTCTACTAATGATACTATTGTATCTATTTCCATAACTGCCTCTGGGGGTACATATTTTGGTGATGGATGATGGTAATACTGTGCATCAGCGGGGTTCATATTGAAGCTGGGTCAGATTTTACTGGTTCATTATTGTTTATTGAGGGCAAGCCTAACTGTGCGTCACACTCAATAGACGCGTCCCGGAAAAAATCTGCCAGTATTCCCTTGTCTAGGCCGTCATAATCCTGGGAACTGTATTTCTTTCTGGATTTATCAACGAGACAGTCGCAATGCTGAATATGCATTGGGTCTGGAAGCCAGGGGGCTACTCCCTTGCGTGTCTGGAAACACACAGAGAAAAAACCTCGGATCTGACCAACGGTGTGGTCACCTGAATATGGGTGTGGTTTGTGGGCTGGCTGGGTTGTGCTGCATCCCGTAAGAGCGACGATTATCGTCATCACCCCAACGCCAAACAACACGATCAGCACAGCCGTGCTAATCGTTTTCATGCTCATTCCATTTTAATCATCATGCGAAGGCTGCGTAGATGTAGGTTTCATTGTTACCATTAATGCTGGGGTAGGTGCTATTTGTATTAAATCTAAAGCCACCATTAGATGGCCCATGAAATTCTATTGAATGAGTAGAGTCAGTATCATCACCATTAGTTAAATTTGCATATAAGTTTGAAGTTTTTGTGTCACTTGCCACTCTAAACGCATCGTGAATTACCCATTGCCTAGAGTTATTATCTATTCCTTTGACCATCACCCATCTAGGTTTAAAGCTTAAATTACTAACACCCCCATCACCATTGGATTGATAACCACTACTATTTCCTTCATACGTCCCAAACGCACTCACGCCTGGCACGGCATGAAAACAGTAATAAATTACGCTTGTACTAGCCCCATGATGAGCAGAACCCCCAGTATTAAAATTTGCACCAGAAACATTCCAACCACCTGAAGCATAATCAGATTCGCCATCACTAGAGTTTAGTTTTAAGCGTTTATTGTTACTTGAAAGATCCTTGTGATACACATCCCAATTGTAAGTGTGACCTAATGTTTTACCGATTATAAAATCTGGAGCTTGATCAAGCCCGTGGGTAACAGTTTGATTGTCAGTAGTACCAGAACCACAAGTTATCTTTACAATACTAAAACCCCCTGCCGTGTTTTTACTGCCGACGTGACCGCTATAGCCTGACCCTGACGTTGTAACGTTAAATGAAGTTCCAGCCTTCCATGCCCAAGCTATTGCACTATAACTAGCAGAACCATCGTTAAATTCATTGTCGTTTGTGAGCCTTACTCCGTCTGAAACAAACCCATCTATTCGGTCATTTACAAATTCCGCATTAGTGTCATTTGTAAGCAATAAATTTTGCGGTCCTCGTACCGAATCTTGAATGTAATGATTCGTTGCTTTATCCCTGGCCTTGATCCAGCAGAGATCCGGTTGGAACCCGAAACCATTTATAGTTCTGTCTGTACCAGTAGCTGCGAATCTTCGTGCGCTGAATAGAACTGGGGCTTTACCATCATTCTGCGTAATCCCCGTAAAGCTACTACCACCCAGAGTCGTGACTCGATTATCGTCAGCGTTGGCTCTTGCTCTGATACGGACAACTCCACCTGAGTTTGAGTTGTCATCAAGCCCTGAGAGGGTTCCTGTAATTGCACCAGTGCTTTCGTTGAGTGACAGGCCGTAGGTAGAGAGTGCCGTGCCTCCTGCAAGTTCTGCATAATCTAGCGCACCGCCACCTGTCCCTGCGGTTGCGTTAAGCTGGATCGTGCCTACGTCTTGGGATCGGTAGGCTCCGTAGATTTTGGTGGGTTTTGCAGTAGATCCTGCGGTTAATGCGCTACTATGCCACCGAAAACTATCAATATAGCCTTTTAGATAATCTGAAGAATCTTCAGTGTATCCAATCATTAGTTCATCAGGAGTATTTGCTATATTTGTATTACTAGAAACTGAAATATCGGCTGACGTACTTCCGTCTATAAATATCTTGTATGTATTTGTAGATGGGGCTGTATCATGAACAAACAAAAGATGATACCATGTGTTTGCTGAAAAAACTGCACTACCCTCTTGGTTGCTTGCAATATTCCATTGAGAAGCATTGTCATCAGCCCAGAAAGCTAATTTATTAGCTGTGCTTACCCTTAATCTAAGCCAACCACTACTTCCAGAAACATCCGTCATATAAAAAAGTCCGTTGTTTCTTCCTACTTCAGATAGGTAGAAGTAAAATTCAAATGACCAAGAATTGCTTAATGTTTCAGAAAAATTAAATACTTGGAGGTAATCCCCATTCCCATCAAAATAAACTCCAGCACTTCCAGTTAACTTCCTAGATGCAGGCCAAGCCAGAGCAGGGGCGATACCTCCGTGTGAAAGAGATTGTGCAACGCTAGTGGGGGTTAAGGTATGGTTGCTACTAGAAGCATCATTCCACTCATTAACCGAAACATCGCCTACTTCTACATATTTGCCATTATTTTGGTTAGTAGAAAAGGTTATGTAAATATCTGCGCCTTTGTCTGTAAAAACCCCTGTTGAAAGTACCTCTCCTACTGTTCTATCAGCATTAGCACTTTCATAAATTGTATCTGGGATAGCATCAGTATTAGAGGTTTGAACTGTAGTAAAAGTTCCATCAGTTGAATTACCAACCCAAAAACCTAAATTTGGAGTCTCATCACTGGCAACAATTTTTATGCTTACAGAGTATCTTTTTGTAGATGAGTAATTTGGAATAGTAACTTTTCTTGTTGTCCATACTAATGCAGCAGTTGTTGTGTAAAGTTTGACTGTAGGCACACCTGCGTAAAATGCACCCACTGATGTCGCAACATTGCTATTTACAGCAGTTGCATTTGACCATGCGCCACCATGTTCACCTGAAGCAGAAGATGTGATTGAAGAACCACTGTTAGAAGTCCCAGATATTTCAGTATTTACATTGCTATGAATCAGTAATTTGGTTGCCGTCCCAGTAATGGCACTAATGTTAGTTCCTGCACTTTGGGTAGCACTTAATCGGCTAGTTGGGAGAGTAAAATCACCTGTGTAAACGGCAGTGCCAACAACTACTCTTACCTCATCAATGTAGCCGGGGAAGTTATACCCATCTCCTCCACGATATTTACCAAAAGTAAGCGTGTCACTACTGAAATCACTGGAATTACTAGCACTCCCAGCTTCCACACCATCCATATAAAGTTTAAGTGTCCCACTGGATCGAACAAGTGCTACATGATGCCAAGAGTTTTCGGTTATTTGTGTTGATGACGATGGAGGTATAGGCCGACCATTGGTATAAGAGCCAGCATTTACTCCATCATAAACAAAAAGTTGTCCATTAGTTTTTTCTATTTGAAAAATAAACCCACCAGCATTACTGGAGTTTCTTCCATCCATGATCATGGAATTATGCGTATCTGAATCTACGTCCGAACAATTGAACCAAAATTCAAATGTAAAATCTCCAGAACCAATACCACTAAAAGAACTAACTGTTACATTTGTCCCATCCACCCCATCAAAATAAATCGCAGACTTCCCATCCGCAAAAGGGCTGGCTTTGATGACTGCGTTTCCGTTTGCCGTTATTTTGTGGCCCTCGCCAGAAGTATTGCTACTATCCTCAATGTCCGTTCCACCAGTTCTGTCAAAATTTAATAACAGCTTTGTGTTAGAATCCTGTCCACCCCCTGCAACCTGACCTCCGTAAGAGCCTAAACTTGTTGATGCTAACGTCCCTGTGTGAGTGGATGCCGTAGTGGATGTCGTGGAAAACGCAGGATCGCCTGTCATTGCAGTTCCGAGTGTTGCGTAGGTACTGGTCTGCAATCCGCTTTTTGTCACCTTGACATAGATCGTGCTCCCTGCTGCAAAACTGGAGTGGTTATAATTGGTTTCTGCACCAGTAAAGGTTGCTGTTAATTGAGCCGATGAAGCTAGTGATATTGTGCTAGTTTCCGCAACCGTACTAAACCCTGTAGTGCCTGAAATTTGCACGGATACGGCTGATGCATTAGACCCAAAATCCGTTCCGTTAATTGTAAGTACCCCACCGTCTTCAGAAACACCGTCTTCATAAACATTTAATGTGCCTGTAACACTAGAAATTGATGGTGCGGTTAAAGAGGTAACCCAAGCTGTTCCTCCTGCCCCATCAGTCTCTAAAACCTGCTTATTGGTCCCCACCCCATTAGGCAAAGTAAAGTCATTGGATGCTGATGTTGCACCGATAGTATTTGCTAAAAATCTTGCTCTGGTTTCAGCCATGTTTACTCAGGTTTTGGATTATCTGCTTTAACTTTGGCTACTGCTTCCTGCCACTTATTTGTTCCGTTTACTTTATCCCAATACTGCATGTCTAATTGTTCTTGCCATGAGGGGAAAGCTACGGCTCGGTCACGTTGGTATTGGTCATCAGCATACTGCTTTTCTAGCTCTTTCAGTTTATTACTGACATCACTCCAT
>Ga0098037_1000620_pt1 | contig 17470 bp, 26 predicted proteins | sample 5_EtaG_FD_75050 | JGI IMG/M metagenome (GOLD analysis project Ga0098037, IMG submission 75050) | Marine viral communities from the Subarctic Pacific Ocean - 5_ETSP_OMZ_AT15132 metaG | ecosystem: Environmental > Aquatic > Marine > Oceanic | place: Pacific Ocean | collected 2015-01-08 | reverse complement strand
TCTAGTGAATGGATGCGCGCGCTTTGCGGCACAATGTTTAGCGTATGCGATTACTTGTTTATTATTTATTAGTTCGTTTTTCATTATGTGTATTTACTTTATGTGGTTTATTCAATAATTCCCAATAACTAGGAAGCTTTATTGATAAATTATTTTTCGATGATGCTTTAACTTTATTGATTCGTTTAGGTTTCATTTTCTTTTTTTTGGTTTTTGTCGGTTTGTGGCTCTCGTTTTATTACTACACCGAGGCTTTAAACTGTGGTGAAATGCGTTTTGGCTAATTCCTGTCATTAGCTTTTTTGCAGATCTGCGCCCGTTCCATTTTAATTTTGGCATATCTTGTTTAATCTTTATTGATCCATTCCACAAAATCAATTGAATCAATGACAAAAACTGCCACGAGTATTCCAATTAATAACCAGATATAATCTTTGACTATATCCCAATCTATTTTTGATTTATTTCTATTCATTTACTTATTGTTATATCCGGCAAATTTTCCGGCTTTACGCTTGGCTAAAATTATCTTTTGCAATGGGTGGCCTTTTGGCTGTGTACCATGTGGTTCTAATGCAAAATCTTTTGACCCGTGCAATGCGTGGGTGTCGTCGTGATCAACTTCTAAACCGAGCGCGCTGGCTTCCTCTTGATCTTTTACCACGCGCGCCGATTTAATGCCGAGCGATTCACCCAAGTGATCAAATTTAGAACCATGCGACCATGTAAGACTATAATTATCAGGAAATTGAAAATTTTGTTCCTTGTATTTTGCTAATAGATTTAAGCTTTTAGTGTAAGAATAAAACCTAATTGACGGGTAGAAGTCTGCCACGGCAAACCACGCGCATAAATATTCATAATTATAGAAATCCCCGTGAATATGAACTCTTAATGCGCCACCATGCGCGCGCAAATTATTAGGCAAACTATTCGAAATAAGAGCTACCATTTCTTTGATATTTTTTGTTTCTCTTAATAGCTTAAAGTTATAATTTAATTTAGCATTAAGGGACGGGTAAACCGCCTCTAAGCTTGCAGCGTAACAGCGGTATGTTAACCCGTTTTTGTCGGGTGTTTGTTGATCAATTATTTTTCCGTTTTTAACTTTGGTTAAACAATTCGACGCACCGGGACAAGTATATCCCGCCGGAATTGAAAACGATTGGAAAGGTATTTTTGCGTTTGGTTTACTAAATTTTAATAAGTTCATTTAATTATTTATTTGTTTAATTTTAATATTGTAGTGTCAATTTGTTCGTCATATTCGCCTAATTTTTTGCAATATTTTAGGGCGTTTTCAGATACTTCGTGAATATCTAAAAACCCTAAATCCTCAAAACTATAATCTGATATACCCCAAACTGAGGCCCATTTTTGCCAATGATACTGTCAGGTTGGTGCAATGCCGTTTGTGGATATTGTGGTTCCCATTTCCTCAATTGTCATTAAGCAAGCTTTTATAAAAATATCACTCGGAAACTCGACCATATTTTCACCGTGGTTTCCGCTACATTTATTTTGCTGGCATTTGTGAGGTTGTAAAACAGACAAAATTAATTTGCCGGATTTAGTAAGTTCACTCATTTTATTATTCATTTATAATTGATTAATTGTAGGTGATAGTAGCCAAGCTAAAATCATTAAGTTGATCGCTATTATTGAGATAAACCCGCCGCCGTATATTATTATATTTTCAATTGTTTTCATTTTCTAAAATGCCTTTGTTAAGAAGTAATACTTTTTTTAGTGTTTGAAGTTGGTGTATGTCCTCTTCCAAATCTGTTAACAAGTCGTCAAAATCGCCACCCCGTTGGTCAAGTACTCCATTCTTTTTTAATAAAGCAATCATTAGAGGACTGTTATCATAGTACCATACCTTTTGTTTTTTTAGATTTTTTAATATAGTTATTATTTTTTTATACATAATGTTATTTATTATCTTTAATTTGATCGTATAGCACCCAAATAGCCACAGCTATAAAAGGCGTATATAGTATGATCAAAAGTATTAATTCATATAGTTTCATTTTGCTTTTATATTTGAGTAATTAAACTCGATCAATACTCTAATTTAATAAAGTATTGAACGTGGCTAATTAATTCAATTCTACTTGCCATTCTTTGGCAAACATATCGTGCATAATTTGCGAACGTCTGCTAAAAGTGTTTAGATGATTTACACCACGGTTTTCTTTTTTAGCTTTTGAAGTCTCGGTCACGGCTTGCATATAAGAAAAAAGATTTTTATCTTTAAACTCCTCATGCCTTGGGTTTCTATATTCGTCTAAAACTTTAGGTATTTGCTGGTAGGTAATTGCGCCCGAATCAGCCAAGCGAACAGTTAAATCATTTTGGTGTAATTGGGAGTCTAAATCTATGGTTTTATATTTATCAATTCGGTCAAATTTAGCTTCGAAAATATCCCCTAATTTAGAAACGGCATTGAATACTAAACCAAGTAATTCATCATTTATTTTTGATGTATGTTTTCTTGCAACTATGAATTCTCCCGATATTTCAAGATTGTCACAAATCTCGCAATCCGTACCGTGTACATAATTCAACCGGAATTTTTTATCTGAACAATTACGAATTCCTAAAGTGTAATTAAAAGCCTCGTCCCGTTTACATTCTAAACCAAGTAGGCCAAAGAATTGGCTTCCATCAGGCTTAGCGGCATATGCCTCATCAACTATATTGAACTTGTTTAATTCAAGGGCTTGGTGTGTCAAATCCACTAGCCTCGAATTGTCAACGGGATGGTGTGTTTTAGTCGCTTTTGCGATTGGTAGGTTTTTTATTTCGTCGCGGGTGATTGTCTCACTACCGCACATAGTCATTAATGCCATAATATTTTTATTTAGTTTTTATCGCGTGGTTGTTCCACACCCAAATAATGGCAGTGTATAAAAAAAGTGTCAAACATTTATAAAAATTAATTTACATATAATTGAAAAAACAGTTCACAATATTTGACAAACGTCAATAAAAAATACCTTTTATTTTAGGTAGGTTTTGTTAGGTTTTTCCAGAGATGGCCGCAAAAAAGAAAAGGAGTAATAACCAATTAGAAAAATCTAAAGTTAATAAAATAAAATCTCTTTTGATGGACGGTAACAGTGTTTTAGAAATAGCAAATAAAGTACAGTGCAGTGCTACCACAGTGCAAAAAATACGCTTAGAAATAAGAGATAAAATTCCCTCTTGGCGGGAAAGAACTATCAAAGGTTTGACTAAACTTCACACAGATGTGTTAGCCAATTTGCAAGAAAATTATAAATCAGTACCGCCCGGCCAGATTGGAATTCTACTTGGCATTTTAGACGACAAAATAGCTCGATATAATCAAGACAATAACACAACAGTGACCCATAATCATTTACACATTACGCATAAAGACATTAACCATTTATTTACTGATAAAGACACAGGAGGCAAGACTCCAGAACCTAAGAAAAATGAACCTATTGACATTTAAAAGGACGTTTTTGCATTTGCACGGCTCGACTCTTGAAAATTTTCCCTCCCTTCGGTCGGGATTTAGAGTGTTGCTTCGCAAGAAGCTAACGATCCAACCAAGAAAAATAGTTGCTTCGCAAGGGGGGGAGGGGGTCAATTCCGCGCGCGCGCGCTCCATTGACAATGGGTTTTCAATATACAAAATTTTTGACAAAAAGACTACTACACCATGCTGGAATCTGATTTAGTAAACACAATAGGCATTTCTAAAGCGCAATTGCGAAAAATGCGGAAAGAACGACCTTCTGCGGTTTTTAAAAAAGGCCGCGAAATACATTGGACAGACGAAGGCGTGGATTGGGTTAAAGACACTTTAGATTTAAAAGAAGATGCGCCTGTTCTCCCAACTAAATTTCCAGCAATTGTATTTAGGCCAACTTTTCCAAATACAAAGATTATTCAAGTAAACGCATCTCCCCGTGGAATGAAGGAATTACTAACTGTACGAGTTCGAGATTCTAGCGTGTATGTAAAACACATGGCTATTGAAATTAAAAAAGACGGTAACGGTTGGACAGTCACTCGCCACCCACGGCAAAGAGGACGTTTTTAGCATGACTCCTGACGAACAAGTGGATGCGTTCCACAATGATCTCATATCATTAGTTAACCGATACAAACTGGAATTTGATATGACTTACACTCAGATGGTAGGGGTTTTAGAAATGTATAAGATGGAATTGTTTTGCGAAGCAATGACTCTTTTAAACGATAAACGCGATGACGATGATGAAGACGAAGACTTTAGTTTTGAAATCAATTAATAATACAAAAATTAAGTTAGCTAATAAAATAGTTAAAGAACTGGACGTTAAAACTGACATGGGTAAAGAGATTGTTAAAGTCGCTTTAGAATGTATTGAGTTATTTGACACTAAACAAAGAGACTACGGCAGCACTAACATTAGCTCATCTGGCGAAATTGGGGTGGCAGTGCGAGTGCAAGATAAAGCCAGTAGAATGCGCCACATATTGTTGAAAAAACTCCGTGGTGAATCGTCTGTTAATAACGAGCCACTTATTGACACATACCAAGATGTTGCTAATTACGGCATGATAGGAATGCTGTTAAATCGCAAACGCTGGAAATAACTACATGGCTTTTACTCCAACACCGCATCCTGTTCTCATTGTTCCTTCACAGGAGAAAATGCAGAAATTTGCAGACCGTGGTGAAGAAGGGTTGACTGAGTTAGCGCAACATCTGGAAAAGCGCGAAGAACTAATTCGTTTAGAAAAACAAGATCCCTATAGATACGGCTTTGAGCCAGATCATTGGAAAGATGCTGATAAACTGTGGGACGGCGTTAGTGAGCTATTGATTCAAGGGGGTAACCGCGCTGGAAAAAGTGAATTTGCTGCTAAACGCATTGTGGAAATGATGGTGGAGAAAAAAGGTTCTAAAGTTTGGGTACTTGGAATGACGGCTCAATCTAGTATCCGCGATCAACAACAATTAGTTTACAAATACATTCCTACAGAATGGAAGAATGTTAAAAAAGGCCGGGTGCAAAATGTTAGTTTTAGCCAGAAAAACGGCTTTACTGAAAACACGTTTATTCTACCAAATGGATCGCAGTGTTGGTTTATGAATTATAGCCAAGAAATGCGCGTTATTGAAGGTGGTGAAGTGGATATGATTTGGTGTGATGAGCTTGTGCCAATTACATGGATTGAAACACTTCGGTTTAGGCTTATTACAAGAGCGTCAAGCCACGCTTTATCTGGACGGTTATTGATTACTTTTACTCCTGTGGATGGGTACACCCCGACAGTTAAAGAATATTTAAACGGAATGAGGCTTTTAGATCATAAACCAAGTCCGTTATTACCCGATAATGTAAACGTAGCTGGTTGTCCCGCTGGTCATATGCCATATACGGCAGAAAACCGAAAAGGTAACGGTAGGATCATCTGGTTTTTTACGGCAATGAATCCGTATAACCCGTATTCGGAAATGGTGAAAACCTTGAAAGGAGAAACCAGCATCCAGATAAAACTACGAGCATATGGGTACGCAGAAAATTTAACAGGCAACCAGTTTCCTAAATTTTGTCACGCTCATGTTCTTGATGCAAAAGACATCCCCGAAGGAACTAACTATTTAGCCGTAGATCCCGCATGGAATAGAAACTGGTTTATGCTGTGGCTACGGGTAGATGAAAAAGGCCGAAAATATATTTACCGAGAATGGCCCGACCGCGATACATTTGGAGAATGGGCAACGCCTTCTGAAAAAGCAGATGGTGCAATTGGCCCGGCCCAAAGCATAGGCGGTGGACGAGGCGTAGACGAATTAAAAGAGTTAATGGAAGAACTAGAAGGCAGCGAAGAAATTGAACAACGCTACATTGACCCTAGAGCAGGGGCGACACAAGCGGCTGGACGAGAAGGAGGTACTTCTATTATTGATTTACTAGCTGAAGGCGAAAAACCGTATTATTTTGATCAAGCGGCTGGAATTTCAATAGCTAATGGTTTAACAATAATTAACGATTGGTTAAACTACGATCAAAGTGAATCTATTTCTGCAATGAATGAGCCTTCTTTGTATATTAGCCGAGATTGCGGAAACATTATATACAGTTTGCAAGAGTGGACAGGACGAGATGGTGAAAAAGGAGCTACAAAAGATCCGATTGATACATTGAGGTACTTAGCAGTAATGGAACCGATCCATGTAAACGAGTCCACTTTCCAAGGAACTGGAATACGAGGATATTAAAATGTTGATACAAGATTTACCATTATTACTAACTGTTCGGCAAGCTGAAGACTTGACTGGATTGGAGCGTAAATATTTAGCTAAATTAGCAGATAAAGGAAAATTAAAAATTTATAGAACTATGGGTAACCAAAGACGGTATTATAAATCGTCTATACTATCATATCTTAACTATGGACAATAACGACAAACTAGCGGTGGCATCAGACACGCCCGACATACGAGAATTGGCTGGAGAATATGTTCGATCCCTTGATGAAGGGTATTCTTTGGAGAAAATAGCAGAAGTGGACGACATTCGGTATACCCGGTGGGATTCTCAAAGCGAAGACGGTAAAAAGCACGATTCTAATATGAAGGAAGGTTCTCAAGCTTTCCCTTGGGACGGGGCTTCAGATACACGAATTCCGTTAGCCGATTCTATTATAAATGATTCAGTGGATATTTTAACTACGGCATTTAGTCGTTGTAGTTTAAAAGTAGGAGCTACTGAAATTAGTGATTCTGGACAAGCGGCAATTGCTAATAATTTAATGCGCTGGCAGATTGACACTAAATTATACCATTCACTCAACAAAGAATCCGAGTTACTAGCTCAATACGGCAATCAATATGGTTGGGCGTGTCTTCATGTAGGATGGGAACAGAAAAGTGCTTTAAAACCTCGCGTGTTGACAATGGATGAAATTGTTCAAATGACAGAGCAACTGGAAGAAGGAACTCCTATGAAAAATCTACCAGAACTCATTATGGACGAATCTCAGGAAGATGCTGTGGTGGAGATTATACAAGATCAGTTCCCCGGTATTGAAGTTTCTAAAGCGCGTAGTGCTGTTAGAGAATTGCGTAACGATGGCGAAACGGCAATTCCACAAGCGTACATAGCGGTGAATCAACCGACTATTGCAGCTTTAAAGCCTTGGGAAGAAATTTCATTCCCGCCAGAAACAGTGGATTTGCAATCGGCTCGCGTTATTTTTCGCAGAATGTTTCTTTCTGAAGCAGAACTTCGTTCCAAAGTAGTAGATGAAGATTGGGACGAGTCTTGGGTGGAAGAAGCTATTAAAACTGCTGGCAAATCTTCGGAGTTCCATGATTTTACGCAGAATATTACAGATATGTCAGTCAACAAAAGTCTTACTATGTACGACAATTTGATTGAAGTTGTGTATGCGTATAGTCGCCAAGTAGATAAAAACGGTGTACCGGGAATTTATTTTACTATTTTTAATCCGCTAATGGCTACTGAAATTGACGGTCGCGAGTTATTTGCTAAACACGAATTACTTGATTACGTTCATTGTCGGTATCCTTTTGTGGAGTACCGTAGAGAAAGATTAAAACGTCGTATTACAGAAAGCCGTGGAGTTCCAGATATTTGCCAAACATGGCAAAACGAGATCAAGACTCAGCGCGATTCGGTGTTTGATTCTACTTCGTTTGAAACTTTGCCGCCTATCATGGTAAGTAAACGACTTGGGTTAGCTAATAAAATTGGCCCGGCAGTTCAACTACCAGTTACAAAACCCGGTGAGTATGAGTTCATGCGTCCACCAGCAAGGACTCCTAACACAGCGTTAAATTTAATTGATATTGTTACTAAACAAGCCGACGAATATTTTGGACGAGCTAATCCTAATGTTCCACCTACGCAAACTCAGTTAAAGCAACAACGTATGGTTAACAACTGGCTAACGACTTGGACAGAAGCATATCAACAAATGTTTGCGCTAACGCTACAGTTTTTAAGTCCAGAAGAAATCCAAAGAATTACGGGAGTTGAAGCAATTCCGCAAATTGAAATGCGCCAATTTGATTTTGTGTTAAAATTTGATGTTCGAGAAATGGACACTGAATATGTTAACACTAAACTATCGTCTATTGCTCAATATATCGTACCTCAAGATGTAGGTGGCGTGTTAGATAGAAATAAACTAGTGACAATGCTTACTAGAGCAATCAGCCCAGACATTGCAGAAGAGTTAATTGTTGATAAAACTTCGGCTAGTCAAAAAATGTACGAAGGCGTTAAAAACGATATTGGATCTATGATGTTAGGAATGGAGCCGCAATATGTAGAGAACGATCCTGCCGCACAAACTAAAATGCAATACGCGCAAGAAATAGTTGGACGTAATCCAAAAGCGCAAGCTGCATTACAAGGTGATGAATTGTTTGGTCAATTGTTTGAAAATTATACTAAAAATTTAAATATGTCTGTTATGCAAAAACAAAACGCACAAATTGGACGTATTGGCGTTAATCAAGTTACATGAGACAACAACTAGAAGCATTTTATTTTGAAAAAAGCGTTCTATGGGACGCTGTTATAGGGAATCTAGAAGCTGCCATTGAAGTGGAAACTGCTGCCGCCGTTAGTAGCGAAACTAAAGGCGAAGACAGAATTCACCAATGCGGTAGATCTGAAGGATTAAGCGATTTTAAAGAACATATTTTGACGTTAAGAGAAATGGCTAAAGCTAGTACAAATTAAAAAACGTCCTTAACCTAACTTAACCTAACTTAACTAGACAAATAAAATATATTATTGTATACTTATAAGCATTAATTGCGTTATATATGCAGTACGAATTTCTACGGGGTTCGTTAAACTCCCGTTGTTAAGCCCTCTTGCCGGGCTATAAAAAGCATGAGTGAAAACATAGTAACTGAAGCAGATAGCACTTCAGAATCGACAGAAGCTATCGGAATAGATCCTAGTCAGGCAACTGATGCAGATGGACTCGCAGGGCAACTAGAAAGGATGTTGACCCCGCAAGCGGAACCAGCCCCGCCTTCTGAAGAACCAGAAGAAAACGAGGAACAGGAATCTCCTTCCGAAGAACCGTCGAGTGACGAATCCTCAGAAGAAGGAGAAACTGAAGAAGTTCTTTCTCAGACTGAATCAGAAGATTCTACAGAAGTTGAACAGGCGGCAGAATCTGAAGGTTCGCCAAGTCCTCAAAAAGGATTGTTAAAGCGAATTGATAAGTTAACTGCCAAACGCCGAGAAGCAGAAGGAAGAGTGGACGATTTGGAGTTGGAAGTGAAAACCTTGCGAGAACAACTTGATTCTCGTGAAGACTTGCCAGAACTTACTAATATTCCAACGGCTAACCCATATAGCAATTTATCCTCAAAAAGAGCGGTAGAAGCTGAACTAGAAAAGGCCGAAGAGATTATTGAGTGGTGTGAAGACAATCCAGATGGTGCTGTTGTAGAGAAAAAGGATGGCGAAGATATAGACTATTCGTCAGACGATATTCGTAACATAAAGAAAAATGCTAGGAAAGCTTTACGAAAACATCTACCAGATAGATTGGAGTACCTTCAAGAAGAGGAACAAGTTAGCTCCGAAGTTGACCGAGTGTTCCCCTATTGGAAAGATCGTAGTTCGGTTGGTTATCAAGAGGCTACCGAAATCCTCAAAAATCGACCCGAAATTAAGTCCAATCCAACGTGGAAGGCTGATGTAAGTATATATCAGTTAGGTTTGCAAGCGTATAGAGAAATGGTTAGTTCTCCTAAATCTAATTCGTCAAAACCTAAAGCGAAAGCTCCAGCCCAACCATCTACTCCGACTGCCGCGCCAGCGAAACCAAAACCCGCTGCCGCCCGTTCAGCTTCTGTACGAAAACAATTTGATACAGCAAGAGATGAGTCTTCTTTAGCAAATGTGATCTTAGAAGATTACTTAAAATAACACAGGGTATGTATATACCCAAACATAAGAAAGATAAAATCAAATGGCACTTCTTTTAGAAAAAGGATACAGCGTCACTGGTCAAGACTACAGTGCTTCCGGTGGTAGAGAGGATCTGTCCGATTTAATCAGCAATGTCGATGCAAAAAGTACTGTTTTTACTTCCCTAGCGAAGAAAGGCAAGAAGCCCGGCAATGTTGTAATGGGTTGGCAGATGGATAAATACGATAGCCCTTCGGGTGCTGGAGTGTTTGAAGGTGTGGATGTAGTCACAGGCGATTACGTTAACCCGGCTAAAGACCGTGCGTTAATGCAAAACTATGTGCAAATTTTCCGCAGATCATTTCGCATATCTAATCTTGCAAACGAGATTCAGATAGTTGCTGGAATTAAATCAGAATTAGCTAACGGCATTGCTAAGAAGCTAGTCGAAATTAAAAGAGACATGGAATATTGTTTCTTAGGGAATGCTGATGCAGACGTTGAAAGCGGCGCACAGAATCCTTACATGACTAAAGGGTTAGGTAGTTACATTACTACCGCTGGAACAGCACACGGCACGACTGACGATGTAGTTGTTCCTACTGGGTATCGAACTCCTGCGGCTTCTATTGAAACAACTGTTACGGGTTCACTTACTGAAGGTAAAGTACAAGACTTGTTGAAAAGCATCTACAATACTACCGGATCTATTCGTGATTACGATCTAGTTTGTGGCCCGACGTTGAAGCGAGTATTTACTAACTTCACACAAAGCGTTAAGTTGACTGATATTACCGCACAATCTATAGATGGAGAGACTGGCGCAAGCGGCGACCTTGGCAACGCTACGGCTATTAAAACATTCAGCCAAGAGGCAGCTTCTCGTCGTTACATTAATGCAATTGACGTATTTGAAGGTGATTTTGGTCGTTTGAGACTACACCCTAGTGTTCATATTAACACTACAACAACTACGGGTACTGATGGTAATGCAAATGAAACTGCTCACGGAGGAACTGTTTCTCCTCGTCCGACTAGAGGGTTTGTTATTCCGTTTGACATGGCTGAAATTCGTTACGGAAAACTTCCTCAAATTAAGGAATTGACCGACAACGGCGGTGGCCCTGCAAGATTAGTAGAAGCAATGGCAGCTTTGGTTATCTATAACCCTAGCGCGTTCGGAGCTTTTAGTGCTGACTCTTAATAATGTTTGCCCCAGAAGGTTTATCAGACGAGATGTCTGCCCTTGTGGCGGCGAATCTACGAGGACGGTTAGCTCGCGAGTATCAAAGCTCGCGGGTTAACCAATCCTCTGGGATTGCTTCACAAGCGAAAATTGAGGCAAACCATTCTGTTTTAGGAGAACAGAAAGCTAGAATCGAGCCGACTAGTTACCACTATTGGGGTAAACGGTTAGGTTACGAATGCTGGAATGATCGTAAATTTATGAAAGAATATTTACGGGACAATCCAGAAAGCAGAGTAAAATCTAAAAGTGGAAAAACCCAAGTAGGGTATGGAAGTAATAAACCAATGGGCTATTACGACACTCCCGTAGGAAGAATTACTTTTAGAAAAGTTTACGGTTCTAATCCTAGAGTTGAAGTAGATGCAGACGCTTAGATTTAGTGATGTTATACACGGGGTTGCTCAATTAGCAGGGTTGGATAGAGATAATTTACCCAGCCCTTTTTTTAAGCAAGTCCGTGATTTAGCTGAACAACGCCTTCGCATAGCGTGGGAAACTGAGTATTGGCCATCTACGTTACGAATTGTGGAACGAACTGTTACTACTGCAAGTGACGTAAGTTCAATGGCGTATCCTACAGATGCAGGAGAAGTACTTGAAGTTTATAGTAAAAATCCTAAAGCTACCACTATTGGCAAGTCTATTGGTTTTGTACTACATGATGACGGTACTGACAGTGATACTAATTCTGGTAGGTCAGTGGTTGTATACACTACTACGTCACCTTTATTTATGGAGTACCGGACAGTTTCGCCAGAATTAAAAGGCGATGTTTACAAAAGTACTACTGATTACGGTGTAGGAGATCAAGCGTACTACACAGGCACGGGTTGTTTTTATGAAATGACTACAGATGCTAGTGCAGGAACACATCCAGCGAATGATGCTGGCGTAACAAATGGCAATTGGAAAAAAATTGCTATGCCAAAAATTTTTGAACCATATTTAATCCGTGGTGTTTTTTCGGATTACTTGCGATCTAATGGACAATTAGAACTTGCTAGTATTGAAGATAGAAATGCTGAAGGAATGTTAGGTATCGAAGCAGATAAGTTATACCGCCAACAAGGTCAGGTCAGACGAACATCTGTTATAGGCTACTGATTTTTGGTCATGGATAAACAAAAAATAAAAGAGGCACTAGACATTCTATATGTTGCTAGTGGTAATGCACAATTAAATAGACAACAGCATGAAGTTGTAACAAATGCTGCTCGCACAATCATGCAAGAGTGTGGGCTAGAAGAACAACCAAACGGTTCTCAAGAAGTACTTGAACCAGAAGTTGTAGAAGATAAATGACAGATGGCAAATAACGTAAACATAACGGGTTCAGTTTCAGTTGCGGAATCAACTGTAAATACTACTAGACCTACAAACATAGCTAGACGAAAAGCTATTATTAACGCTGGAGGTGCGGCTGGAACAGTTTCTTTTGACGGTTCTGGCACAATTGCAATTGCGTCAGGCGGCACATTTACAATAGATAATTACCAAGGGCCAATTACGGTTACGGGTACTGCTTGTAAAATATTGGAATTTACTTGATGAATGTGGACGATATCAAAGTAGCAATTGCAAGTACAACAGGGTTAGGCAACTGGCTTTTTGATATCGACATGATATTGAAAGTAGGTATCAGTATAGCTACTTTAATTTATATTGTTCTGAAAATAAGAGCATTACTAACTAAAGATTAATTTGAAACTTTTTGTAAATAGCAGTAAGCTATTAACAAAATAAAAACTGTAAATAAACATATGTTAAAAAGTAAAACTTTTTGGACAGGAGTGACCGGAGTAATCGGCGCATTAGCTGGTTTCTTAACGGGTGAATTAGAACTTGGTGCGGCAATTAACGTAGGAATCACTTCGCTTCTTGCAATATTTGTTCGTCACGGCGTGTCTAAAGTAGAAAAAAAGGTTTAATACCGATGGGAGGAATCCTAACGGCTATAATAGCCTTGTGCAAAGCCGTCCCAGTTTTGGAGCGGCTTTTTTTAGGTGTTGCGAGTGGTATAAAAGAAGCAAGAGCGAAAGCTAGATATGATGAAAAATTGGACACTATTGATGATGCTGTTGCTAACGCTCGCGCTGATTGGTTCGGGATGTCAGATGACGAAATTGAACGGAGTGGAACAACTAACGAATCATCCACAGTTTCAGAAAGCGGCAGTAGCAGCACCAAACTTCACGAAAGCAGCACTGAAAAAAGTAGCTGAATTAGAATACAAAATTGAAAGACGCTAGATGTCAATTCCACAACAACTTTCTGATGGTGACGCTAGTTTTGTTGGCGTAAATAATCGTCTTGATCCGAGTCAATTGCCGCCGGGTTATGTTTCGGATGCAGCTAATGTTAGGTTTAGTTCTGGTGTAGCTGAAACTAGAAAAGGCATTAGGTTGATGCGTTTCGGTAATATAAACAATACTGGAGTAGAGGTTACTTCTACGCATACATCAACTTGGACTAGTGGCAATGCAACTATTACAGATACTAGTACTGTTAAAAAATCTTCTGATATTGGATTTTATCCCTACAACGATGTTAAAGGCGTTGGTAAATTTCGAGATCCTAATGGAGCTAATTGGTTATTGATTGCGACAAAAGATAAAGCATATGGGATTTTAGAAGCTAGTATGTCTGGAGGGACTAGGGAAATTAAAGATAGTTCTGATAGTTCTGTTACTAATAGTAACCCAGTTGTTTTTGTTCAATGTTTTAACAACGTTGTTATGTTTAGAGGAGACGATGTTACTCCGTTAGTTTTAAAAGACATCGACGATGGCTGGGAATCTATTCAGCAAGAAGACAACGAAGAAGAATTAGATGAGAATGAAAAAGACGGTACAGAAGTAATTCCTAACGCTTCTACGGGTTTGTTTTTTCAGAACCGTTTAATGATTCCGCATAAACGAGATTTAGTTGCTGTTTCAGACTACCTTAATTACACCCGCTACCAACCCGTTATGGCTAATTTTAGAATTAATAAAGGTAGCGAAGACGAATTAGTTGCATTGTGGAAATACGACGAAAACACTTTGCTATGCTTTAAACAAGCAAGCGTGTATGCCGTTAGGAATTTAGTAGGTAATTTAACAGATGCTTATTTAGACGAAATTACTCGCGATTACGGAGTCGTGTCAGACAAAGCTATTGCTACTGTTGGTAGAGATATATGGTTTCTAAGCGATCAACGTGGAGTAGTTAGTCTTTCGTTGAGCCAATCTGGTAAAATGCAAGGGCAAGACATTCCAATTAGCGATCCAATTAAAGGATATATAGACCGAATAAATTGGAACTACGCTAGTAAAGCAGTTGCTATGTACCACGGGAACCGTTTTTACTTAGCTGTCCCTTTAGATAGTTCTACTGTTAACTCTGCAATAATTGTTTACGATTTTAGGAATCAAGCGTGGAGTGGTATAGATACTAGTGCAGCAATAACAGGGTTAAAAGATTTTGTTACTTACACTTATCAAGGTGCTAAACGGTTATTTTTTGTAACTGACAAATTTTTATACCTTTACGATGACAATACTTTTTGTAGTGACACCGATGACGTAGTTGCCACAGGAACAGATGGTAGTGGTAATTTTACGCCTTCAGATGCAAATGGAAGAAACACTACTCCTAATAATGTTGCTTCTCAAATTACAACTAGAGGATATAAATGCAACACAGAGCAAAGGAAACAATTCCGTGAACTTGCTGTAGATTTTAAAACAAACAATGTAGTGCTGGGAAGTATATCCGCAACAGGCATTACAGATGGAGTAAAAGAAGAAACTATTTTATTTAATAAAAGCTTTTCAAGAACTAAGTACACTCGACCTTTTGACAAAGACGATTACGTCATAACTAATGCGGGTGATGATTATTTAGTTCCTTACAGAGAAGATTATTCGTTAGCTTTAGGATCGTCGGATTCTATTTTACCTAAAACTAATGGGTTTGACCCTGACTTACGTCAAGAATCCAAACATAAAACTGCCTTCACTAAAGAAGGAAGGCACATTCGATTTAAAATTTCTTGTTCCAGTGGGAGCATGGAAATAACCACTTTAGCTACGGCTGGAGGATTTAGCAATTTAACACACCCAGATAAACGATGAGTGATTTTACCTTAAACGTAACCGCGTCTGAACCTTTTGCAGACAACGCCCCTATAACTCGCGCAATGTTGCGTAATGCGTCTGTGCCTATTGTAACCGCCACTGGTTCTGTAGGTTCTGAATTTATACAAAGTGGTGCAATTACAAATGCTAAAGTTAGTGCTACGGCAAGTGAAGCAATTGCACATACTAAAATTGCTGTGCCAGAAGGCAGTCTAGTTATAGGCGGCACTAATAATATAGGATCTGAATTAGAACCAACAAGCAATCTAGCTGGAAATGGTGTAGATGGTAATGTCAAATTGTTAGCAGACACAGGAACAAAGTACGAAGCCCTTGTCACAAGTCTTTCTAGCACAGGAGGTCATGTAGGAGTTCAAAAACATACTGAAAATAATGTTAACACTTTAAAATTAGTATTGAACACTGGAGTTATTACCGCAGCGCACGTTAGTACCACAGGGTTTTACGACGGTAATTCTATCACTAAAAACGGTTCTTCTGGTAAATTAGAAATTGCAGATGGAGGAATTCACCATCAAAAACTATACCCATATAAAAATGCTGCTGGCACTCAAATGCCGGGATTTTTAGTGTATGGAGCTTCTGGAGCAGCAACAGTTTTAGAGGCAAAAACTGACCCATGTATTCCAGTTACGGTTTCTGCGTCAGGAACTCCTGTTACTAAAGTTTATAAAAAATATATTAATTTAGGTAAATTTGACCATACAATTGGTAATGTTTCACAAAACGGGTCAGGCTGGATTAGAGGTTTACACGGAATAGGAACTGGTTCAACTGTGCCTACTCATGTGTCTGTTATATTAGCTTGCACTAATGGTTCAAACACACATGGGTATACTTCGGGAGACAGGATTTATGTAGGAGGCCGAGGAGATCATCTGAATGGAGGCATAACTCCTTTTGCTGATGGACATTATGTCGGTATTTTTATTCACGATAGCACACACATTGAAATACCAAAAAAATACGGAGGAGATAGTCCTGATTCTTCAACTCATTCTGGGAATGGTGAGGTAGCAGTTGAATGGAGTTCTGTAGAACAAGATTTTGACGTAATAGCAGTTGTAAGTGAATAATGGCTCAAAGTTCCATAACGCCTTTGTCAATTACTGATAGTAAAATCAGTAATCGTGCAAAGATTGATCCTAAAAAATTAGCACCCGGTAAAACAGGGCAAGTTTTAATTGCAGGAGAAGATGGAAAGTTTGTTGCTGGCGATTTACCTAGTACGACAACAGTTGTAGCTTCTGAAGAAGAAGTGTTGCCACCTAATTCTGTAAAAATTGGCCCAAGTTCGTATTATCATAGCGGCAACAATACCACTAAAAAAGTAGGAACAGGGCCAGAAGATATTCCACAACGCGATTCTTCAGGAAATTTAAAAGCTGAAACAGCGGATCAAGCGACGAATGCGACGAATGCCGATAAATTAGATAACCAAGACGGTACTTACTACACAAATACAGACAATCAAACTTCTGGAACAACTACAACTACTAACGGATTAAATGGATTGACTTTCACAACTCAAACTAAACCGTTTAAAGAAGTTATAGCAAATTTTCCATATCAATATAACGGAACAGGGTATGGAGGAACTAGCTTTGTTATTGACCATAATCTTGGGTACATACCTACCGTTAAATGTTATAAACCACAAAGCAATGACGTTTTTGAAGAGATAGAATTAGATGTAGAATCTACGACAATAGTTACTACGGTAAGATTTAATTATATAAACCACGACGTAAGAGTAGTTTTACGATAATGGCTGAGAAAAAAATATACACAGACCATGCGTTTCAGCAGAGTTCTAAAATAAAATTGCACAATGAAAGCAGTTTACCGTCCGTTTCTGATGGAGCCATAGTATATGATGGAGATTTAAGAGTATCTGATAATTCAGAATGGAAACGAGTTGTCGCTGGAACAGTAGATGCAGACGGGCAAACAATAATAGAATGTGAGGAGTTTAACTAATGGCAAATGTTTTAAAGATTAAGAAAAATTCTACTTGGAATAGTAATAGTAACCCTAGTAATTCAGATGTAGTTTATGGTGAGTTAGCATGGGCTAACGGAACTAAGCGTTTATATATTGGAAGACAGTCAACGCAGGGTGGTGCTGTTACAGCAACCCGTATTGGTGGT
>Ga0098037_1000619_pt1 | contig 17486 bp, 14 predicted proteins | sample 5_EtaG_FD_75050 | JGI IMG/M metagenome (GOLD analysis project Ga0098037, IMG submission 75050) | Marine viral communities from the Subarctic Pacific Ocean - 5_ETSP_OMZ_AT15132 metaG | ecosystem: Environmental > Aquatic > Marine > Oceanic | place: Pacific Ocean | collected 2015-01-08 | reverse complement strand
ATTTGTCCTTGTCGAATATCCATTTGCATCGTCATCGACACCACCTACATGATGCTGAGATATACCACCGCTTGCAGCAGTCAAGCCAGCAGGCATATTCCAACTAGAATAGTGAGCATAAGACGCCTCAATAAAGTCAGATGGTTTTGTGGAGTTTAAGTTTTTATTTTGACTGCCCCACCCAGCCGCCACATCAAGTCTTGAACCAGAGGCTGCGTTACTTGCATCAATAGTCCCTGTCTTTAAGCCAGAGTCAGCACCGATTTCAGCAGCCTGAGCACTCGATTGGACTTGCATCCAAAGGTCTTGGAAGGCAATGAACTCTCTGTCATGAGCAGTATCGTAAAGTAAAACCCTTGCGAAGTTCTCTGATGTTTGGTATGGGTCAAGGTAGGCTACGGTAGGAGCACTGGCAACTGCTACTCTTAGAGCACTGTAATTTGATTTGATTGTTTGATTGATGTGCTGAACCAGATTTTGTGCTGTCTCTATACAGGTATCTCCAATCAAGAAATTTTCCATAGGTATACTGTCTCTTGGGTCAGCATCAAAGACACCCTTGCCTCCATTGAAAGTAGCGTGTACCTGCGACTCGTCAAATACACCCCTGCTTTTACAGAACAGTCCTTCGACAGCGTGGGGGTTGGTATAGTGCATGTTCATCCAAACGGTGTCTCCTTGTCGCATACCACCGGCAGCGTAAGGGTGTGCCCAAGCCCTACTGAGGAATGTTTCTTTGACTTTAGGGAACGTACCAGAAGCAGTGGCGTAAAGGTCTTCTACATAGATTTCATCACCGACAGATGGAGTAAATCCTGAATCAGGGCTTACTATCGTGAGCACGTTGTTTACTCTATTATCGTAAAATCCACGACTGACTGTACCACTTGTGTTTTTGTAAGCAACTCTAAATTTATAGTCGCTATCGTGACTTTTTATCGGAAACAAACTTGCATCATCTAGTGTAATAGAAGTAGCAGGGCTACCTGTCACAGATACTATGACGCCTCTTGGTCTACCGGATTTTGTACGAGGAAGGTGAGGGTTAGAAGTAGGGCCTGCTTTTATTTCAATCGCACTTACATATTGCCTTAGTCCGTAATCGACATTCCCGCCTTGCGTCATGACGTTAGAGCGGTCATAGTAAAACGAGCGTCGGTTTTCATAACCTGCACTGATAAGTCCGGGGTTGTCAGCGATACTCACGTAATTCATATCTTGATAACCGGGGGCAGGGAAAATATGTGCACCTACCTTTATGTCTCTCAAAAAGTGTTCACTGAAAGCATGGTCATCACCTGAGTCAACGACTGTTAGAAAATGGTCACTTGTGTCTCTAGCACTATAAGTTACCCACTCTCCACTTGCAAGGAAGGCTCTACGATAACGAGCAGTCCCTTTAAGTTCGGCAACTTCGACAGTACCACTGGGTGCAGTAGGTATCGGGAAAATATTAGCGTCTTCGACATACACCTTATAACCGCTTGAATCGTATGGGCGTGTAACTTTAGTTCCAGACAAATGACTTTTATCAGCAATAGTGTATGAAAAGGGTCCGAATATTTCTGGGTCTTTTGGACCTACTGAACCAGCCCTCCTTCCTACAGGATTCGGTGCCCAAGAATGTGCAGTATGCGTTGCATCAACGTGTAACTTCATACTGTTGTCAGGTCCGGGGAATATACCTTTGTCAGGTTGGTCAAAGAAGAACTCTTCAAACAAAGGAATCTCAACCAATGCCCTAGTGCTTGCATATTGCGAGCCAAGTTGATAGTCGTGCTGAACTGTGTCAAGCGTTTGGAATAGTCTGTCGTTGATGGTCGTACCGTCACTGCACATCGTTTCTTCACTGAATTTATCATCAACGTGAAGAACGCTACCAGCACGAATACTCGTAGCAGTTATCCAAGCAGATAATGAGTCAGCCTCTGAACCATCGGCTAGTACGAACTTACCTGTCCCAACGTGACCAGTACCGGAGGCAAAGGTAAACGTAGTTCCTGTTTTACTTGTATACTCTGCACTAGCGTATGCAACCTGTCCTCTCCTCAACACGTCGAAAGGAATAGGGTTACCTCTAACTTCAAAATAGATTCTACCTGTTTGAGGGAAGCAGTATGTTCCCCAAGACTGTAAGTCAGTAGCCTTGTTGTTGAGAGGGCTGACGACAACTGTCGTACTGCTTGTTGAGTCAACACGAGTCTGACAATCTCTACGAGTGTTCCATGCTAAACGAGAAAGTGGACTGGGGTCCCAAGTCTCTTTGGCATTGATTGCACCTTGACCTGCGCCGCCCAAAGTCATAGTGACAACAGGAGCACCGGGCATGATTTCTTTGACGATGTGACTGTCGGGTGAGGCTGAACCCTTTACAGAAACGCTGGCTGATGCAATGTCACTAATGAGACCGTGTGCTCTCATCACAGCACTACCGTCACTATCATCTGCAAAAGACAGCACTCTTCCACGAGACATAAGACTCTCGACAGTGAAGTGATTAGCCACATCTGGCCTTATCTCTGCTTTGGCGAGTTGCATAAATCGTGCACGTTCACTTGGCTGTACAGTAATTCTAATCTCTTGACCAAGACTTTTGTGCTCAATAATATCAAATATTTCGTGTACGCAACTACTTTGATTAGTCGTACCTCTGCCCACGATTTGAGGTGTTATGAACAACTCATCGTTGTCAACGACCGCATCAGTTGTCCCACCTCCAATAGTAACGCTTGTCGATGATACAGCAGTTACTACTCCTAACTTCTTACCATTGGCTTTGAAGATAGTATTGTCAACTGCGATGACAGTAGTGGCATCAACACCATCGACAGTCATTGCACCAGTTGTACTCGCTGCATATCCAGAGCCGTTATTTATCTTTACACCTATTCTCCTTCTTTGACCATTGGTCGGGTTCCTAACTCTTATGTCGGCTGTTTCGGTTATGTCACCGTTGTTGACTTGATTAGTTCTCATCAAAACTCTATGGAATGTAGAACTGCGAGTAGAGAGTTCAGTCTGTGCAAGTGCAATGGCTTGTGGTGTGGTCTGAGGCGAATCAGTTGAAGTAAGCGGAAGATAGTTCTCAGGACACAAGTCGAAGTTAAGTTTCTTTTCGGCCACCGTACCCTCTGGAGTTTCACCTTCAAGTTCACCGTCGTCAAATGGAAACATGTCAGGTGCGTCGAATACTATGACACCACCGGGAGCGTACAACTTCGGTGGTGATATTCTCATTGAATCACGTATTAAGTCCATAATAGAGTAAGAGCCAGTAAGTATAGTGCTTACCTTGGGAAGTGTCTTGCTAACCATAATCTTTGGACTTGTTTCAGTGAATCTCACGATGGCACCAATTGTTGCCGCTGTTTGGAAATCTGACACCGTTGCAGAAGAAAAGGTCAAAGTCTTTGCTGAGAAATCGATAGTGGCTGTGTGAGCCGCATTAGTGCTTGCAACTTGACTACCGATGACAATCTGAGTAGCAGGTATAGTAGTTCCATCAGCACCGAATGATTTGATGCTCTCAAGTGTAAGAACAGTACCACTACCGCTAATGCCACCAGTCAGCCTTGATACTGAGTTAGTGGTAAACTTGTCACCTTCAACGTCAATTGCATTGTAGTGAACTTGTATAAAAGGAGAGTAATCGTAGTCTACTAATTGCGGGATGTTGAGAATGGCCACTCTCACTTCTGAAGAAGGTACAAGGAACTTGTCTTTACCTTCTTCTTTGTTTGACGACATTGACTTAAGCATAAAGGGCTCAACGTCAAAGTTAGCACCACCTATGGCAAGTAGTTCTCTTTGTGTATCGTCTATGTCTGCCATACCGTTTTCTACAAAAGCAGTAACTCGACTTACCGAACGAATCGATTTGATAGGTATAGGTCCGTGAGAATCAAAACTAGATACGACGCTGTTTGGAGTGACTACATCTTTTACGTCTGCAAATTGTGGAGAGAAAGAAGCAGTAATTACATCACTACTGACATCTAACTTTTTCTCTACGTCGTGAGTTTGGACAGGAGGTAATGTACCCATAAACGGGTGACTGGTTACATGGTTGAGCGTGTGCCTTCCAGAGTGACCTGATAACAGTGGGTTACCCATGTTAGTGGTCTTGGCTGAGTAAGCGTTGAACTCGTTGTTATCGATAGCCATGCTGAGAGAGAAAGCGATACCGTGATTTTCAAAATCGCTTTCGTCTATGAGCACTTGACTTTGTCTTTGTGAAAACTGTGTACCAGAACCATGCGGTTGAAACTCATTACCTTTACCAGAATCAATTACGCAGTCACCTGTGATGATGACAAATCGACCAGCATCGTGAGCCATGAGTACCCCTCTTCTTCCATTGGAGGCGTTGGCGTCAAAGTCAAGGTGTATCGACTCAACCGTGATAGTTCCCGCACTGGCATCGATGGACATGAGTCGCATTCTTTCAGGTGCTTTGTTTGTCGGTTTACCTGTGCTTTGATTATAACCAGTCGGATTGACGAGGATATTGTAAGGAACCTTTGGAACCGTCACCGTTGAGGAAGAGGTAGCCGCATGGACTTGGAAAGAGTAAGAACCTCCACTGTAGGGACTGGCTGTGAAGTCAATCGAAGTAAGTCCGCTTTGACCACTCAATTCATCGACTAATGCTTGAGCCGCAGTCGCACCGATGGTGATGGTTGAATTTGCACTGGTCGATGCTGATATGGATGGAGTGGTAGTGATAAGTGATATAGGATTGATAGGCTCTTCAAATCTCCAGAGTCCAATCGTGTTGTCGCTCTTGATAGGTGCGTACTGTTGCCTGCTACTAGCCAATGCACCTGCTGACATATGGACGGCTTCGATAATTCCTCTGAAATCACCACCTCTTCCTCCAATGAACATTTGATTCTGTTGGGGTACTAACTCATGCTCTTCTTCTAAATCTTGACTTACCGCTAAATCGCCGTTGACGTGTATGCTTAAGAAACGCCTGTCGAATGTAACAGTGACATTCAGCAATTCACGACTGCCTTCTGAGAAAGCACTGAGGTCATTTTTGTCAACATCGGTAGCCACGTAGGTATCCATTACTGGATTAGGCGCAGACGGGAACAACACTCCGTCCCAGTAAGCAATTCTACCGTTTGCTTTTGAGACAGGGTTGGCAGTTGATATGGTGTAAATTGCATCTCTTCCACTTGCTAAGTTTCTCAATCTTACCTCAAAAGCAGCGGGTGCAGGACTACTTGGACTTCCTACGTTGAGACGCATAACATTCTCTTGTTCAAAGACAACGCCGCCAGAGTCAGGTATTATCCAAGTTTCAAGCGTGAATGAACTCATAGAAGTAGGTAGCCTCTTTCTTTCTGACTTAGCCATACCATGTACTTCTTTTTGATTGACTGGAATGAGAACGCTATCGCTAACCCCGTTGAATTTCATAGCATATCCGGGATTAATTAGAAGAGTCATTTACACACCTATTACGAAGTCACTTGCCAACAATATCAAATTGAACACATAGTAGTTGTTACCTGCGTCATATCTAACGTGAAATCTTTCTGGTATAACACGTATGCCCCCATCATTCCCATGAGCATCTGTAAGTAGCGATACCATAACATCTTTACTTGCCTGTTTAAGAAAGCCTCCTACTTTTTCTAAAGCATCTTCAACAGCATCAGGTATAATTGCACTAACCAAGTCACCGAAAAGTGTACTCTCTTCGTCGTTGACTTTATCTCCACCTAGACTATCAATGCTACCTATGTTCAATTGATTCATAGTTTTTGAAGCGGAGCGTTCGTTAGCCAGCGCACCTTTTTGATTTATTTCTATCTCACCAAACGTTAAGAAAAAATTACGAGCGACTCCTGTTACCCCGCTACTTGTTACAAGACTGTCGTAAGGAATCTGTATACCTCTTATCAAGTCAGTGTGCTTGCTGGAATTTGATATGATGCCAAGCATGTCTTGTACTTTATCACCGGCAGATTTTGGAGTGTTAAGTGAAAAATCTCCACCGGAAAACAAAACTTCTGATGCGTAGTTTTGTCTAAGGTTTTCACTTAATACATGAGGATGCTTAAGAGGTCTAGCCGGTCTGTAAAGTTGACTGATGTATACGAGTGGACCGCTTTGGGAGACGGTGAGTAACTCGTCTAAAGTAGCGAATGAAGTTGTATCGGTGTCACTAAAGGAAGCCTCAGAAACAGTCCCACTCAACTCTAACGCTTGTTTTATCAAAGCAGCCAATGACTCTGCTGGATTAGTGGCAGTGTATATACCGTTAATGGGTATGGTTATGATAGCATCAGCGTCTCTAACGTTGTCGCCGGTCGAATTGTATTCTGATGCTTGTGTTATACTAGGTGCACCTGTGTAATCACTATTCACGTCAAACTCCAATCTTATACCTATGTTGTGCGAAGATATGTTACTATCCATGGCATCATCTTCAAGTAACAACTGTCCTCTTGGATTATTAGCAGGGTTCTCTAACCAATAAGAAGGTATGATTTTGATTACAGCATTAGCCAATGTTCTTCCTTCTCTTCTGCGTATGTATACAATTTCATTCAAGTCTATTTCCACTGCATTTACATCAAGTAGTTCTAGTTCAAATTTAGCAGTACCACTTGATGATATTTCAGTAAGTGACTTACCAAAACCTACAAATTCTTCACTACTGTTGTAAACCCCCATGTTTGAATAAATCTCATCTCCAGAAGTAATAGCATTTGCAGGATTACTGTCTAAAGTCACAGTGGTCGAGGTCGTAGAAGCAACGGTACCTAAAAGCGTACCATCTGATTTAGTAATCCTATCACCTTTCTTTAACTGCGTATTAGCGCCTAAGAAATCAGGATAAGTAGATATTGACGTAGTAGCACCAGCAATTTTCACTGTAGTTGCCACATTCATAGCACCGCTATGTGAAGTAGAATAACTTGATGTGAATTTAAGCCTTACAGGTACGCTGAGCGGTATGGTTCTATTAGGAGGTACGTGTGGCGTTTTGAAAGGCTCAGTCATTCCGCTTACGAAAAACTTAGAATCTCTTCCTTTCGTCATCTTCAATGCACTGTTCAATACGGCAGTGGGCACAGTATTATTGTCAACTTCTAAATCACCTTGTACTTGTGGAAGAGAAAGTTCATCGCTACTACTGTACCAACTAGCAGACCCAGAAGCAACAGTAGGCATAAAAGAAGCAGTGTTGATAATCAATTCCAAGGGATTGTAACCTGAGTCAACATTAGTCTGATTACCTGAAATGTAACCTTCGTCATCTGTTAGCACTCCGTTTATTTCTATCTTGATAGCAGGTGTGTTCGTATCGATGGCGAATCGTTTGAGGATATTGTTGGGCGTAGGGAAAGCAGTTATGCCTCTGTCTATGCTCATGTCTATGGTTTGAGCGTCTATAGGTATCTCGATTTGACCTTCATTACCAGCCAAGAGTCTTATTGGTATACCCATATCAACACCTCACAAAGTAATATCTGCCACCCTGAATTTGAGACTGAACTCATACGCTTTCATCGCTGCATCTCTATTTACACTAAAGTCCTCAACAAGTCCACTTATGCCGTTTTTCAAATGACCCTCTGCTACTCTTGAAAAAAGCCTTGTTGCATGTACATCGTTGACAGAAGATAATTTATCTCCAGTGGGACCTGTGGTTGTTAAGAAAAAGTTCCTTTGTGCAATCTGAGCATCAAAAGGTGATTTACCTCTTGTAGTGATTGTATTGTAAGGTATCTGTATACCTGTGATAAAATCACCCTTTGCTTTACGGTCACCGTAAAAAGTCTGTTGTACGAAATCCTTACCCGCAGATATTATGGCTTCTACAAAATCAGTCTGAGGACTACTTTCAAAGTTATTACTGTTGCCCAATATACCTATGATGTCTTGCACTTTGTCACCTCCACTCTTTACTCGCTTTCCACTACGACCGCCAGAGAAACCCTGAGTGACTGGCATCTGACCTGTACCAAGTGTAGAGTTTATTGTGTCAGATAGTTGACCGAGTGAAGTGGCGTACTTCTGTGTAATAGTTAGACGACAATTGTGACTGTTGTAAGATTTACTGATAACCGTTGAAAATACGTCGTCCATGCCTTTGTTACTATTAGCATCGACGGGTCTTCCTAGTTCCATATAACTAGCAGTGATAGCCTTTGAAAATAAATAAGTGATATACTCGTCTGTTCTCGTAAGGCTACTTCCATCATCTCTGGCATCACCGTTCTCATGAGCAGGGAACTCCGGCCCAACAGACTTCTCTGGCAAGGCTTGGTCGTCGAATGTATCCGCATTCTTGATTGGTATGATAATGACAGGTGAGTTAGGAGAACTTTGTAAGCCATTCTTGTAAACAAAACTCTCAACCCATACTTCGTCATTGTCGGCTAAATCTGACGGGCTTCCTGATGTGAACTGTAAAGTAATCTGAGTGCTGTTGACAGCAGTCACCTGTGCTCTTACTGCTTTGAAACCATTAGTGTCTCTAAAAGTAACAAAGTAACTTCTCGTACTTTGTGATATCTCAAACCATTTCCTTGGGTCATCCCCATCAACAGTCATCGTAGTAGCAGGGGTTCCGTTAATCAGCATACCTGTATACCTTGTCTGGTTTAGAAAACCATATTGCTCGGCTTTATGTGAAACTAATTCTTTGTCAAATGCTATTTTTACATGCTTATCTTCGTAAGAATAGTCTTCATGAGGATGAGTATCTTCAAGCGGTATGTTGTATTTCCTCGCAAGATAGCCTTCAACTTGTTGCCTTTCATCAGTAGTGAGCACTCTGTTGTAAACCATGATTTCTGAAACCAAACCATCATATGCAGAGCCTACTGTCAAAGCAGCAGAATTTTGCGGTATGAACCCACCCATCGATGAATTTACTGTTGGGTTTTTACCATTGACATATATCTTCAACTCATCTGCTTCTGCGTCAGAATTAGTGTCATCAATAGTAAATGCTACCAAATTAGGAGATACAGTGCTGCCAACAAAATCAAGACTATTGTTAGGAGTTGCTTGTGTTGTAAGTGAAGCAGATGCATTGTGCCATTTGACCTCTGCTTTTTTATTAGTAACATCCATGGAAATCGAAAATCCTTTACTAGAACCTACTGTACTAATGATAGGACCATTACCAGAATCAGGTCTAGCCACTACGAACACAGTAGTTTCTTCCGTGTTGATAAAAGCGTTATATGGTGTCTGGAGATTGTGACTGGCCGATGAGGTAAAGTCAACTGAAAGTTTACCGTTGATGGCAGATGTTTTCAATACAGGTTGATTACTAGCAGTGGACTGAACAGCATTCCTAGCGTTGCTTGAATCAGTCCAACTAGAAATCTTGTCACCTTGACTGAGTGAAGAAAGTGTATCAGCCTTTAGCCACAACTGCAAACCAGTTTGGATTGGATTGTCTAGTTGAGAGGCAGCCTCTACCCAATATGCAATTGGTAACTCAATGTATTTTTCATCCCAATATTTTAGCACACGGTTACCTAAATCATTTACATCAAATGCATTTTGACCGATGCTACCACCAATACCTCCTGACCAACCTCCATCAAATCCACCAACAGAGCCTATACCTGTACTGGAACCAAAGCCACCAGTGGGCCCTGTCAAGTTGAAACCAGATGCTAGGTGTCCACCGACTGCTCCTCCACCGCTTCCCGGTATAGGTTGACCCCAACTTACAATCTGCTGGGGCTGGTAAAAATCAATCGTGGCTGCGGACTGAGCAGTGGCTTCTTGACCTTCGTCGTCAGCAAACACACCTTGTACCTCTATGACTACGGCTGTTTGGTTTAAGTCAATACCAAATTTCTTAGCATCGAAGAATGGTATAGCCATGTTACTCACGATTCGCTCAACTACGATATCGATACTTGTAGCATCCAAAGAAATGGTGTCACCGTTCTCCTTTACAAGGCGAATCGGCATCATTTCTCCTTCGTCTGCCATATCAACCACTTCTGTTAAATCCGCTCTGTGTCATAGAACCACCAAGTCTTGTTCTGAGTTCCTTAGTGACCATTGCACTGATTTCCTTTGCCAATGACTTCTTGTCCGTCTTATCAGTCACACCACTGACATCTATTCTCAAGTTGACAGTGACATTGTTTTGATTAGTGTCTGGAGCAGCACCTGCTGCACGGTCAATAGTTGGCCTTACCATAGGCTGCTGAGCACGGTTCATTGTCTGCTCAAGTCCACTTTGTACTTCTTTGATTGACTCCTCCATTTGTTGAAATGGTTGCAAGTTACCCATATTACGCAGCACCTCTGTCAAGTCAGTGCTGTTTGATTTTGTCATGGACATTGAGTTAGTGAACTTGTCCATTTGTTGTTGAAGCGTCTGCATATTTTTCTGCGCTTCTTCACTGTAGTTTCTGAATTTCTCCATCGCTTCAACGGAGCGGGGGTCTATGTTGCCGTCAACCATGGTATCACCTTACTGGTGGGACATTGTCATACCCCAAATAGACTGCGCCTGCTTGAGGCTGTTCTTCACCTTGCATAGCCTGTGCCCAGTACAAAAGTTGCTTGGAATCTTCTACGGTCAAATTTCTCACGTCCTCTAGTGTTAAGTTGTAATGCGTCATCAAAAGGTACTCCATCCCTTCTCGTTTGTGGCGAAGTCGGTCGACAGTAAACCTACCGTGGATGAATTGTTTAATGTTGCCAACTTCGCTGACCGAAAAACGAGCCAGTCTATGATTTGATTTGGGTCAGGTAAAAGTTCAGCCAACTGATTACCTTCATCGGGACTCAAGTGCTCGACGTTAATCTCGACTGCTTGTCCTTCTTTGTCAAAATAACGAATCCAATGTGCGAAAGCATGCTGCCAGTAAGAAGAAAAATCCAGTGTACCATGTGTCATGAGGTGAGCAACGCCTTGTATATCGTAAAAGGTCAGTCGCTTTATTTTCACATCAATTGGTTTTCCATCTATCAAGAATTTACTCTTCTTCTCCTTTGTCATACTTACTCACACTCATTTTAGAAACCGCCTCTTCCGAGGGGGATTCTTCCAGTTCAAGATGAGCGAACGGGTTATCGCTGGCTTTTCCTGCTTCTGGGTCGAAGAGGTATTCTCCTCCTTCCTCTTCTTCTTCTTCTTGAATATCAACCGCTTCTTTGCGGAAAGCGTTAAGGGAGTTCCATATTCTTAGTGGCATGTCTTTCCCTTAGCAGTGGTAGTCGGCATCCATACTTATGACTTTCACATTCTGTGGCTTGAGTTTAATCGATGTAAACAGCAAACCTTTGTCGTCAGGCATGGGTATTGGCATCTCTGTGATGTAGTAGTCGTCAATCAAAATACGCAGACTTGGCGTCTGACCTGTGCCAGAAGTTGTAACCGGCTTTGTGAATCGGAGTGATATAAACGGGTTACTGGTGCCCGCCGCTGTACCTACAGTACCGCTTCTTTGAACGTGTGAGCGTAGTTCATGGAACAATGTTGCATTTTCTAAGGCCACTACTATTTCCATCTCAAACTCTTCACGCCCTTCTCGGATAATGCTCGCATTACGAGTTCCGCCGTAGGGTACTTGCTTGAGGCTTAGATTAGTGCTGGTTACAGATTCTTGGATAGGATTACCTTGTATGGTATGGAATAGTTCGACACCAGTCTTACCCCTCAGTTCAAACTTGCTGATGAATCCTATGTCTTGTCCAAATGCTGAAATGGTACCGTTGTAAAACATGAAAGGCTTTTCTGAGCCCTCAGCAATACCACTGGCTTTCCTACCTTTCAATGTGTCAGCCGTATTTTGAAACATACGATGAGCAGTGTACCTGTCACCTTTGTTATTTGACTCAAGTCTACCTGTGTCAGTGTAACAAGCCAATGCGTCAAATACACATCTGTATTTCAACTCAGCATCGACCGTGCTTGACATTTCCCACTCAACAATTTTGCATCCTTTGAAAATTCTTGTCAACTGTTTGCTGTCTCCAGTTGAGCCGGGTGCGACAACTGACTCGCTTGAAGCGTTGAACGAACCAACGTCTCTGGTTCTTATACTATGCTCCATGCAGAAACTAGGCACTGTTTCTCCTGAAAACAAAAGCCGGTGAACAGGATTCTGTACGTTCCTATCAGTCCTTACGTGAGGGCTGCTGTTTAATACACCATCATCATAATATCTTAACTCAACTGTATCGCTTGTTGTGTGAGAGAACTGCCAACCATCGTCAACATAAACTCTGAAAATATGAGGATGAGAGCCAGAGTCAAGCGTATCGTGGAAATGTATAGCGGATATTCTGCGACACTCGCTACTTTCAGCCCATTCAAAATGATTAGCGTCACTGCCTAGTGTAGATGTAGTGCTCTCTCCAGCGACATCAGGAGGCCAATACTGTGTACTTGATGTCCCTTTGCTAGGAGTTTTGTAGGTAGTTGTTTGGACAAGCGTCGTGTCCTTAAGAAGAATATAATCGCCAACTGATGCGTTGTCAGATGAGCCGAATCTGAGTGCAGAACTTTGCGTACTTGCTAAGTCGATGTAACCTTGTCCCGGCGAAACATCAGCATAGATATTACAAGTAGCGGTAGCGGGGTTGTAATCAATATCACCGCACTGGTCTTTGTCAACTACTTCTCTTCCAAGACTGTAGTAAAGCCACTTTGCATTATGCATTGGCATTTCAATCGAGCCTCCCATGTGATGTACTTTACCAGTTTGCTGAACAGCCACTTGTCTTCCAAGACCTACAACGTGATAACTGTGCAAATCAACGGTTGTGTCAGGTAACGTCATGAAACTGGCAAGTCCTACGAATCCATCAATAAGACTGACTTCTTTTGATGAGGCTGCTGCTGTATTCATGACAGAGTTGTTATCTCCTTGTAAAGTAGGTAATCCATGAGAATGGATGAAGATAGAGTCACCTGCTGAACTGTTGATAGTGCCAGTAGGTAAAGCGGGTACTATTTTCAAAATTGTCGCACTTACCGGCGAGCCGTCTGTGTTGTTTTCCAAAGTGTGGTCAACGATAGTGTAAAGTTTACTTTGCAGAGAGTTGTAATAGTGTGCTGAAAAATTATTACTTGCAGAGCCTTTGGCTGGAGTAATAGCGTGGAAAGATAACTTCTGACCAATAAGCATACCAAGCGGTACTTTCAACTTAGGTAAAGTCTGTTCAAATATACTTGAATTGGTATAACCGCTAGGTGCTACAGTAGTGGTGCCTCTGAACTCTATGGTCGTATACTCTTGTGCAGCAGCGGTGATAGCGGTAAATGTCCTTGGCTCACCATGCTCAATAATCAAACCAGTCTCATGGCCCATGGTGACCTCAGAGACATCACCCTTGTAGTGTGCACCAAACCCGCTCATGGTATCAACTCCGCTAGTATAACTACCTCTACTTGGAAGGTGTGACGAAACAACTTCTTGGTTCTGTCGCTTAAATCAGTACGAGTCTTGACAATCATGCGGTCAAAGTTTTCGCCGTCGCCTTTCCTCGATACGTGTATGATTCGACGCATCTCGTTCTCCATCTTCCTAAGCCTAGAGCGACCTTTTGAAGTTCGCATGTCTACTGTAATATTGACACGAGTAGTAACGAAATTGTATAGTAAATCAGGCACTTCTTCATTCAATGCAGTTTCGTAACATAGGATGTAATCACTGCGCTGTAAATCCAACCTCTTACCACGTTCAGGCCCTTCACTGGCTATATCGATGACAACAGGTTTGATGTTGTCTGTATTTGCTCTATTCCATCCAGTGGCAGTACCGGCGTTATGATTGTCTTTGAGTAAATCAATGACCGTATCCAAAGGCTCTTTCCAATCTGCTGTCAAGCAAACACCACCACTTCCTTATAGCGACCTAATATTTCCATGGCCTCTTTTCTATAAAGTTGTATCTTGGAGCCTAAATCAACATTCTGAGAGCCTTCGGGAATCAATACACTTCTGTCATCAGCCATCAGTAAATCTGCCGCTACCATCTTTGTAGCAGCCTCTTCGATTGCTTTCTCAAGATAACGCTCTCCATAAATGTAAGCGACCTTGATAGCATTCCATTCAAAGAACGGATAGGAGTTGTTGAAGTAAATGATACCCATTTCGTGGTCAAGCCACCAGTCTCTCAAACGCCTACTGTCTCCACTGCTTGAGCCGCCCTGTAAATCTAACTTGAGCAAATTCTGAGTAATTGCGCCAGTAATATTATTCAATGACCTACTAAATGTGAGAGTTTGACCAGTTAGAGAACCACTTGTTGTTGATGTTGATAATTCAAATTCAGTATTACTTGTAACACTTGAAACAAAAGCCCCTACAGGAATACCTGTTCCAGTAACACCCATACCTACTACAATTGCAGTAGAAGAAGTATGTGTGATTGTAGGGTCATTATTGTATGCACCTCCACCTACTGTAAATGAATCAGTTCTAACAATTTCGCATCCTGTAAAAGATGTAGCAGTTTTTCCTGTGTAGCGGAATACATCTCCACTAGCGTCAATACACACACCTGCGTTAGCGAAACCGCCTGTTGAATCTACGTTGATGGTTGTACTAGCAAGACTAGAAAATGTGGCTGTGTTACTGGCTACTTGCGAAATGTCAATGTCAGAAGAAGTGGTTACAATACTACAGACTTCTCCAGCCTTAACAGAGCGCATCGATGTGAGTTTTACAATGCCAGTCCCATAGTCAGCATTAGCACTAGCAAGGAATTCGTTATGAACGGCCACGTTAGATGTCGAGCCTTCAAGGGTAAACGTAGGTGAAAATTCTACTGCTGCTTTACTTACCCTGTCTTCTTTGTTAATGAGGTCAGCAAAGTTCTGAGCAACGGTTGTAGCATCAAAATCGTCTCGCCATTGTCCTGACCCTGTGCCTTGAGCGAGTGTAGCAACACTTCCATTACCCGGTGAAACATATATGGCAGAAGAACTCAATGAAGAGATATCATTAAATTTGATACGTGCTTCTGCACCACATATTTCTCTATAGTCATCACCTTGCCAGAGTTCTAATCGTAAAATCTGCTGTACGTTTCTAAACAACAACGGGGCTGTACCCACGTAATCAGTATAGTATCGGCGACGGTAAGGCTTGTATGTATCGAAGTTGATGTACTCAGCACTTACAAGATAAGGTCTCCAAGCATTGTGCGTATAGTTATCAATGCGGTCTTGTACTTCTTTGATGCGTGTTTCAACAACGCTCTTTTTCATGCCTCTTAGTTTACCATTAGTAAATGATGCTTGATTTTGAATATAAGTATTGTCTGCTACTGCCACGTCTGTCAAGTCAACATGAGTAGCAATAGTAGCACTACCAGAGGAATTTATATTTTTCAAATTGAGTTTTACGCCGTTGTTGCCCCCACTAACGATAGTGTCAATCTCTGCTGTAAATCCAATAGGATATGCGTCACTGTAAACTAGGATGCTATCTCCTACTGCGAATCCATGCGCTCGGTAATCCTCACCAGTTACAAACACAGCGTTAGCAACAGTGTCAGCACTAGCCAGCACTGCTTCCCCCGGACCTACGCCAAGTATATCTGCTACCTTTTGTGCAGTTGTGTAAACAATCTCGTCAGGATTCAGAGGACGTGTCTCAGGCTCACCGGGGCTGAACACTACTGGCATGCTTTATCCTCCTACTGTTGCTTTTGTCCTAGATTGAATTCCATTGGTTTGCTGCAAGTCCTGCACTTGTCAACCCAGCAGAAGTAAAGCATTCCACAATGCTTACACCTCGTACCTGAGCCGATGTTGAGGACATCGCCTGCATTCTTATTACGGTTGCGTTGTTTCAGTGTGATACCGGATAAAGGATTATCTTCGTTTGTCCTCACCGATGCGCCGTAAGACTCATCGAATCTGATACCACGCTTCTGTAAGCGTTCTATATCGTCCAGTCCTAGATTGTTGGCTGTCTTCATGTTAGTCACCCCCCTTAGTTGGTGGTGACAAGTACATAAAAACTGCCTCGCATCATAAACGGGTCAGCACTGATTGGTGTGTTAGAACCTAACGCTGTGACTATTGCAGTCTGGATAGCGGTCTTGGAATTAACCTGCTCTTGTGTAAAAGGTCCTAGAATTGTGGCTGTTTTTGCCATAATCCATCACCTCAATCATCCACGTCGTCCGATTGCGAGGAAAGTTCCGCCACCACTAGGGGCACCGGGCCCACCAGTGCCAAAGGTCGACAGAGTTACAGTGGTTCCTGAAACACTTACATCAAGTGTAGGTTGTATTTCGATTGCATCATTGTCAGCACTATTCCTTACTTCTACTGGACTTTCTGCACTGGTTAAGTTTGCAATACAAGCGTCTACTGAACTCATCATCGAACTCAAGTCGATAGATGTGTCAGATGCTGCGAATGTTCCTGTTACGATAATTCTGTCTCCAAATACTGTTGGTCGTTGGTCAAATGTTATTGCCATATTTATTCATCTCCATTTTGTTGTGTAGGCTCTTCGCCCAGTTTATTTTCTTCTGCGGCTTTTGGGTTAAGAACATTTCCTACCATGCCAAGCATTTTGGTCTTGGTCATGTATCCAGAAACTTCACTGCCTTTGCCCTTGAGCCAAGCACTGATGTCCTTTTTCGTCCAGCCTGCATCAGGTATTCCGTCGTCTCCTTCGTCTACCGTCTGTTCGTAGCCTTCGACTCTCCAGTAGCGAGGCATCAATAGATGCACGTTTTTCGCTAACCAGTCTTCGCTGACTTCTACAGGGACCCCCCTGAGAGCCTTAACCCGCTTCATGTCGGGCAAGGCTCTGTCAGGGAAAGGCCCTAGAAAGGTTACTGTAGGCAAGCCTACTCACCTCAGTTTAGCAATAGCAGAGTGACTGTACCTGCACCTGCGGCTTCTGCATGTAGTTCAACTGCACTCAATGCGCCACCAGTCTTGGCTGGTGGTGAAGCGTCGAGACCCGTTTCAGTTGTAGCCACTGAAAGAGTTTTGTCTGCTGTTGCAAAAGTTGTACCGACTACTCCGATAATCTTTGAAACACCTGCTGTGAATACAAAGACCTCGGCAGTTGCACCTACCATTGTGAAACTCAAAGTAACCATTCGCATGCTACCTGCTGCGTTTCCGTCAGTGTTTTGAGCGGTAAAGCCAGTTAAACTACCGGGGTAAGAACCACCAGCGTTTCCGTTTAACCACTCTGTTTCTTCAATAGGTGTACCGGCGTGAAGGCCGATGTCAGCGAGAATTTCAATTGCTGAAATTTCTCCTGTTTCGTAACTAATTGTTAAGCCATTTTCTGATTCTGTTGTTTTTGCCATATTTAATCATCTCCTATTTTTTCACCATTATCCTCAAGAGAGGTCACGGATTGAACCTTGTCCTCCAAAGAAAGTTGTCCAGACTTCACCCATGGTTCGGTAAAGTCCCTCTTGTCCGAGGCGGTTGATAGCGAATGGGTCGCCAGTTTCAATTCCGCTCTCAAAGTATTGAGTTGGTTTTGCTGTGCT
>Ga0098037_1000611_pt1 | contig 17666 bp, 26 predicted proteins | sample 5_EtaG_FD_75050 | JGI IMG/M metagenome (GOLD analysis project Ga0098037, IMG submission 75050) | Marine viral communities from the Subarctic Pacific Ocean - 5_ETSP_OMZ_AT15132 metaG | ecosystem: Environmental > Aquatic > Marine > Oceanic | place: Pacific Ocean | collected 2015-01-08 | reverse complement strand
ATACCAATAGGTACTAATAGTATTGCAAGTGAAACAATTATACCATAAAACATATTCATTTTACACTCCTTTTCAGGTCGTCTCTATTGTTTACAAATACTCTAATCAATCTGGATACTTCAACAGATTCCTCTTTTAATGTTTTTGGATTGATAAAGATAACTCTACTATTATTTACTTTCAATTGTTCATATTCTTTATCAGATACAATAACTGCGTCATGTGTATGTTTTCTCCAATCGTGTGAACTATATTCCATTACATTACCCTCTCTATTATTCTCCATCTGCCGTCAGGCATTTGACATGCTTTACCAAATTCTGTACTTCTATCTAAACTACCAGGTAAATTCAATGGCCAGCTATCTTGTATATTAACTGTAGATTGATAGTCAACACATTTAGCACCTGACTTATGTATATAACTATTCACAATCTTTACATCACCTTGATTACCTGTAGCACTATTGTGCCACATAAAAAAATTAGTTTTACCAATAGGCATATTGTTTAAATGGTCAACAAATAAACTGGCGTGGACAGTTCTATCATTCATACTACCACAACCAGTTAACATTGTCAATATTATTGCGATACTAAAGTAACGCATCCAGTTCCCTTTTAGTTAGAGGGTCGCCATGTTCTTCCGCATGACCAACAGAATCCATTGAAACTCTATCAGAAAGGATATCTTCATCACCTTCATCTTCATCAATTTTCTTAATGACAGGAAAAGGTTTCGTGCCATCATATCCTTGAGCAAGTCTCTCCCAATTCACATCATAGGGTAAGTTTAACTGACCCATTTCCCTAAGAAACTTTGCTTTGTCTAAGGGGTTATCGTAAGAGTTAAACTCTTTCAAAATACCTTGCATAGATAAATCGTTCTCTTTAATCTTTTGTTGTATAGTCTTCATATTATAGTCTCCTCGTTTGTTATTTGCCAATGTCTTTAACATTAGATTTAGTAATTACTTGATAAGCACCTTTGTTGTAGGCAGGAGCGATAGTAAAATTTTTACTTTCTTCAAGTCGCCAGTTATTTACAGGTTTTGTACCACCTGAAAATTTTTTATTAATCCAGTATTCTGCGTCTAGTCGTTTCGTACTGTCTTTTGAAATCTCGTTATATGTAACAGTTGTGTATTTTGGGTTTTGTTTCATTACTATTCTACCTTTATCATTCACTTTTAGACCTAGTCTTTTTAAATACTTGATATGTTTTGCTAATGCAATCAAATATTCTTTAGTAGGTCGTCTTCTCTTTAATCTTCTTATTGCACCAGAAGTATTGTGTGTATAAATTATTGCCATCTATTGTCTATATCCTATCATAAAAGAGTGCTTTTGTCAAGCCTTTATTTGTTCTCGTTTTGTTCTAGTCCTGTGATACCCATTACCTCTGTCCACTCTACAGGATCCGTAGGTGCAACTGCTTTCTCAAAATCGTCTACCTGTTTCTCCCACTTCCTCTGAATAGTATCAATTAACTTAAAGGTAGCATTATCTGTACCTACGCCTAAGGACTTCTTAATTCCCTTCAACTCATCTATAAATGTTAATTCTGCTATCATAGTTCTTTCCTTTCGTTTTTTTAAACTCATACTTTTACCCAACCATCTGGCAAATCTACAGGATGGTCATTCAAATCAGTCCAATCGTAATCAGTTCTCCAATCATACTGTTTCTTTAAATCAACTGTCATCATTTTAGGATCCTTAATATCTTTCACTAAATCTTCCAGTTCTGCAATACCACTTTCTTCCATACCACTCTTAATATCTTTGATGGCATACTCTATTGTTTCTATTATATCTTCTTTAGTTTTTATCATAACACTCCTTGTTTTTACTGTCACCTTGGATTGAACATTTATATTCTTTATCTGCTTTTAGTCTCATGTCAACTATAGCACCTTCTAATATGTAAGGTAAATGTTTCTGTACACTTATCAACATATCAATGGCATACATATGGGCAATTCTAGCAAGGTCATTACTTAACACTTCACCATGATCCATATTATCCATATTTCTAATCACATGACCAACAACTGTTTCAATATACTCTTTTGAAACTTTTGGTTCATCTGCTTTCACTACATTAAATATTGACCAAGACCAAATGTAAACAAAGGTAATAAAAATGTAAAAAAATGTTTTTCTCATTATATCCTTTCTATTTTAGATTGACTTAATAAAGATATTGCAAATGATATAAAACCTATCATTGTACAAATACCAAAAGCAAACCAATTGTCATTCATTGGCAAACCATTGTAACCACCGTCAATAGCACCAACGGCAAATATGAAACTAAAAATACCAATGATGGCAAATGTAGTAGTTGTGTATTCTAAAAATTTATTCATAATGTATCTCTCTTTCTAGTTATTGTATTTCTACTTCTGCAAATTCACTTGTATAGTCTTCAACATAATCTTGTAATTCTGAAAACTTCATAGATAAATCAACAGTATCAACTTCTGTATCTTCTTTGTTATTCTCGTTATAGTCTTCAATTAACTGAGACATTTTTTCTTCTGTACTGTCAAGTAACTTAGTAACTTTGTCTGTCATTTGTTCATATGTCATAATGTTTTCCTTTGTTTTATTCATAATATAGATATACTATACATGAAAAAGACCAAAAAGTCAACAGTTATTGGCATAAAAATGTAAATTAGTTCCGTTGCCTGGCAACGGTTTATTGCTGGTGCGACAATCTGCACAGCCAATGTTCTTGTTTTGTTCTACTTAATTTGAAGATTTACGACTAAGGTAACCCTTAATTCGTCTGATTTAAAAGGTGGTACTTCGTGTACTAAAGCGGAAGGTGTAATAATAAAATCATTCTCCTCAGTAGGAAGTTTCCAGTATTTGTTAAGATAACTATGTTCTTCGTTTAATGGGTCTAATTTAGAATAGAATATAGGTCGTAAGTATTGATAATCGTCTGCCCAATGATTGGCATTGTGGAATAATGTGGATTGGTGTTTGTCTTTATTGTACTTGATATAATGAATACAAGTGAAATCACTATCACCTACATGATTATGTGGTCTCATATATTGACCTGACTTCATGGCAGTATAGTTTGTAATCTGAAATGTATATGTAAATGAACTTTTAAGTTTTAATGTTTTGCAAAAATTATCAAAGAGTTTATGGTAAACTGGTATGATAGATTTATAATTAATCTTTTTAAATTTAGGATTATCTGGATCCTTATTACTATGGTGTAAATCACTTTGTAAAGGATTGTTACCATCCCATTCGTTTCTGTGATTATCAATATTATAATTATGTTCTATTTCTTTTAGTATGATATCTCTATCATAACTTTTAGGATCCACATTATATTTCCAATGAGGTATATTAAACATAAGCAAACATATCTAAAGTTACAAGTTTTTTCCAGTTTTCATTCTTTTGTGTATCATATCCCCATTCTTGGCAAAATGATATTGTAGGTGTAATATAAGTTTCAGGATTTACTTTGTTTAACATATGATACTTTTCTAATACCTCATGTTGTAAAAATACACCTGCAACAAATATCTTTTCATAACTTCTTATCTCATCTTCTGGTATAAACTGTCTTCTTTTAAAATCTTTAAAGTCAAATAAAGGGTGTACAAGTTTTCTATCATTAACAGTTTCGTCAATAACATCATTCATCATATTAATTTTCCAACCTCTATCTACAAATGCTTGACATCTTGCATTTAGATATTCTATATAAGAATTATAATCTTGTTGTAAATGTCTTTGTAGACCTACAAGTTTTTGTGGAAGAGTTGACCTTATGTTAACAAGGTTAACTAATACATTTGTTCCAATCTTTCTATCTGCGAGTGTTACCATAATGTTTTACCACACAATTTTTAACTGGACCTAATTCTCTATAAGGGTCTATAATACAACTACCAGGATTCCATTCTTCAGGTATCAAACCTTTATCATGTATAAGATAAGTGTATGCACCACCGTCAGGTGCTTTATCATAATGTACTTTTTGACTACCTAACTTTTCTACATACCAACCAACTAACATAGAAGGACTTCCTGCCGTCTGGTCAATGCCAGGTTTAAATGCCTTACCTAGTATAACTACAGGCATTTGAAAAGATAAACAATATCTTGCCATGTTGGCAGCTTGTTCTTCTCTTGCTTTCATAATACTATCAAACAAGTCATAACCATATTGGTATCTTTCGTTCAATACTCTTAATGCGATATTATCTCTAGGATGGCAACCACCACCGTCACCAAAACCTGCTTTCATATAACTAGGTCCCATAATTCTTTGTGTACTATTTTTCAATGCATTTGTTACCACATCAACATTCATATGACCAACATTCATTGCTGTGTCTTGTATCATATTCACTAATGCAAGTTTTGTAGATATAAAGGTATTGTAGAATACTTTTAATGCTTCTATTTCTTCCCATGTACCTAATTCATATCGTACTTCTTTCTCTAAGATAGGGTCATATAAGTCATGCAACATATCTACTGCTAAACTTTCTTTGCCATCTTCCGTACCTATCATAATCATTTCAGGATTTTTCATATCCCATTTTACAGTACCTTGTGCAATCAAATAAGGATTGTAAATAAACTGACCATTTTGTACAAGTGGTTGTATTTGTTTTCTTACAGTACCTGGTAACATAGTTGATATAACAGAAATTAAAGTACCTTTATCTACTAATGCGTCAACTTGTTTCGTTGCCTCTATAATGTAAGAGTAATCAAAATCTTTTGGTGGTAAATGTGATGTTGGGTCTTTGCCGTCATACAAAGGGTCATGTGGTGTTTGTACTGCAATTAAAACTACATCTTTACCTTTACATGCTTGTTCTTGTGTACCTGATAAACCTGGTACATCTACATGAGGGTCATAACCTGTTACATCATGTTTTTCTGCTAATACTTCAGCTGCGTCTCTGCCTAGTTTACCTAGTCCTATAAATCCTACTTTCATTTAAATTTCTCCATGCTACATACTGGAATAGGTTCCATCTTATGTAAATTTTGTTTTCTATGTTTCATATATATACTCATTCTTTCTTGGTCACTAGGTTTAGTAACAATGGCACCCATTTGGTCTTGCTTCATTGCTTTTTCTAATTCTTCGTAACTCATACCAAGTTGGTCTTCATCTGTTCTTCCATCGTCCCATAAACCATCTGTTGGTTTTGCCTCTTGTATTGATTGTAATATATTTAATTCTTTTGCAATTTTCCATACATCTGTTTTCATACAATCTGCAATAGGTGATATATCAACACCACCATCACCATACTTAGTATAGAAACCTACACCAAAATCTTCTACTTTGTTACCTGTGCCTACAACTAATCCATTACTACTTTGTGCCACTTGATATAACATCATCATTCTTAATCTACTACGACTATTTGCAAATGCTAATTTACTATCAGCACCTAGATAATTACTTGCGTTTTCAAACTCATGGAATATTTTTTCTAAGTTAATAACTCTACGACTTACATTATCAAAATTCTCATCTAACCACCAAGCATGTTCTAATGCTAATGTATCTTTATTTTTAATTGACATTACAATTGGTATGACTTTGATACCTGTCATAGCACATAGCGTTGACGCTACTGCACTATCTATACCACCTGATACACCTATAACTAATGTTGTCTTGTTATATTTTTTTGCATAATCTTTTATCCATCTTACTATGTGGTCAATTCTATCTTTCATATATTTTATCTCCAATTACTAACACATCAACATCTTTCATTCTATCAAATGTTGCCTTCGCCTGTTCAGGTGTTTCAACTATAGGTTCTTGGTAGTTAAAACTTGTATTCAACAAAGCAGGCAATTTACTTTGTTGTATAATATTATATAGTGTTTCATTATGGTCGTGTTTTAAAATTTGTGCTCTTGTACTACCATCAACTTGTGTAACGCCTGATAATGCCTCATCATATTCATGTTTAACTATGGCACTTGTTTGCATATAAGGTGACCATTCGTTATAATCTAATAACATTTCTTTGGCATTTTCTTCAGGTATAATAGGTGCATATGGTCTGTACCATTCTCTCATTTTTACTTTGTAGTTTAATCTATCTCTTATGCCATCAATACCTGGATTACATAAAATACTTCTATGTCCTAATGCTCTAGGTCCACTCTCACTACGACCTTCATAGTAACATATAACTTTATTATCTGCAAGTAGGTTACCAACTCTTTCAATGTCAGGTTGTCCTACATTATAATCTGGTCCTGTATAAGGACTAAAATATGATGTTTTCTTAGGGTTATCTAACACATGGTGCCAGATGTACAAAGCACACCCTATCGCTAATCCTGTGTCGTTAGGAAACGGAGGAACATGCAATTTTTCAAACTTTGTCTGTTTGATAATCTCTCTATTTGCAATACAATTTAACGCAAGTCCACCTGCATAACATAAGTTTTGATTACCTGTGTAAATATCATCTATTTCAGTTAGTAGTGTTCGTGTAGTAAGACTTTGTAAACTTGCTGCCACATTTTGACTATTAGATGTTTTTGTATCTGATAAGTCTTCGCAATTGTTATATGCTCTGGCTCGTGGATCATAATATTCATGTCTTGGTGCCTCTGATAATGTTCTCTCTATCGTTCTTATCAAATCTTCATTAGCAGTACCATAACTTGCAAGACCCATAACTTTACCTGCACCAGAACCTGGGTCCCATTCATGTACTCTTTTCATTCTATAATTATTAATTGTAATACTTGACCAGTATGCCGCTAAGTTCTTTCTTGCCTTAGGTTTATATTGTTCTATCTTATTACCAGCACCTTGTGATACACTAGAGTTCTCACTATCACCACCACCGTCCCATGTAAAGATTGTGGCACTATTAAAAGGACTTGTATAGTATGTTGAAGCTGCGTGTGCTAAATGATGATTAACAATGTAACCTCTATCAAACTTTTTATATTCTAAAGTCTTTGCACTAGGTACTTTAAAATTTAATTTTCTTTCTGGCATGTGTTGTTCAATCCATCCAGTAATTGTGCCTGGATTATTACATGCAATATGGTCAACATCATTCATTGTTAAACCACAATGTTCTAATGTCTTATCAATAAACTCCTGACTAAAACCAAAGTCATGTTTTATTCTCGTAAATCTTTCTAGTTCCCAATTGATTAATACTTCGCCATCTTTAAGTACACAGGCAGCAGCATTATGACCAAAATATAATCCTAATATAATCACTCGTCTTCTTCTTCTAATTCTCTTTGTCTTTGTTCTTCTTCAAAACCTATCATTAAATCTTCGTGTAAAGTATTTGGTCTTGTTGCCATAATTAAGGCATTACCTTCTGGTTCAAATTGCCAGTTCTTTTTAAAAGGACCTAAATCATAAGTTGCTAAGTCTATCTTGTAACCTGCGTGTTCTATCTTTTTAGTCCACCAATCTATATCTTCTTTAATAAAGTGTGACTTGTCTTGTTCATAACTATCAATTAAATATTTACCATTACGACCTATAGGTACAATCACAAATAATCTTTTACCACCTTTGTGAAATACTTCCAGTTGTTTGTCTATATGTTCATAGGGTATATGTTCTAATATATCTTTACAAAGTATCCAGTCATAACCACCTTCAGCACATGTTAATTCTTCTTGTGGTTCTATTACACCTAACCACTTTCTTATTTCTTCTGGTGATTTCTTAACTGCATATTCTGATACATCTACACCATATGCCTTATAACCTAATAGTCTAAGACCATATACTGAAAATCCTTTGGCACAACCAAAGTCTAATACTTTATCTGTTTCTTTTAATTCTAGGTATTTGGCAATGTGATGGCACATAGGTATTGTGAGTTCTGGCATCCATCTATAATGTGAATACAAACTCTTACCTGTTTCTGCACCTCTTTCGTAATAATTTTCGTCAAAGAATTGACCAGGTTTAAACAAAGTTTTCATGTGTTAACGGCTCCTTAAATTCGTCAAACCTGTTAACTTTATCATTTATAAAATCATCAAGCATATTGACATTATCTGTAAAGACACAACCTGTACATCTTTGTGTTGCGTCAAACTTTTGTAATACTTTTTTATCCAAGTAGTCTAATATATCACTAGCATGGCATAACTGATATTCTTCAGCAAAGTGTTCATAGTTATCATTCAATACAACACTATCACAAGGATAAACAGTACCTGGTTTACCTGTCTCTTTATGTATTTCTTCACTTAGATAAGGTCTGAAATATGATTGATGACATGTGGCAGTTTTAGGTGCTCCATGTATTTTGTATTGATGAAAAAATCTTGTATCTGTTACCTGTGACAATACATTGTCTAAACTTTTATGTTGTCTAATTAAATTCTCTTGTTCTAATAAACAGTTAGGTAATAATCTTACATACTTACTACCACAAGCGTCTGCCACTTTAGAAACTTTATCTAGTAACCCAACTCTATCTGCCATTACTTCGTCTGATAGTTCGTGTTCTACTGTATAGACCATTGAGTTACCTACAATCGTTTTATTCATATCAAATTTTTCTAATGGTAAACCAATTCTGTTTTCCCAATCTGTAAATACATTAATTGATATTCTAACCCAACTAAACATTTTACATACATCTTCGTCTATTCTTTTCCAATATTGTTTACTACCATTACTAATAAGTGCCACTTCTAATCCCTCGCCATATAACCAACGCACTAATTCATTGAAGTGTTTATAAGCAGTAGGTTCACCACCACCAGTTAATATTACTGCTTTCAATCCTCTTGTTTTTAATTTTGTTACATAGTCTTTGATTGTATCTAAATCTATTCTTGTATGTGTATCTCTATATGTTACACTACAATATGGGCATTTAAGATTACATGCACCTTCAGGACTTATGTGTGTAGAAATAACTGTATTAGGATTACCATTCTTGTAATTAAACATTGCCTCTTGGTGTCGCCACCATTTAATACCTGTAGATGTAAATTTATGTTCTTGTTCACTTGGTTCATCTGGTAATTTTATATCTTCACTTTTTACATCATAGAAAATATAGATATTGGAATATTTCATTCCTTTTTCTACTCTATCTAAAATTTTATTACCGTATTCTAAGTCTATAGGTTTTAAATGTGATACATTATTATTATCAATGTATTCATAATTACCAACAAAGTTTTTAATCTTACCTCTGGCAGCATGTCTATAGATAACATATTGAGTACCTGCTTCTGTTAATTTTTTATAGAGACCTATTTCAGAACCTTTTTGTAGTAACACTCTTACTGGTTCGTAATCTTTAATCTTTAGTGCCATATGGTAATGCCTTTTTAATATAGTGTTTATGTGCTTCTGATATTTCTAAATCTTCCGTCTCTGGTGTCCAGTTTAACCATTTCTTTTCGTACCAGTCTTTAGAAGGTATGCTATCTTTATAATATTTAGATGATTGCACGGCGACTTCAAACTTATACTTCATCACTTCTTTGCTTAAACAAAATCCATAATTATAACAATATATATCATTGTTTACTTTATTAGGATCCACAGCAGTACCTTTACCTGTAAGACCTGGTGCGTGATTATACAATGTAGGTCCTGGTCTTTCTCTACCAGAAGTTCTTTTTATATACCATTCTTCATTCTTCCAAAATTCTATTTGTCTAAATGAAACTTCAGCGTCTGTTAGTTCTAATGCTTTTTTTAATTGTTCTTTGTCCCATACCATATCAGGTTCCATCATCAATACTTTTTTTGGTATTGTATGACCTGTAATCATGTCTGAATACATTTGAGTATATTGTCCTGATGGTAGGTCAAATTCTCTTTCTATAACATTTACTTTACCATTCCATCTTTTGCAATACTCTTTTACATTCTCATTCATAGGTGGTAAATCTTTACAACCTTTAAACCAAGGTTGCTTAGACCAGTATATGAAAATCATATCAACATCATCAATGATTGAGTTAATTGATTTTTCTAAGAAATCTAATCCATAGTGGATTCTATAGAGGGCATATATCATAGAGGGTATTCGTCACCGTCAATATATGTTTTCTGAATAAATTTATCTATATCACTATCTTTAATTCTATAAGCACTAATGTATTTAATATCATTATCAATACAATACCATGCTCGTTGATTGCCTCGTAATACTCTACCTTCGCCATCAATCAGAATAGGATATTTCATACCATGTTTTTTTATACTATCACATAGTCTATTATATTTTTCTGTCTGTTCTTTTAATGGGTCTTCTTTTAGTTTATGTGAAGTTGCTTGCCATTCTTTTTTTAGTTTCTGTACAAACACTAAATCATATTCAGGTATATCTTCAATCACTTGTGCTTTTAAAGACGGACCTTTTATAATGTTTATCTGTTGTTTAATTTTTTCTACATCCTCTTTTCTTCTTTGTACTTGATTAGGATGTTCCATAATACCTTTATCTTTTTGATATAGATTGCCTCTAGGTCCTGTTCTATTGTGAGCATATGTATCGTCCATATCACTTTTGCCTTTTGAAAAATGCATATGTTCAACAAGTATGTTATTAATATAATGTGTTCTTTCTAATCTCTTTGCAATATCAAATACCCATGTATCGTTGTAACCAAAATGAAAACAACCAGGTGCAAAATAACCTACAGTATTATACCACTCTCTTGCAATAATAGGAAAGGCACAATGTCTATCAGCATTGATACCATCATTGACCCAACTAACCCAATATGGATCGTCTTTATATCTTATTGCTAAATTTTGTATGAGTAAACTATCCCAATTAACAGTTCTATAAATTAAATCATCATTACCCATAATCATTAAATAACCTGTACTCTTAGCTGCTAAATCATTCCATGAAATAGAAACACTTTTAGGTTCACCAAAAGTAAAATCTACTTTTTTAAAATCTTTATATTCACTATCACAATGAGCAGCTAAAGATTTGTATTGTTCTAATGCTGGGTCATTATCATCAACATAAAAAAATAATTCTATCTTAGACTTATCACTTGCTGTTGCATATATTGATTTAATAAACCTTTCACAATTGTTAGGTCTATTTCTTGTAGGTGTTAAAATAGAAATGGTAGTTTCATTTATCATACAGTTTCACCTTTATACTTTCTACCTTGTTTTAAATGTTCTCTTATAAATCTTTTACCTTTAGGTCCTGTCCAGTGAATAATCTTTTTAGTTGGACTATCTACACCTTTATTTAATGATATTCTTAACCATTGATATTCTTGTGGCAATTCTTGTATTTCATCATGCTCTTTTTTACCAACTATTTCATATAACATTTCTTGGTCGCCTCTGATTGCTGTCTTTAACAACATTTCATTCCAATGTTTAAGTAATTCTGGTCTATCATTAACAACTATAACGCCAGTTGCCCACCAATTGTCTCTTACCCAATCTCTAGTAAGACCTATCATGTTAGATGGCACTAATGAAAATATTTCTTCTATGTTTGTTAAGACTTCACAATCTACATCTAACCATGCAACTGATTGACTTGGTGTATCTATAACTGCTCTTGTTTTATTAAACCAACCTATGTTACTAGGGTGTGTAATAGGTTCACTTAACCATGCGTCTATACCTTTAACTACTTCTCTCATTTGCATAGACATACCAAAATCCCATATGCCTATCTTTACATCTGGATTATGTCGTTTAACATTTTCATACCACCAGATAACCATGTCTTCATGGTTCTTATCTACTCCTGTTATTATCATCATGCTCCCTTGCTTTTAATAATATATACATTGCTAATACTGTCACAGGTATTCCTAAAAAAAATAGACCTATCATAAATCTTCTACCGTCTTAGGTAAATGTAATTTTACAAATGTTTCTAAGTCTATAACTACTAAAGGTTTTTGATTGTTCTTTTTGATTACTGCAATAGGTTCGTATTTGCCAGAGTTTTCTTTTGCTTGTTCATATGCTGACCAAACATTTACTTTCTCTTGGTTCTTACACTCTATTGAATATGGAAACTTTTCTCTGGCAGCTCGTGCCATTATTAAGTCTTCACCACCTGCACCCATAGAACGACTTTCAATGTCCTCTGGATGTATGTCTAGTTCTTCTATTAATACTTCTCTTACTCTTTTTTGTAAATTTCTACCTTTTGCTTTCGCACTACTCGTCTTCATATTTTATTTCATCTTCCCAATCAGCGTCATTATGTATTGCTTCTCCACAACACGGACAAAACTTAACTGGTAATTCATTAAGCACTTTTACTTTAAATTCAGCGTCACAGCTTTCACAAATTATCATAGTTTAAATCCTTCAAACGTATCTTTTTTAACATCTTGTTTTATTCCTCCAACAACATAACTTTCTATTTCTGTTTCTTGTGGTGCATTTTGTAAACCACGACTATTTAGCCAATGTTCAGTCCAAGGTAATGGATTGTTTGTACTTGACTGGTCATATATAGGCGTTAATCCTACTGCTCTCATTCTCTTGTTAGCAATAAACTCAACATAGTTATGTAATAATTTATCATTAAGACCAATCATTGAACCATCTTTAAATAGATAATTTGCCCAACGCTTTTCTTGGTCAACGGCGTCTTTAAATGCTTGTATAGTATTTTCTTCTTCTTCTTTAATTACTTGTAACATTTCTTTATCGTTTTCTTTACTCTTATAAAGTTTCATCATATGCTGAGAACCTGCTAAGTGTTGACTTTCGTCTCTAGCAATCAAAGATATAATTTTTGCACTACCTTCCATAAGTTTTAATTCACCAAATGCAAACGAACAAGCAAAAGAAACATAGAAACGGATACCTTCAAGTATCGCTACATTGACTATTGCTCGCCAAAGTTTTCTTTTTAGTTCTTTCATGTTACCTTTTTTATCAAGTAACCATCTTTGTCCGTGTTCAATTAAATCATCATATGTTCCTGTAACACTTTCTGCTCTTTCTGTGATATACTTATCTGTTAAAATTTTATCAAATACTTCACCAGGGTCTGAGTAAATATTTTTAATAATGTATGTGTAACTTCTACTATGAATACTTTCCATAAAGTCCCATACTAAGATATGACTTTCTATTTCAGGTAAACTACAAAATGGTAAGAAAGATAAACTAGGTCCTCTACCTTGTACACTATCTAATAATGTTTGATATCTTAGATTAGATGTAAAGATATGTTTTTGTTCTGGTCGTAATTGTTGCCAGTCGTTTCTATCTTTTTGTAAAGATACTTCTTCTGGTCGCCAGAATAAACCTAATTGATGTTGTGTTAATTTATCAAACACAGGATACTTAAATGTATCATATCTTTGAACAGAATTATCTTCTCCAAAAAACATTGGTTGTTTTGTGAAGTCCACTTGATTTTTATTGTAAACGCTCTTACTCATTTTCTCCTTCTTTTAGTTCGTAAAAAAACTCATCACTATCACCTGCTGTCCACTTTAGTTCGCCTTCTACACTAAACTCTTGTGTAGAAACTTTAAAGTCTGGAAACTTTAATTTACTTGGCGACAAACTCTTATCATAAAAGATAACTCTATTATTAGGTTGAGCCGCAAAGTGTCCATTATTTAATTTTATAATATTAAAAGATTTGTGTTGACTTGGTATCTCACTATAAGTTATATTTCTTTCCAAGTTTGTACTGTTCGCATTATCTATTGTAAACATGTACCAACCATTGTACCATTTTTTACCTGGTGACAAATACTTACATTGATTACCTGATAACATTTGTTTTTCAATAACTGATATATCATAACTAAAACAATCCCATAACTGTAACTCAGTTAAAGGTACATCTTCACCATAATCTTTTTTCCATACAAACGCACTAATAGGTAACTTGTCATACAGAGCACCATACTCTGGTAGATAAGTTTCAAAATAAAGGGCACGACCTTGTATAGATTTTGCCGTAACCCAAACTCCTTCAGTTAATTCTCCATGACCTTTTTCGTTATCATAAAGAAACTCTTTTTTTACATACACATCTATATGTGGTATGTTAACAGTTAAATATGCCATTCTTATACCTCGTCATTTAAATTTTGTCCGCTATACCTCAATTCTTTATCAAGGTCTCTAAATCTTAGTATTAGTTTATAATGAATATTTGTTGTCTCGTCAACTGACCACCAATCGTGTAGTGGATTGAACATAAGCATACTACCTGGTTGAGAACCTATAGTACATGTTTGAAATCTATATTGACCTCCAACAGACTTATTTATAGGTATGTGAATGTCTAGTTTGTTCCATGCTTTTTCGTTCCATTTCTTTTTTGTATTACCTGGTATAGACTTTCTTATTTGAATATAATCTAATCTTAAACCATCTTTTGTAGGTTCAAACAATTTAATATGTGGTGCATGGTCTCTAACTATTTTACCTATAAAGGCAGTATCACTATCATATTTTTCAGGTAGTTGTGTACAATCAATATAATCGTAATCATACTTATCAACTTGTACTAAATCTTTCTCTGCTTCATATATCTCTATAAGTTTATCTGCGTCTTTAGTAAATTCGTGTAGTATATCAGTTTTAATTATCATATGGCACAACTCTCGCAATATTCTTCGTATTCTTCATTACTATTAAATTCTTCTCTTGTTTTTAGTTCTTGTTCAGGACCACCTATACTATGAGCAGGTTCGTCATCATCACGCTTACTATCATATGTATTCTGATAATAACTTGTCTTCCATCCTAGTTTATATGTAGTCAACAAATCTTTTGCCATTACTGAAAGAGGCACTTCGTTGCCATCAAACTGTTCTGGATTATAAGACCAGTTACCTGATATTGCTTGGTCAAAGTATTTCTGCATTACTGCAACAACATTAATGTATCCTTCATTACCTTGCATTTCCCATAATAGAGTATAGAAGTTTTTGATATTAGGATATCCTGGTACAATTTGTTTTAAAGGACCTTTCTTACTTTTCTTAATAGACAAGTAATCTCTTGGTGGTTCAATACCATTTGTTTCATTTGATACAACACTTGAACTTTCACTTGGCATTTGTGCTGACAATGTACTATGTCTTAAACCATGTTCTTGTATTTCTTTTCTTAACTTCTCCCAATTGTAAGATAGTTTTCTTTTTACAATTGTATCTACATCACTCTTATAAGTGTCAATTGGTAATATACCATCTGAGTATTTTGTTCTACTAAAGAACTCACATGGTCCTTTTTCTTTTGCAATCTCATTGGAAGCTTTGAGTAGATAGTATTGAAATGCCTCAGTAAACTCGTCCACCAACTTCCAGGCGTCTTTTGAGGCGTAAGAAACCTTGTTCTTTGCTAAGAAATGAGCAAGACCAATATAACCAATGCCTAGTGACCTTCTTGCTTTTGTACTTTTTTCTGCTGCTATAACAGGATAATTTTGATGGTCAATTATTTCTTCTAGTCCTCTTACAGATAAATCACAAAGGTTTTCTAATTCTTCTTTGTCATTAATTGCACCCATATTGATAGCAGATAGAATACATAATGCAATCTCACCTTCACCGTCAATGTGACTAATAGGGTCTGTTGGTAATGTAATCTCTTGGCATAGATTAGACATGTTTACTTTATCTTTAAAAGATGAATGAGTATTAACATGGTCAATGTTCATAATATAGATACGACCTGTTTCTGCTCTTTCTTTTAAGATTGCCATAAACAAATCTTGTGCTTTGACTTTCTTTTTCTTTATAGATGTTTTTCTTTCATACGAAGCATACAATTCGTCAAACTCTTCCTTACCAAATGCGTCATATAAACCTGGCACATCATGTGGAGAGAATAAAGTTATATCTTCATTCTTAATAAATCTTTCGTAAAATAATTTTGATAATTGTATAGAGTAATCTAATTTTCTAACTCTATTATCTTCCGTACCTTTATTGTTTTTTAGTACAAGTATATCTTCTATTTCTTGGTGCCAAATAGGAAAGTGTACAGTTGCTGACCCGCCTCTAACACCATTTTGCGTACAACACTTGACCGTTGCTTCAAACTTTTTAAGGAATGGGACAACACCGGTATGTTGAACTTCTCCGCCACGGATACGACTATTAATTCCCCTAATTCTGCCAGCATTGATACCAATGCCAGCCCTTTGAGCAACATATGACCCAATAGCCATATCGCTAGAGAAGATACTAGGTAAAGTATCATCAACATCCACAAGCACACAAGAAGCGTACTGGCGAATAGGAGTCCTAACACCTGCCATGACCGGTGTAGGAATGTTGATAAGGTGGGTTGATATTGCGTTATAATATTTTTTAACATAACTCATCCTTTTTTCTTTTGAGTAATTTCTGAATAATGTAGCAGAGATTAACATATACATGAATTGTGGTGTTTCAAATATATCTCCTGAACTTCTATCTTGTACAAGGTACTTATCAATCACTTGTCTCATACCTGCATATGAAAATAGATAATCTCTTTCGTGTTTAATAAAACTATTCATCTGGTCTATTTCTTCTTCGTTATACCAGTTTAAAATATCAGGATCGTAAACTTCTTGTTTGATACATGTCTCAATATGTTTTTGTAAGTGTGGTAGTTCCCATAGTCTATGATATAAAGATTTTCTTAAACTGAATAGTAATAGTCTTGCTGCCACATATTGATAATTAGGATTTTCTAATGTAATTAAATCACTAGCAGACTTAATTAAAATTTGTTGTATATCATCTGTATTGATACCATCATAGAATTGTATACCACTATTCATTTCTACTAAACTTTCAGATACACCTGCTAAGTCTTTACAGGCATAACCTACCATAGAGTGTATTTTTTCTAAGTTAAGAGGTTCTGTCCCTCTACCATTTCTTTTTTTGACATTAATTTGGGACAATCTATACCTCTTTCCAGTTATTAAGTTGTTGTTGTGCTGATAATTTTGAAAATGTATTACTACTTATAATCTTTTCTATCTCAGGAGCGGAAATATTTTCACATATTAAATCGTTGATATCTTTAACTTTTATATTTTTCGGCCAGATAAACACTTGATAATTCTTCTCAATTAATTTTTGCATTTTTTTTATTATTTCTATACTTCTTGGTTCATTGTCAAAGATATACACAGCTTTGTTCTTTAACTGTTTCATTTCTAAATCACTACCTGCAACTGCAATGGCATTTTTTAAAAACATACTATCTATTGGACCTTCTACAATCTTTACTTGTTCGTTCATATTCATTCTATCTAATCCATATATGCGTCTTTTGTTTTCTTCTAGTTTGATAGTTATATATTTTGGTTCTTCAATACCAAAGGCACGTCCTTGGAACGCAAAGACATTACCTTTGATATCATAGAAAGGGATAACTACTCTTGGATGGTCGTTTTTTATTGTGGGAAACTTATTTGGTATTAAGGTATTAACCCATGTCATAAACTTATGACAGAAATAAAATTTATCTTTATGTTCGTCTAGTTTTCTCTTTGTAATAAAACCTAGTGCTGGGTGACCTTCTGGTAAATCTGTAAACTTAATTAAACCTTTTAACTTCTTATCGTCAAACTTTACAGGTTTAAATTCAAAGTCAGGTTGTTTTACTGAAGCAGTATTACCTGATTTATATTTTTCAACAATGTAT